>Ga0335083_10002988_pt1 | contig 22115 bp, 16 predicted proteins | sample Lox_Sample_42_FD_206716 | JGI IMG/M metagenome (GOLD analysis project Ga0335083, IMG submission 206716) | Soil microbial communities from Loxahatchee National Wildlife Refuge, Florida, United States - Lox_Sample_4.2 | ecosystem: Environmental > Terrestrial > Soil > Wetlands | place: USA...
CAACTCCGACAAGGTGGTGAAGTACATCAACGAGTGCCGCGAGATGGGAATCCCGGTGCTCGCGCCGGATGTAAATTCCAGCGGCAAGGATTTCACGCCCGACGGCGAAGGCATTCGCATGGGGCTGTGCGCGATCCGCAATCTCGGTGCAACCGCGGCCGACTCCATCCGGGCGGCGCGTCAAAGCGGCGGAGCTTTCAAATCGCTTTATGACTTTTGCGAGCGCGTCGATCTCACCAGCGTGAATCGCCGCATCGTGGAAAACCTGATCAAGTGCGGCGCCATGAGCAGTCTGGGCGGCAACCGCGCGCAGCTCACCGCTCTGATCGAAAACGCCATGGAATCCGGACAGCGCGCCTGGAAGGATCGCTTGAACGGCCAAGCGGGTCTCTTCGGCATGTGCGCGGGCGAGAGCGAGCCCGTCGAACATCCTCTGCCTCCGCTGCCCGATTGGACGCCGCAGCAGAAGCTGGCCAGCGAAAAAGAAGTGCTGGGCATCTATGTCACGGGCCATCCTCTGGATGAATACGCCGCGAAGGTATCGGAGCTCGCCACGCATTCTACTGAAACGCTGGAAGGCCTGGAGAAAGGCGTTGAAGTGGCGCTATGCGGCATTCTCACGGGCATCCAGCGCAAGCGCAACCGGGAAGGCAAGCTGTGGGCTTCGATGCAACTGGAAGATCGCACCGGCCGGGTTGAATCCATGGTGTTCACCACGCAATACGACCGTCTGCTGGCGGCCTTGGTCGAGGATCAGGCGGTTCTGGTGCGCGGCCTGGTGCTGCCCGAAGACAGCGGCCCGCCCAAGTTGTCCGTCCAGGAGATTATCCCGCTGCGCGTGGCGCGGCTCGATCTGCCTACGCTGATCTCCATCCGCGTCGCGGTCGGTTCTAACGGCACTCCAGACAAGGCCCAAGCCCTCAACCAACTGTTCACCGAAAAGCCCGGTGAAACGGAGGTACGGCTGCGCCTTGAAAAGTCCCGCGACTTTTCCGTTATTCTGGATGTGACTAGGAAGGTCCGCCCCGACAAGGAATTTTGGTCGCAGGTGGAACGGATCTGCGGACCGGAATCCGTCGAGATCCTGGCTAAGTAGTCCGCGCTGACCGCTGGCCGGCGCGGCCGCAATCCGAATGGCAGATAACCGATCTCCGTCCGCTAAGCAAAATTCAACTGAGGAAACTCCGGCCACCAACCCGACTTGGGAGCGGGTTCAACTCGCGCGCCATCCCAAGCGGCCGCACACGCTGGATTACATTACCAGGATTTTTACGAAATTCTCGGAGCTGCACGGCGATCGCGCCTTCGCCGACGACCCCGCCATAGTCGGCGGCATGGCCTTCTTCGAGGATCGTCCGGTGATGGTGATTGGCCAGCAAAAAGGCCGCGATACGAAACAGAAACTGCATCGCAACTTCGGTATGCCCAAGCCCGAGGGCTATCGTAAGGCCATGCGGCTGATGCGGCTGGCAGACAAATTTCGCCGGCCCATTATCACTTTCCTCGACACCCCCGGCGCGTACCCGGGCGTGGATGCCGAGGAGCGCGGCCAGGCGGAAGCCATCGCCGTGAACCTGCGCGAGATGTCGCGGCTGCGCGTGCCGGTGATCGCCGTCGTGATCGGCGAAGGTGGCAGCGGCGGCGCACTCGGATTGGGGGTGGCCAATCGCGTTTACATGCTGGAAAACGCCTACTACAGCGTCATCACGCCCGAAAGCTGTGCAGCCATCATCTACCGCGACTCCGGAAAAGCTCCGGATGCCGCACGCGCGCTGCGGCTGACATCCGCGGACCTGCTCTCGCTGAAGTTGATCGATGGAGTCATCAGCGAGCCTGCCGAGGGAGCGCACACCGACCACGACAAAGCCGCCGACTTCGTGCGCGAGGCTCTACGCGCGCCGCTGGTGGAGCTGGCTTCGCTGTCGCCCCAGGAGCTCATCGACGACCGTTATAATAAATTTCGTCGCATGGGAAATTACTTCACCGAAGGCCTTGGCGCATGAGCAAGAAGGTTGTCATCGGCCTGGTGAGCGCGCTGGCGGTGCTGGCGTTCGTGATCTTCTTAACCTATTCGAGCATGCACGGGGTTAAATACCGCGTGAATATTTGCGTGACATTTCAGGGACGGACGGAGTGTCGCACCGCCTCGGCCGACTCGCGCGAGCACGCGCAGAGAACGGCTCAATCCAACGCCTGCGGCTTGCTGGCGTCCGGCGTCACCGAGACCATGCAATGCGAGCACCTGGACCCCACCAGCATAAAGTGGCTGGACTCGAAGTAATCGCCGCTCTCGGAGTGAACGCGAACAACGTAGCGCGCCGCGAGCGTTTTCTATGCCCATTGTGCGCGGCGCGCGCTATTGGCTTAAAAGTAAGTTTTGGCCAGCTCGGGTTTCACTTCCAGCGCCAGATGCCAATAGGTCTTGGCTTCTTCTTCTTGGCCGAGCGTCTTCAAGGCGTTTCCCAGATTGAGCAGCGCTTCACCGAAATCCGGCTTCATTTCCGTGGCCTGACGGTAGCAACGCACGGCCTCCTCCGGCTGATTGGACTGCTCCAGCAACACGCCCGCGTTATAAGTCAATTCCGCCGAAGGCTCCCCGAGTTCGTCCAGTTTCGCCACGATATCCAGGGCCAGCGCTGAATCGTTCATCTCCACCGACAGAGCTCCCAGCGCCAGAAGAGCGTCGCCGGACTGTGGATGGCGCGCGATGGCTTCCACGAAGGCCGCCTTGGCCGCTTCGACATCGCCGATTCGCCATTGCGCGAGCCCCAGGTCGATCAATGCTTCCAGCCAGTCCGCCCGCTTCGCCACCGCGTGCTGCAACGCCTCGATGCTTCCCCGATAGTCGTCGCGTACCAAGCGGTAGTAACCCAGACGGAACCACGCATCCTCCCGCTCCGGCGCCGATTCAACCAATTTCTCGAGGCACTTCTCGGCCTCTCCCGGCGATCCCAGTTTGTCTAATACGATGCTCAGGTTCCAACGCGCGTCCGCGTGCTCGGGTGCATTCTCGAGCGCCCGCTCGTAGGCCTTGCGAGCCTCGGCGAACTCACCGCGCTCCTGTAGCACGGTTCCCAGATTGACGTAGGCCAGCTCGCCGTCGGGCCGTAGCTTGATTGCCTCCACATAAGCCTGGCCGGCCTGCTCGCGCCGATTAGTTCTCTGATAGGCGACGCCCAGGTTGAACCACGCTTCATAGGATTCCGGCGCCACCCTGGTTAAATTGAGGCCGTGCTGGACGGCGGTCTTGAAGTCGCCGCGCTCCATCGCCACGGCCATCAGTCCCGCCAGCGCGACCGGCGAACTGGACCGCAGCTTGAGCAGCTTCTCGCAATGCTCGCGCGCGCGGCCGCTCTCCGCCCGCGCCAATTCCACGCCAATCAGGTTGGAAAGCAACTCCGGATGCGGGCCGAGGATCGGCAGCAGCTTCAAGTACAATTGCATGGCCTCTTCGGAGCGATTCAACAGCTGCAGCGCGACGGCCTTTCCGTACAGCGCCTTCTCGTGTCCCGGCTTGACCTCGAGACAGTGCTCGAAAGCCGCCAGCGCATCGGCCGGCCGATTCAGGTGCAGTAATGCCACACCTTGACCCAGAGTTGCTTCCGCCAGCTTGGGATCGGCGCCGGCCGCCTTGCCGAACGCTTCCAACGCGTCTTCAAACCGCTCTAGCTTCTCCAGGCACAGCGCCACATCATAGAGCGCCCCTTTGTGATTGGGGTGCTGGACCAAGACTTTTTCGTAATCGCTCCGCGCTTCCTCATAGTGTCCTAATTGGAACTCCAGGTGGGCTTTGGTCCAGTACAACTCGGCCGTGGTTTCGCCGCTTTCAATCGCCGCGGCGATTTCCTGCAGCGCCGGTTCGGTCTTCCCCTCCATATTGAGCGACAGAGCCTTGGCCAGCGCCGCCGACTGAATCCGGCGCTTTTGACCGCTTGTATCGAACGTGTCATTGCGCGCCAGCGACTCCACCAGCTCGCTGTCGATCACCCATAACCACTGGTCGTTAGTCTGTTCCATGGAATTTGTTCTCTCTCGCTGAACTGTTGCTCGTTACTTCCCGCCGGTCAAAAGCGATACTGAGACCGACTTAACCCGGCCCCGCTCTTCCCGTTCGTTCAGAAAGCCCACGCCTCCCGAGGTCAAACGATCGTCAATCCAGGTATCCATCAGCTGCCCCTGGACATAGGTAGTGAACTTTGGCCCCCGGACATCCACGCGCACGCTATAAACCGTTTCGAGCTCGACGTCGAGGTCGATCGGCACTCTGCCGACCTGCGTTTCACGCCCATGCGCCACCATGTACTTCAGCAAGCCGATCTTGGGCTTCACCCCCGGCGTCACGATCGCCAGCTTCATGGCATAGTAATCTTCCGGATCGGTGGCGCGGAAGACCCAACCCAGGCTCTTAGATTCAATGTCGCCTTTGAACTCGATGCGATAGTCGGATAGCTTGAGCGATGGCCTGTAAATGGTGATCTGCCGACCATAGTGAGTATCCAGCGGGTCCCCCGCCCAGCCTTCCACCCAGCCGCCGCTTCCAACCATGATGCTGGGGCCGGCCTTGTCTGCCGCTTGAGTAGCCGCGGGGGCTTGGGGCTTTCCGCTAAAGACGAAATACACCGTGGCGCAAAACGCCACGATCAGCGCCGCGATTGCCACTTTCACCATGAAGGAACTCAACAGCGACTCGGTTGCCGTTTTCGTTCCCCCAAAGTTCGGCGCCTCAATCTCGCGGGCTTGGGGCTCGGAAGGCGTAGTCTCCGGCTGCTTCCGTTCGGGCGGGCGCTTCTCTGGCGCAGGCTGCTTATCTTCTGGACGACCCTTCTCGGTCGCGGCAGGCTCCATCTTTTGAGCCGTGGTGTTTTCGACGGGCTGGGCTGGGGGCGTCGCGATTTTTGAAGCAGGCGCCGCAGGTGACCGCGAAGCAGTTGGTTGCGAGGGCTTGCCGGCCGGCTTGGCCTCAGATGCCGGCTTTGGCTCCGCCGCCGGTTTCGAATCTGAAGCGGATTTCAGCTCCGGAGTGGACTGAGTACTCAGCGCGGCTGGGCGCGCTACCTTTTTGGACCCCGGTGCAGTGGGGGAGGCAGCCAGTCCCATCTTTGGACGCAATGGCAATCCGGTAAGCCGGGGCAGGAATACCGGCATCTCGATCAGCGCGTCCGCTCCTTCCTTGGGAGCCGGTCTGGAGGGCGCGAAAGTCTTTACAGGGACCTCCACCATTCGAGGAGCCACTCGCCGGACCTGATCCTGCTCGCTTTGGGGTTCAGCTGGTGCCGCGGCTTCCGGCATGATCGGTACTGGCCCGATCGCTTCCGGCGCAGCCTGCTCCGGTGCGGGCACCTCCGGCATTGGCATTGGCTCGTCCATCTGGTTCAGCCCGCCGTGCAGCTTGGCCAAGCTCGGGACGTCGGCGTTCGGAGTATCTGCTGGGTGCCAGAGAATCGCTTCATCGGCCGATGGCGCGGAATCGCTGGCGGACGCTGGCGCGGCTGCCTCCGGATCTTCGGCCTGCTGCGGCGCGACTCCAGCTTCCAGCGCGAGCGTCACGCCCGCATCTTGCTCTGAAAACTCGATCTGTGAAAGGTGCAGGCGAAGCAAGGGGGATTCTCGAAACTCTGTTTGGAGCGGCCAACCCAATGCGCTGTCCACCATCGCCGCCGCGCCACAGTCTGAAGCCCATGGATTAAGGATCTGCCGCACCAACCCGACGCTTGCAATCCCCTTCGCCAAGCTGAGGTCTGCCGCCGGGGGCAGTGTTTTGCCGGGCACGAATTGATTGGCTGGCACCTTCACCTCCGTGGCGGAATGATCGCTGCCGGAGAGAGCGGGCGGGCACTTTAACTCGACCCGGGACGCCTGCGGCAAAGCCTGTTCTACTTGCCCTCCAGTTCGCCACTGTGGCGGAACGGGAGATTTGATAGCGCGCTCCCAAGGCTCCGTATGTGCCGGTATTTCGAGCGAAATCGGTACCGCTACTGATCCCTTGATGAATCCTGCAAGTTGCTCCGGTTCCCAAGCGTTCTCTTCCGGACTGTCTCCGTGGCCGTTCGTCACTTCTTGTTGGTCGGATGCTTCACAGGCGGTGGCTTCTTCCAGTGGCGTTTCCTCCACTGCCACCAGTGCCTCGTGCAGCGGAGATGCCCCGTGGGATTCGGGAGCCTTCTCGTGGGAAGCCGCTACCGGCGTAACCTTGGTTTGGGCCTGGAGCAGCCGGCTGAGACCAATGCGATTGTATTCTTCCTGATAGGTTTTCTTGTGGGCCTCCGAACAGAACTGGCCGCGACGAGACCACCGCTTTAACAGCGCCAGCTCTTTGCCGCAATACAGGCATCGCATATAGCGGTAATCGGCGTTCTGGCCCGATTATTGAATACCTCGGCCAGCTTTTTTCTACGGTAAAGCGCTTATTGAGATGTTCTCGGGTCGAAGCCTTATAACTTCGGTCTCACCCCCGAGGTAGACTACCGGCTTGGCAGTGGGCTTTCGCGAGGCAGAGACCCGCATCTGGCCTCACATTCCAAAGAGGTTATCTCGCGATCGGGATATAGTAGCGAAGGCTCTTTGGTTTCTTCTTTGTACCGAAAGCAGGCTCGTTTGCGATGCTGGTTTCGGTCTTCGGGCCGGCCTGGCATAGCGGAAGGACCGCACTCTAAAAATAATGTATTCATCGCAAAAGCGACCTAAAGTCGCTCAGCCGTCCGACGATCTTAGTATTAGGCGTAGCGCAGGACTATGGTGGGTTCCCGCGCTGCGAGGGCGTGGCTTAGAGCCGGCCCGCCGATCCCGCAGAGAGGAATTATGGTGAAACACGAAGCGCTTAAGAATCATCTCGACAGCCTGCGCAGCGCCATCCCGGAGTTAAAGGGCGTGCTGCTGGCGTCGAGCGAAGGCCTGCCAGTTGCACATTCTCTCTCGAATGGCACCGATCCCAACCGCGTAGCCGCGATGGCCGCGGCCGCCTCCAACCTGGGAAAGCGCATCAGTGAAAGCATGGCCACGGGGGGCCTCGCCGAGGTCAGCATCCGCGGCGATGAGGGCGCTCTGTTTGTCTACGCTGCCGGCCCCAAGGCAGTGCTGGCAGTGATGGGCCCGCTGGATTCCAACGCCGGCTTAATTCACCTGGAAGCGCGCGGCACCGCCAAAGAGATTGCCAGCTTGTTCTAGCTCGCGCGTCAGCGCGGCGTGATCAATCCGCCCAGTTTGTCCTGCTCCAAGGACGCGGCTCGCGGAAAGCGGGCCGAAAAAGCTTCCAGGTATTTGAGACCCGCGCCGGTGTTGTAAATCACAATCCGCTCCTCCGCCTGCAAGAACCCGTTGGCCAGCAGCTTCTTCAACGCGGCGACGCACGCCCCGCCCTCGGGAGCCGCGAAAATCCCTTCATCGGCGCCGAGTTCGAGCGAGGCATCCAGCAGCTCTTCGTCACTCACGGCGATGGCCGTACCTCCGCTCTTGCGAACCGCGTCCAGCATCAGCACGTCTCCCAGGGGCTTCGGGACTCGCAGACCTGCGGCCACGGTGTGCGCATTTTCCCAGAATTGACTGGCTCGTTCACCGCGCTCGAAGGCCCGCACCACGGGCTGGCAACCCTCGGTCTGCACGGCGATCATTTTTGGACGCTGGTTCGAAATCCAGCCCAGCGCCTCCATCTCATCGAAGGCTTTCCACATTCCGATGAGTCCCACGCCGCCGCCGGCCGGGTAGAAGATCGCATCCGGCAGAGTCCAGCCGAGCTGCTCGGCCACTTCGTAGCCCATGGTCTTCTTACCCTCGATCCGGTACGGCTCTTTCAAAGTACTCACATCAAACCAGCCCTCGGCATCCTTGCGTTCGGCGACCATTCGGCCGCAATCGCTGATCAAGCCGTCCACCAAAGTTACGTACGCGCCGAATGCCTTGCATTCGATGTAGTTGGACTGCGGCACATCGCGCGGCATGAAGATATGGGCCTCAATGCCAGCCGCGGCAGCGTAAGCGGCCATGGCGCTGGCCGCGTTGCCGGCCGAAGGAATCGCGACTTTGCGGATGCCCAGCTCCATGCACATCGAAACCGCGCACGAAAGGCCTCGTGCCTTGAAGGATCCGGTGGGATTGATGCCCTCATCTTTTACCCACAGGTTCCGCGCGCCTAGCCGCGCTCCCAGCCGCGTGGTCTGGCGCAGCGGCGTCAAGCCTTCCCCCAGCGAAACGATGGAACGGGCCTCGCGTACGGGAAGGACAGGAGCGTAACGCCACATGCTGCGTGGACCAGTCGCGACGTCGTCGCGCTTCCACGCGCCCTTGGTTTTTTCCAAGTCGTAGAACACCAGCAGAGGCCCGCCGCATTCGCACAGATTGTGAATCCGGCCCGGTTCTCGCCGCTTGCCGCAGACGCTGCATTCCAGATGCGTGACGTGTGTCATGGTTGTAAAGTTCGATGGTAGCAACGCAACCGTGCGCGCAGGCATGCGAAATTGATAGGAGATGCCCGCGAGCAGAACACTGAAGCGCGCGCCAACACCGCGGGCCAGCAGTTTGCGGAGGCGCCCAGCCCGCAGGCTCCTGCGCACGATCGCCGGAACCGTTGTAGCACTGGTGCTGGGGCTCTATGCTTTCTGCGTGTTGTGCGTTTTCGCATTACACTGGATCAACCCTCCTACCACTGCGGTTCAAATTGAGCGGCGTCTGGCTGCCAGGTGGCAGCATCGCCGTTACACCAAGCGATCTGAATTCGTCCCGCTCCGCCGCATCGCCCCCAATCTACAACATGCCGTCATAGCGGCCGAAGACGGGCGCTTTTTTCAACATCACGGGTTTGACTGGATCGAGATGCAAAAGGTGCTCGCAGAGGACATGAAGCGCCAGCGGCTGGGCCGCGGCGGCTCCACCATCACGCAACAACTGGTGAAGAATCTGTTTCTGACCACGGAGCGCTCTCTCATTCGCAAAGGGGCCGAGTTTGCGCTGGTCCCGCTGGTGGAGGCAGTCTTAACCAAGCAACGGATTCTCGAGCTCTACCTCAACGAGATTGAGTGGGGACCGGGAGTCTATGGCGCCGAAGCCGCTTCCGAGTATTACTATCATGTCCACGCTTCAGAAGTCGGCCGCGAACAGGCAGCGCGCCTGGCTGCGATCATTCCCGCGCCGCTCAGGAGAAAACCCGGCTTTATGAACGACTACAGCGCCGTGATCCTGGAGCGGATGGCCAAGACCGGCTGGTGATCCGGCTGTGCGGGCGCGTCAGTGTTTTTCGAGCACCGCGAACAGCGATTGGCCAAAGGGCGGTGGTATTAGAGCTTCCAGGCGCGAAAGCCAGGGAGCAACCAAGCGGTCAAAGATGTCGATCTGAGTCCCGGTCACAGATTGCTGCCGAAGAATATGAGAGCTGGCCCACCACAGGAAGAAGCCGGCAATGTTCACGTAGTGGATCTTCTTCAGATGGAGGCCGGTCTGATCGGCCAGGCGGACCAGATCGTGCCGCCGGTAACGCCGGTAGTGCTTGAGGCGCCGGTCCATTGGTCCGTAGAGGGCTTGAAAAGCGGGCACCCAGAGCACAATTCTCCCGCGCGGGTCTAGAATCGCGGCCATGGCGGCCAAGGCCCCTTGATCGTCCTCGATGTGCTCCAGCACGTTGCTGCACACGCACGAATCGGGATGGAAGCGCGCCAGATCGGCGAACGATGCGCTACAGGGATCACAAACCAGGACGCGAAGATTCACCCGATCCGGGTAGCGTGCGCGGAGATAGTCAATGCACTCCGGCTCCGGGTCCAATGCGATGACGGCCTCGCGATCCAGCATCGCCCCGGTGAAATTGCCGGCCCCACAACCCACCTCGACCACGCGTTGTCCCAGTTCCGGCAGGATGAGGCGGCTTTGCCAGGCGAAATAATTTTTCGCCCTGGCCATTCGCTCCTGGTCCTGCACTGTGTAGGTTGAGCTACGCACCTGACCAGCGCCACCGCATTTCGTTTCCGAACCTCTGAAAACATCTTGGCATAGGTGTCCTGACGGACGAGTTGGGAGTGCTGTAACGCCGCTCGCGCGCTTCAGTACAAACTGTTTACACTCTTTTCACAGACCTCGAGAAACGTGCACCGCAGATATCTCGTCCTCCCGCGGGAGGTCACTCCAACAAATGATTAAATTTCCCACAAATCAGGCTAATCGCGCGCAAATCGGGCGTACTTGGGTGTCTGCATTGCGATGCGCGAGTGTTCTGCTTTGCTTTCTCGGCATCTCACTGTTCGGCGCCGACGCTTATCTGGTCCACAATTTGGTTTCCGATTTGCCAAACATGGCCGATCACACGGATCCGAACCTGGTGAATCCCTGGGGCAACGCCTTCAGCGCAACGAGTCCGTTCTGGATTGGCGACAACGGCTCGGGGAAATCCACGCTTTACAACACCAGCGGGACGCCGAATGCCTTGGTGGTTACGATACCGCCTCCTCCAGGTTCGGCGGCCTCTGCCGTTGGAGCCGTCACGGGGGTAATTCAAAACAGCGCTTCGCCTTCCTTCGCTGTGGCTACAGGCGCGCCCGCTTCGTTCATTTTCTGCACCGAGGATGGAACCATCTCCGGCTGGAATTCGAGCGTGAACAAAACTCAGGCCCAGATCATGATTGATTCTAAGTCGGGGGCGGTGTATAAAGGCTGCGCACTGGGAACGGTTGGCACGAGTGCCATGCTTTATGCCGCCAACTTCAACGCGGGCACGATCGATGTGTGGGACGGCAATCTGAATCCGGTCACGAACGCGGGCGCGTTCGCGAATCCGTCGATCGCGGCGGGCTTCGCGCCGTTCAACATCCAGAACATCGGCGGCACGCTGTATGTCACGTATGCCAAGCAGGATGCCGACAAGCACGACGATGTGGCCGGTGCCGGCAATGGCTACCTCGCAACTTTCGACACCACGGGAAAGCTGTTGAGCAACATGGTGTCGACTGGAGTCCTCAATTCGCCTTGGGGCATGGCGGTGGCACCGGCAACTTTTGGAGATTTCTCGGGAGCCTTGCTGGTGGCCAATTTCGGCGACGGATTGATTCACGCTTATAATGCCACCAGCGGAAGTCTGATGGGCACGCTGACGGATCCGAGTGGCAACGCGATCGCCATTCCAGGTATGTGGTCCATTAATTTCGGAAACGGTGGAAATGGCGGAGACAAATCCACGCTATACTTCACCGCCGGCATCCCGGGACCAAACGGTGAGCCGGTTGAATCCCACGGCCTTTTCGGAAGCATCCAGCCCGCTCCTTCGTTCACCACGGCAGGCGTCCTGAACGGAGCAAGTTTTTCCAGCGCCATCGCGGCCAACACCTTTGTCAGCATCAAGGGTGGGGCGCTCTCTGAGACCACGCGCAACTGGGAAACCTCCGACTTTAACGGTTCGGCCCTTCCAACAAAGCTGGACAACGTCAGCGTGAGCATCAATGGCGAGCCGGCCTTCGTCAGCTTCATCAGCCCGAGTCAAATCAATTTCCTGACACCGGCAGATCTTGCGCCGGGCCCGGCCACGATTCAAGTGACTAATAACGGTCTTAGCAGCGCTACAGTTTCGGCAACGGTTCAGAGCTCCGCGCCAGCACTCTTTACGATCGGCGCGAAGAACTCGGCGGGGAACTCCTACATTGCGGCCACCCACGCCGATGATTCCATAGCCGGTCCCCCAGGTCTGATCACCGGAGCAACCACAACGCCATTCAATCTGGGCGAAACAGCGGTTCTCTATGGCAACGGTTTTGCGGGCACCGCCTCGGCGGTTCCGAACGGTCAAATTATTTCCAGCGCCATATCGCTTGCGACCACACCGGTGGTCATGATCGGGGGCGTACCTGCGAATGTTTCTTTTGCTGGGCTGACGGCAACCGGCGAGTTCCAATTCAACGTCGTGATCCCGGCCACGCTGACTCTCACGGGCACCGGTAACGTGGATGTCCCGGTGGTCATTCAATCCAGCGGCGAACAAACCCAGAGCAACGCGGTGATTTCGGTCGCCAATCCAGCAACCTGATCTGTAGCCCCGCCGCGCGCCTGCCCGGCTCCGTGTCTTCTTCCGCGGGGCCGGGGGGCGTTTCAAGGAACTTCCGCCGCTGGATAGGGAGTAAGCGTCGGCGGGCGCGCGTCTGGTTCCAGCAGCCAGGCCGTGCGGGCCGGATAATATTTGCGCAACTTCTGATCTTCCTCCGCGCCGAGATCGCGCGCCCAAACTACGTGAGCGCTATCGATATCGGCTGGATTGTGCACCCACTCCACGAACTGGTGCCGCGGTGAATAGCGCACGAAGACCAGTTGCTTTCCAGGCAGCCGGTCGAGTTGGTGATTGATCGCGATTCGTCCATCCGGGTCGCCGTGGTTGATCCCATCCCAAGTCTCGTATTGCCGCATCTCGGGGACGACGTCCGGATCGCCCCAGGCATGCAACCCGTACCAAAACAGGAAATGCCCAGCGCACAGGAGTAGAATGATCCGCGCCCCGTCCAGCCCCACCGGCTGTCCGCTGATGCGGATCTGGCTCAGGCCTTCCAGTCCGGCGACACTCATCAGTACGAACAGGCAGGCGAGGGCCGCGATGTAGTGGCTGTAGAAATATGGATAAAAATTCGTGCCGAGGGCGAAGAGCAACAACGCCGCGAGCACCCAAGCAAATCGAAACTCCTTCGCTCTGGCCAGGAAAAACGGCAAGGCCAGGTAAAGCGGGGCGAGCAGAAAGAAACGGTAGAAGCGCACGCGGCTCCAGAGCCGGTCCCAGTAGGTCGCGAATGTATCGGTGCCGGGTCCATGCACCTCGGACTGCGCTTCGAAATCCAGTTGCTGCTGGTGGGTAAGCTGACGACTCGGAACCGGAAGCGGCTGCACGGTGAAGCTGGTCGGAACCCCGTATTGTTCGCGGCTCAGCATGTTAGGCATGGTGGTCCAACTGCCTGTGACTGCGCGGTTCTGAAAAAACATGAGCGCTAGAGCCGGTGCGGCGGCGGCCAGCGCGATCGGCGCGAGCTTCAGCAGCCGCTTGAAGCTGATCGAAGATCGCAACGCCGGCAAGAAAAACAGAAGCGCGCCGGCTAGCAGAAAAATTGATTCGAACGGCCTGGATATTATTTGCACTCCCATCCCCAGGCCCAGCAGCGCGGCATAACGCCGTCTTCCGGATTCGACGACTTGCGGGAGCGAGCCGAACACCAGGCAACCCGCCATGGCCGAAACGGCGCCGCCCCAATAGCTGTTCATCCATTGGTTCAACGGCCCGAACTCGATGACGGCCAGCAGTCCTCCGGCCAGCGCCCAGCCCGGCGTCGTCCAAGCACGCAGCATCCAATAGCAGAGCGCGCAGAAAGCTCCTTCCGAGAGCGCGACTCCAGCCCAGGGGTGGCCAAAGATAGTCCAGCCGATCGCCAGCATGAGGCCTTGGCCCAACGGAAAAACCGAACTGTATGACGGCTGCTGGAGAACAAAAAACGTCTCGAAGAACTGGCTAAAGGGATGCGCCGGATTGGCGAGCCGGAAATGGCGCAGCGTATCGGCGAGCAGCAGATAGCTGAAGTCGTCCGAGACTGCCGGCGTGGGAATTGGATAATGCGGAGCCAGCGCCAGACGCAACGCCGCGGGCAACAGCGCGAGCAGCAGCATGCTCCAACCCATCTTTTGCGCCAACCGCTGTCCGATGGGCTCGATCCACGGACGCGACAAGATCCAAAGCAGCACCAGCAGCAACGCGACGGCAAGCTCGATGAAGTCGGCAGCGCCGAAGCCGATGGGGTTGCGCGGCGGCAGCAGCGAGCGGAACAGGTGAAAGATAAACATCTCTAATGCACCTGTTCGAACCTCAGCGTGGGGCGCTGCTTCTTTCCGGATGCAGGATTCTTGGGCGGCACGGGCGCGATCTCAGCCGCCGGTTGTTCCGGAACGTACGGGCCCAGTTTCGGCGGCGTCGCGTCCGGCTCCAGCAGCCAGACACTGCGATCCGGATAATAGCGCTGAAGCTTCTCATTCTCCGCCCTGCCGAGATCGCGCGCCCACACAACCTTGGCATTGCCGATATCGGCGCTGTTGTAGACCCACTCGTCCTGGAAGATGTGCTGCGGCCAATAGCGAACGAACACCAATTGCTTGCCGGGTAATTGCGCGAGCGAGCGCGCTACCTGAATTCTGCGCTCCGGGTTCTGGTGATTGATCGCGTCCCAGGTTTCGTACCGCGCCAGAGTGGCCGCCGAGTCCCGATCTTCGAACAAGTGGACGCCGTACCACAGCACGAAATGCGCGACGCACAAGAAAACAATCAGCCGTGCTGCGCCGGCGCCCACATCGCAGCCTCGAATTGTGACCTGGCTGAGCCGCTCCAGACCCGTAACGCTGACCAGGATGAAGAGGCAGGTGAGCGCGGCAATGTAGTGGAACTGGAACGCGGGGAAAAAATTGACGCCCAGGGCGAACAGCGCGAGCGTCATCGTCACCCAAAGATACGGGAACTCCCTTATCCGGAGAAAGAAAAACGGCAGCGCCAGATACAGTGGAGCCAGAAAGAAGAAGCGATAAAAGCGTACGCGGTATTCCAGTCGCGTCAGATAACTGGCCAGCGTTTCCGGCCCACTGCGAAACGAAAGCTGCGATTTGTATTCGAGCGCTTGCTGCGGCGTCAATTCGCGATGCGGGACGGGATCGGCCTGGAAGGTGAGCGAGGCCGGCACGCCGTATTGATACTGGCTGAGCATTTCCGGCAGAGTGGTCCAACTGTGCGTCACGCGCTGGTTCTGCAGCAGCGTAACGCCCGCCCCAACTGCGACCAAAGCGCACGCCGCCAACGCCGGGCGCACCAGCCGCCGCAGGACAACGGGCCGGCGCAAGTCTGGCGCAAAATACAATGCCACGCCGGCGAAGAGAAAGATCGACTCGTATGGACGCGTGATGAGGTGCATGGCCATCCCCAGGCCAAGCCAGAGCCCGTCACGCGCGCGCCCCCGCTCGCGCACTCTGGGCAGCGCACCAAACACGAGACAGCCCGCCGCTGCCGCAAAGTGACCGCCCCAATAACTGTTCGTCCACTGATTCAGTGGGCCGAACTCGATTACCGCCAGTACGCCGCCGAGCAGCGCCCAGCCGGGCGTGGTCCATCCGCGCAGCATCCAATAGCAGAGCGAGCAGAATGCCGCGGCGCCCAGCAGCACTCCGGCCCAAGGCAGCCCGAAGATCGCGCGTCCGAGCGCCATCGCCAAGCCCTGGCCGATCGGATAAATGGAACTGTACGTGGGCTCCTGAAGAACAAAGAACGTCTCGAAAAACTGATGCAGCGGATGCGCGGGATTCGCCAGGCGAAAGTGCAGCAGGGTGTCGGCCACCAGCAGATGCCCGAATTCGTCGTAAAGATCCGGCGACGGAACGGGGTGGTTCGCGAAGAGCGCCAGGCGCAGGGCCACCGGCAGCACGGCCACGAGAAGCATGCACCACGCTGTTTTTTGGGCTAACCGGGAGCCATACGGCTCAAGCCACGGCCGGGAGATCAATGTCAGGCCCAACAGGAGTGCGGCCAGTCCCAGCTCGATGAAATCGCTGGCCCCGAAGCCGATCGGATTGCGCAATGGCAAAAAAGACCGGAACAGTTCCAGCAGGACCATGAAATTCTATTGTCGCCGCGATCCTAACCGGGTTGCGCGCCCGGCTGCTACGATAACAAAAGTCCATGGATTTGTTCCCGTGCAGCCCGCAAGAACTCGCGGACCAATTGGCGGACGCCAGCGCCAAAGGTCAGTCCATCACTCTGCGCGGCAACGGAACCAAGGACGGAATGGCTGGGCCGGTGGAGACTTCCGACCTCACGATCTCAACCACCCGGCTCAACCGCGTCCTGGACTACGAGCCGCGCGACCTGACGGTAAGCGTCGAAGCGGGCATTTCCTGGGCCGAGTTCACCAATCTCTTGGCCGAACACGGGCAAATGGTTCCACTCGATCCGCCCTTCGCCGACAGCGCCACGGTAGGCGGAATCGTTGCGGCCAACCTGAGCGGTCCGCGACGCCGCCTGTACGGCTCCGTGCGCGACATGGTGATCGGCATGACCTTCGCCACGCTGGAAGGAAAGCTCATTAAGACCGGCGGCATGGTGGTGAAGAACGTGGCCGGGTTGGACATGGCCAAGCTCATGATCGGATCGTTCGGAACGCTGGCGGCGATCGCGGTGGTGAATTTCAAGCTGCAGCCCCGGCCCGCCGGCACCCGGACATTCAAGCAGGAGTTCGTCCGCGCCGCCGAAACGATTGTGGCGCGCGACAAGATTCTCAAAAGCCAACTTCAGCCTGCTGCCGTGGACATCATCAAATCCCCGCAAGGCTACGATCTGCTGGTTCAAGCGGGCGGAAGCCCGGCGGTGCTGGACCGCTACTCGCGTGAGCTGAGTGCGTTCCGGGTCCTGGACGAAGAACAGGAATTCACGTTGTGGGACAACCTTCGCGAGTTCACGCCCGACTTCCTGCGGGACCACCCCGAGGGCGCCGTAGTGCGCGTGTCTTGCGCGCTGTCTGAAGTTGGAAGCGTATTGGAATCGCTGCCCACGCCCGCTCTCGCTCGCGCCGGCTCCGGGATTTGTTACGGATATTTCCAAGAGCTTCGGCGTCTGCGCCTTCCCGCGGTCGGCAAAAGCGTGGTGGAGTTCGCGCCGCAAAGCTATCGCGAAACCGCCGAGTTGTGGCCCGAGCCGCGCAACGATTTTGGCATGATGAAAAAGGTAAAGGAAATGTTCGACCCACAGGGTCTTCTGAATCGCCGCAGGCTGTATGGCCGCCTCTGACGTGGCCGCGCCGGATCGGCCCAAGCAATCCGACCTGGACACCTGCGTGCATTGCGGGCTGTGCCTGAACGCCTGCCCCACCTACCGCGAGCTGCGCGTGGAAATGGATTCACCGCGCGGGCGGATCTACCAAATGGCCCAGGTGGCCGGCGGCGCGCCGATCACACCGTCCTATATCGAGCACATCGGCCTGTGCCTGGCGTGCCGCGGTTGCGAGACCGCTTGCCCTTCCGGAGTGCGCTACGGGCGCCTGGTGGAAGCTGCCCGCGCGGAGATCGAGCCTCAAATTCAGCGGCCCTGGTATGCGCGCTGGCTGCGCAACTTTTTCTTCCGCAAACTCCTGCCTTCTCGCCTGAATCTCGGAATCGTTGGGACGACACTCTATCTTTATCAGGCTAGCGGCGTGAAATGGCTGGTGCGCGTGCTCGGTTTTCTGCCCGCCAAGCTCCGCGACATCGAAAGCCTGTCGCCGGAAATTGAAGCACCCTTCTTCTTTCCTTATTACGGCAAGACGCTGGCGGCGGAAGGAGCGCAACGTTACCGCGTCGCCTTTCTGGGCGGCTGCATGGCCAACATCTGCTTTGCGCGCTTGAACGAGGCCACGGTACGCGTATTGCGTAAGAACGGCTGTGAAGTGTCGATCCCCGAGGCGCAGACCTGCTGCGGAGCGCTGCACGTCCACGCGGGTCTGGCCGAGGATGCGCGCAAACTGGCGCGGCAAAACATCGATGCGCTCTTAGATGGCGGCTTCGACGCGATCATCACGAACGCCGGCGGCTGTGGGTCGACCTTGAAAGAATACGGCGAGCTTCTGGAACACGATCCAGCCTACGCGGACAAAGCCCGCCGGTTCGCGGCCCTGGTCAAAGACGTTACCGAGTTCCTGGCATCCATCGAGCTAAACACCGAGATGGGCGAGCAGGCCATGGTGGCAACCTATCAGGACTCGTGCCATCTGGCACATGGCCAAAAAATCCGAAGCGCTCCGCGCAAGCTGCTCAGTTTGGTGCCCGGCCTGGAGCTGCGCGAGATGCAGTTATCCGACATTTGCTGTGGCAGCGCAGGCATCTACAACGTTCTGCATACCAACATGGCGCTGTCGCTACTGCGGAAGAAAATGGACGCGGTGAACGCCACCGGCGCGCAATGGGTCGTCACCGCGAATCCAGGCTGCATGCTGCAGCTCGCCGCGGGGGCGCGAAAATTCGGCCAGGGCCAAAAGGTGGCGCACGTGGTCGAAGTACTGGACCGGGCCTACCTGGCCAAGCAGGATTCTAAACCCGCATCGTAAAAACGGCGCCGCCGGTGGGACCGTTCGCGGCCGTTACTTTCCCGCCATTCTGCTCGACGATCGACTGCACCACGTACAACCCCAGGCCCGAGATGATCGATTTCGTGGACACTCGTTCTTGAAAAATGCGGGGGAGCAGCTCGGGCGCGATTCCGGGGCCGTCGTCGCTCACTACGATCTCGCGGCCCCGCGCTTCGATACGGATGTTCGTCGCTCCGGCCTGCGCCGAGTTCAAGAACAAATTCACCAGCACGCGCTCCCACTGCCCGGAATCGCCTTTGAGGCGGAATTCGGGATCGATATCGCGGGCGAAATCGATCTTCGGCCGATTGGCGCACTCCAGATAGTCCTGGCAGAATTGCGCCGCATTCTCGATCACCGGAATCAGCTCCGTGGCCGAGCGATGCGTTTCGAGAATGCTGTGCGCGATTCTTTGCCCGCGATCCACGCTGCGCTGCAGGGTCCGCGCCAGCTTCTCCCATTTGGGATCGTTGCCCAACACGTCCGCGCTCTCGGCGATAGTTTGAAAAACGTTATTCAGATCGTGGACCAGGCCTTCGAGCGATAGATCGGCGACCGGCATCTCAATTCACCCCGCGACTCGATGTAGTGTATCGAAAAATTCCGGAAAAGACACGCGGGCAGCCTCCGCGCCTTCCACAATGCACGGCCCGTCGGCGATCAAAGCCGCCACCGAAAATGCCATCGCGATGCGGTGGTCGCCGAATGAGTCCAGCTCCGCGGCATGAAAAGCCTGACGGCCCGGGACTTCGAAGCCGTCCTCGCGGACCTCGATCTTCAGTCCCATGCGGCGGAAGTTGTCGGCGATGGTGGCAATGCGGTCGGTCTCCTTCACGCGCAATTCAGATGCATCGCGCACGGTCAACCCTTCCTCGCTCGCCGCGCCCAACACGGCCAGCACTGGAATCTCGTCGATCAGAGCCGCAGTTTGCGCCTTCTCCAGAATGCCTCCGCGGATGGGCGACTTCCGCACCAGCACATCCCCGGTCAGCTCGCCTCCCGATGCGCGCACATCCAGAATCTTGATCTGCGCGCCCATTCCAGCCAGAAAATCGAGCAGAGCCGTGCGCGTGGGATTCAATCCCACGTTGTACACCGTCAGCGCCGACTCGCGGACGATCAGTGCGGCCACCAGAAAGAATGCGGCCGATGATAGATCGCCCGGCACGCGGAGATCGCAGCCATGCAGGCGCGGCTGGCCGGTCAACGTTACCGCGCGGCCTCGCACTTCCAGCTCCGCGCCAAATTCCTGCAGCGCCAGCTCGGTATGGTCGCGGGTTCGCACCGATTCGTGCACGGTAGTCTTTCCTTCGGCATACAAACCCGCCAGCAAAACGCAGCTCTTCACCTGAGCGCTCGCCACCGGAAGGGTGTACTCGATGGGGTGCAGCTTCTGGCCGCGAATGGTGAGCGGCGGAAAGCGATTTTCGCGCGCCTCGATGCAGGCGCCCATTTGCGCCAGCGGCTTCATGATCCGGTCCATAGGGCGGCGCGACAACGATTCATCGCCGCCTATGCGCGTGACAAACGGCTGAGCGGCGAGAATGCCGGATAGCATACGAATGGTGGAGCCCGAGTTGCCCGCGTCCAACATCCCCGCGGCCTCGCGCAAACCATTAAGGCCGCGCCCTTGAATCGCAACGACGCCCTCTCGATTTTCTATTTCGATGCCCAGCCCGCGCATGCAAGCGAGCGTCGATTGGCAATCCGCTCCGCTCGAATAGTTCGTGATTTTCGTGGTTCCTTCCGCGATGGCAGACAGCATGCCGTAGCGGTGGGAAATGGATTTATCGCCCGGAAGTTCAATCGCGCCGTTGATGGCGCTGGCAGGGCAGATTTGCTCGCGCATGGAAAGAGCTAGTGTACCTGAACGCGGCCCGCGTTCGGGTCAATCCGGAAACGCCGCGCGCAACGCATTTACCGCCGCGCCCACTACCCCGATTTCGTCGCCTCCGGGAACAACTTCGAGAACGTAGCCCTGCAGCGGGCTCATTTTGACCATCTCGTGCAGATACTGATTGAGCAGGCTCATCTCGAGATGCCGGGCGTTGAATCCGCAGATGAAAAATTTCCCAGGCCCGGCCATATGGATCGAACTCGCAGTGCCGGCCGCCAGAGCCCGATGCCACAACTTCACGAAATCGGAGCAGCGTGGATCGCCTTGACGCGCATTTTCAAAAATCTCGTCCGGCTCCATGTCCAGGAACCGCAGCCGCATGGCGCGATGGCCCATCACGCCTTCCAGGTGCCCAATTCCTCCGCAGCCGCAGTACCGCTCTCGCGGATCCAGCGACACGACAATGTGGCCGCCCTCCCAAATGCCTTCCCGCCACGGATAAACCCCGAATCCGATGCCATGGCCCAACGTCCACACGCGGATTTGTTGATTGAGTAAACCGCGCGTGGCGGCCAGGCCGGCTGCCATCACATCGGCGTCGTTGAAGACCGCGACGGGCGCGGAGATTCCAGCCTCCTCAAGCGCCTGCGAAATCAGATCCCGCATGTGAGCGCCTTTCAATTGACGGAGATTGGGAGATTCTTCCACGAATCCATCGCGGATGATTCCGGGCAGCGCAACACCAACAGCGCGCGCTTCGGAAACGGGATCGACGGCTTGAATCTCACGGACAATGCAGGCGGCGATCTCCGCGGGAGGCATGCTCGAGAGCAAATCCGTGTCTGCTGCGTACACGCGCAAGAGTCCCGCCAGTCGCTCGCCCTCCACCAGAGCGGTAGCGATATGTTCCGCCGTCGTGACCCCAATCGCTCGCCGCACGCCGCCGGGCATCGGTCCGTTATTCTCCCAACTTGGCCACTTTGTTCAGGCCGTTGAACGCCGCGGCTTTGTAACACTCCGCCAGCGTCGGGTAATTGAAAACCGTGTCAACGAAATATTCGATGGTCGCGCCCAGAATCATTACGGCCTGCCCGATGTGCAACAACTCCGAGGCGCCCTCGCCAATAATGTGGACCCCCAGAAGCAGCTTGGTCTCTCGATGAAAGATCAACTTCAGACGTCCGGTGGTATCGCCACGGATTTGGCCGCGCGCGATCTCGCGGTAGTAAGCGACGCCAACTTCGTAGGGAACATCTTCGTCGGTGAGCTGTTCCTCGGTTTTCCCGATGAATGAAATTTCCGGAATGGTAAAAATACCGTAAGGATAACTGGCCGGATTGGAGTGCACGTCTTTGCCGAATGCGTGCGCCGCCGCAATGCGGCCCTGCTCCATGGAGACTGACGCCAGGCTGGGGAAACCGATCACGTCGCCCACCGCGAAAATGTGCTGCTGGGCCGTACGGTATTCGGCATCCACGGGAATCCGGCCGCGCGCGTCCGCCTGAAGCCCGGCCGCGGCCAGATTTAAATCATCGACGTTGCCCTGCCGTCCGACGGCATACAGCAACGCATCGCCGGATACTTTTTTCTTACTCACGAGGTTCGCTGCCACGCCGCCCCCCGGCATTTCTTCCACGCTTTGCACTTCCTCATTCAGGCGCAGCGTGACGCGATGGTCCCTCAAATGGTAGGACAGCGCTTCCACCATTTCGGCGTCGGCGAACTCCAGCAGGCGCGGGCGCTTTTCTATCAGGATCACGCGCACACCCAGGGTGGCGAACATGCAGGTGTACTCGACGCCGATGACGCCGCCTCCCACCACCAGCAGCGTCCCGGGAACTTCGGCCATCTCGAGGACATGATCGCTATCGATGATGTTGCGGCCGTTCAGCGGCACTTGAGTAGAGCAAGCCGGCCGCGTCCCGGTGGCTACCACCAGCATGTCCGCCCCGTAGGTTTGCTCGCCGCGCCCGCTTTGGACCTGCACGGTGTGGGGATCCAGGAACTTCGCGACGCCGCTGATGAGTTCAATATTGTTCCGCGATAGCTGCGCCTGGATGACGTCCACCTCGGTCTTGATCACATGCTGGACTCGCAGGGCCAGGTCCGCCATCGTGATCTTCTCTTTAACGCGGTAATTCACGCCATAGATGTTCTGGTAGTAATAACCAGACAAATGCAGCACCGCTTCCCGAAAGGTCTTGCTA
>Ga0335083_10002989_pt1 | contig 22107 bp, 24 predicted proteins | sample Lox_Sample_42_FD_206716 | JGI IMG/M metagenome (GOLD analysis project Ga0335083, IMG submission 206716) | Soil microbial communities from Loxahatchee National Wildlife Refuge, Florida, United States - Lox_Sample_4.2 | ecosystem: Environmental > Terrestrial > Soil > Wetlands | place: USA...
CGATCACCTTTTGCTCGCGTTGTTGGAAGATCCCTCGATCGAAGCCGTGTTGGGCGTGAGCCTGCAGCAAGCTCGCCAGGCCCTTGAGTCGCTCGATCACGAAGCCCTGGGTGCCCTGGGCCTGCGGTCCGCGCTCGACGCGCCCCCACTGCCGATGCGCGCCGTGCCGAAGAAACCGAGGCTCAGAGACGTCGCGCAAAAGGATCGCCTCCGCATAACGCCCGCGGCAAAGAGGGTGCTTGAGGAAGCATCGAAGCCCAATCGCCGAAGGCTCTATGTCACCCCCCCGCAGGTGCTGGCGCAGATCTTCGCTCTACGACCACCAGATCCTGCGGCGGTGCTGCTGGGCGCTCTCGGCGTGAACACGTCGGAGGTTCGGCGCCGATTGGATGCGGTCACGCCCGACAGCTGAGTCCCCAGCGACATTCACGACTTCGAGCGAAGGTGTCCGGATCGGGCCGATAGGAGACGTTCGCGAACGCGAGCACACGACCGTTGACGACGGCGACTCGCGCGCACCGAACTGCCTGGAACCGGTCCCCGCCGAGCGCCACAACCGACTCCGACCACCACTTGACAACAAAGAGGAGATCGATCGGCGCTCGCTCGTGATCCTCGTGAGTAACTAGCCGGGACTTGTCGCGATGCCTGCGGTGACGGTATTGCTGTGACCCGACGCATCGGCGTATGTGTAGGTGACCGTTGCGAATTCTTTGCCTGCGCTGGTTTCGACGGGATAGCTGAGCTGGACGCGGGCGGGCACCGAGACGAATGTCCCGCGCGCACAATCGGGTGCGCACGTGTTGTGGGTGAAAAAGCCGCCGCCGGCTGCGCCGGTCGTGGTCCACGACGACCAGGAGAGATGCGTGAGCAGCGCGTTTCCGTCGGCGCAGGCGAGCACGATCGTGTTCGGCTCGACCGTTGGGGCGCCGTTCGCGAGATTGCAGTCGGCGAGCACTGCCGGTACGGGTGTCGGTGGCGGCAACTGTTTCGCCGTTGTCGCCAGCCAGTAGCCGACATCGTGTGGCGGGGCGGCGATGGCGACAACCGGGGTGCGACTGCCCGGCGGGTGATTGCCCGCGGAGCCATAGAACCGCGCGTCGCCGAAGCTGAAGACGCCGCCGTCGGCGGCAGCGAGCCAGTAACCGCGCCCGGTCGGCGTCGCGGCGATCCCGACGATCGGCGCGTTCAGATGGAGGTTGCCCATCGATCCGTAGAACCGCGCGTCGCCGAAGCTGAAGACGCCGCCGTCGGCGGCAGCGAGCCAGTAACCGCGCCCGGTCGGCGTCGCGGCGATCCCGACGATCGGCGCGTTCAGATGGACGTTTCCTAACGATCCGTGGAACGCGGTGTGCCCGAAAGTGAAGACGCCACCGTCGGCGGCAGCGAGCCAGTAACCCATTGCCTTCGGGTTCGAGGCGATGCCGACGACGGGCGCGTGGAGGAGACCCGCGAAGGACGGCTCGTTCGACGCGTCGCCGAAGTTGTAGACGTTGCCGAAGTCGCCCGTGATCCAATAGCCGCGCCCGTCCCAGGTCGGAGCGATGCCAACAAATGGCGTGAGCGCCCCTCGACCAGCCTCAGACCCGTAGAACGCGGCGTGTCCGAACGTGAACACCCCGCCGTCCGCGCCGAGGAGCCAATATCCCTTTCCATCCGCCGTCGCGGCCATCTCCACGATCGGGGCGCTCAACCCGTTCCCGTTCGGAGCGCCGAGGTCTTGGACATGACCGAACGCACTGACCGCACCGGTCTGCGTACCGGCGAAAGCCCCACCACAGAGGGCGACACTCCCAAGGATGCCAAGCGCGACCACGACGCTGCCGGACCTACGTCGGCGCCTCGCGCCGAACCCGCCGACGTGGTTGCCATGCCGATTCATATGCCTCGGAGTATGACAGCCGACACGACGCTGCGCACACGACCGGCGGTCCTCATCCCGCTCGACCTGTCACCCCATTCAGACGCATAACTGCGGCGGTCTCAGCCGGTCCGCGCTCGCCGCGCTGACGCGGGATCGGGGAATCTGTGCGTGAGCAGGAGGTGGGAGCCGGCATGGAACTCTGGGCGCGAGCGCGAGAGCGTCGTTACCGGCAAGTGACGGAGGCCGCGGGCGCGCTTCTCGACTCGCGAGAGCAGATACGCGCCGTGCTTGGAATCGCCTTCAATCGTTGACACACCTCGGCAACGAGCATCGCAATCACTGATGAGCGAGTCATGTTCTTCACGCGAGACCCGTTCAGCGGTCGATTACGCAGCGGAGACCATGCCGTCACTACATTTCCCAGCAATACCGTCTCGCTAGTCGAATGGACGCGTAAGTCACGATGGAGCCGACTGAAGGTGCGTCGACCGGATCGAGACGTCGACCTTCGCGTTGACAGAGTGCATCGGGACGAGGCCGAGAGTCTGGCGGCACTGCTGCGGTGTCCGGCACAGCCTGACGAGCGCCCGAACTGCCGATCGGCGCTAGGGCGGATCGTCGAATGACGGCTCCGCGCGACCTTCGAGAGTCGGCGGCGACCCGGCGATCGTCGATCGGTCGTGCGCGCCGCGGTCGGGGCAGGTGTGCAACGCCTGTACATATCTGCAGCTATGGGCTCGCGGCGGCATGGCAAGATCCGGTGGTGCCGAAGGTGCCTTACTACAAGGCGGAGCTGGCCCGTATCCACCACGAGGGCTTCGGTTTTCATGCGGACGCAGTCGCGCCGGGGATCTTGAAACTACTTGACCCCGTCCGCGAGCGCGAGGGGCTGGTGTTAGAGATCGGCTGTGGATCAGGGCTGTTGACGAAGCGTCTCGTCGACGCCGGGCATCGGGTGCTCGCAACTGACGCCTCCGCAGCGATGCTCGATCTTGCGCGCGACTACGTGCCCGGAGCCGAGGCGGTGCAACAACTGCGTTTGCCGGATGATCCCGTGCCGAGCGCGGACGCGATCGTCGCGGTGGGACATCCGCTCAGCTACCTGGATGACGCTGAGCAGCTTGACCGGTCGCTGACTGCGATAGCTCGGGCGCTGAGGTCGGGTGGGCTACTCGCGTTCGATATCTGTGATTACCAGTGGGGCGAGGCGCGCCGCGACCAGCCGCCCCAAGTTTGGTTCGGAGAGGACTGGGTGCTGATCACGGTCACGTCAGTTCCGGATCGTGCGACTTTCCGGCGGGAGATGACGATGTTCGTTCGGACGGCGGGTGAGCTGTGGCGCCCCGCCGACGAGCTGCACGACAACATCCTTGTCGATACGAACCAACTCCTGACCACACTTGCGCGGACGGGCGTTTCGGCTGAGGTACGTGACTCGTTTGGCGACGAGACCCTCCCGCCCGGGCTCGCCGCGGTCGTGGGCCACCGAGTGGCCTGAGGCACGTAGACCGAATCAGTCGTTCGGCCCGCGCGCCAGATCTGCGGTTCCGCGGCTGCACGAACGCTGCCAGACTGAGGCGATGGACGTTGATGTGCTTTTCGTCGGTGTCGCTGTCAACGACTTCAACGCCGCGCGAGCGTGGTACGAGCGCTTCTTCGACCGGACTGCCGATGTCGTGGCGCATGAGACCGAAGTGATGTGGCAGATCACGGAACGCGCCTGGCTGTACATCCTTCGCGACGTGGCGCATGCAGGGAACAGCATCGTCACGATGGCCGTGCCCGACATCGAAGCGGCGACGTCGGCCCTCAAGGTGCGGAGCATTGCGATCGGCGCGATCGAGCCGGAGGGCGACGCCGGTCGTAAGGCGGTGGCATTGGATCCCGACGGCAACTCCATCGCGATCATCGAGGTACTCCAGCACTAGGTGCTTCTACTGGGACCGGTACAGAACTGCCGCGGTGCGCTCGCCGAGTGGGATCGGGCAAACATGTGCGGGTTCTTGCCCAGACGTAAATCGCAACCGCCGATGCAATGGATCTGCGATAGTCGGGTGTGCCGCAGAACATCTTCACTGGCTCGATCGCCGAGCACTACGACCGCGATTCGCTGGAGATGTTTGAGCGCCGCGTAGTCGACGCGACGGTCGGTTTCCTCGTCGACGCGGCTCGCGGAGGTACCGCGCTGGAGTTCGGGGTTGGCACCGGCCGGATCGCGTTGCCGTTGAGCCGAAGGGGCGTCGGGGTCTACGGCCTCGACATCTCGCCGGACATGGTGGCGCAGCTGCGAACGAAGAACGGCTCCGACGCGATCAGGCTGACGATCGGCGACTTCGCCACGACACGAATCGCGGAAACGTTCTCGCTCGTGTACCTCGTCTACAACACGATCGGGAACCTCACTAACCAAGACGAACAAACCGCGTGCTTCCGCAACGCCGCGGCGCATCTCGCGCTCGGCGGACGGTTCGTAATCGAGCTGGGCGTACCCGACCTGCGTCGGTTCCCTCCCGGCGCGGCAGCGCAACCGTTCGAGGTCAGCGCGACCCATCTCGGCTTCGACACCATGGACACCGCAACGCAGCAGGGCGTCTCACGTCACTTCCTCATCGACGGCGACCGCGTGACGCGCTTCGACTGCCCATATCGCTACGCCTGGCCCGCCGAACTCGACCTCATGGCCCGCCTCGCAGACCTGGAACTCCGTGAACGCTGGGCCGACTGGGACCGCTCGCCGTTCACCGCCGAAAGCCGCAAACACATCTCAGTCTGGGAACGCACGCGGTAGTCGAACTTCCCGACCGGAAGCGCATCACTGCCGCTATGCGTTCGCCTGAAGGCCCGGAATCAGGCAATCGGTATCTGGATTGCTTTGCTGCGAACAAGCGTTGCGGTCGATAAGTTGATCGCGCGTTATGGCGCATCCCGGATCGGCACGTGAGGGACACTGACTGCGATGAGTGAACCCCCGATGGTGGCAGGACGCCGAGTCATAGTCACTGGGCTGGCCGGGTCCGGGAAGAGCACGTTCTCGGTCGCGCTCGCTGCCAAGACCGGCTTGCCGGTCATTCATCTCGACCTCCACTTCTGGAAGCCCGGCTGGGTTGCACCGTCGGAGACCGAATGGCGCGAGAAGCAATGTGGGGTGCTCGCCGGCGACGCGTGGATCGCCGACGGCAACTACCACGAGACACTCGATCTCCGGCTCGAACGCGCGGATACCGTGGTGTTTCTCGACATGCCCTGGTGGCTGTGCGCAGGACGCGCGTTCCTGCGCGGCTTTCAAATGCCGGGCGAGTTGCCCGAAGGGTGCGACTATTCGGCCTGGCTGCGGTTGCGCGATGAGTGGCGTTTGGCCGTTCGCATCTGGCGGAAGGACCGCTCACAACCGGAGCGCGAACACGAGATCATTTCGCAGTACGGGCAGCATGTGGCCCTTCACGTGTTCAAATCCAAGCGGGCGGTCAGCGAATTCCTCGACGGTCTGGACGCCGACCACGTGGAAGCCGACGGTTGATCGCGCGCCGAGTGACTCGCCTTACTGGGCGATTCGCAGGAGTCCGACTATTCCGATCGTGTAGATCACGAGGGCCAGGATCGAGTCCGGCCCGAGTCGGTTCGGTCGCGAGGGGCGCACGATGACTCCGCCGGCATAGATGGCGGTGAGTGCGAGGCCGAGGCCGGCGAGCCATGCGTTCGCTGCGCCGGTGGTTGGGAGTACCGGGGTCATCGCGACGAGATCGGCCACCACGAAGAGACAAAGCTGAAAGGCGTTGCCGCCGAATACGTCGCTCATCGCGAGGCGGACCGCTTCGATGCCCGAACTGATCTCGGGAAGCGCGGTGGCCAATGCCAGCACGGTGGCACCGAAGACCACGCCGTTGATACCGGCGCGTCCTGCCAACTCGTTGCCGGTGATCTCCAGCGCGACGCCCGCGACCAGCGTCACGATGGCCGCCGAGCCAAACACCATGATCACGCGCGCCGTGGAATGCGTTGCGCGCGCGGCGTCGGCGACCGGGTTGCGTACGCGCCGATGCGGCCGGCCCGGACGACTGTGTGGCATCACGACGTCCCACTTTGGCTGCGACCGCACGCGGTCGAGGACCCACAGCCCACCCAGCCAAATGACCACAATCGCGAGTGACACCGGACTCACGCTTCCGGCGATGCTCACCGACTTCGGGAGTAACGCTCCCATGAGAACCGCTGCCAACAGGACAATGACGAGCAAGCCTTCGAGCACGGGCATCAACGACCCGGCGAGATATGTCAGTGGTCTCTCCGCGAAGAGGTCGCAGATGACCAGCACCATCGTTGCGGTTGCAATGCCTCCGACGAGATTCCCCGCCACGAGGTCCAGGTGACCCGACGCCGCGCCGGAGACTGTGATCGCGACCTCCGGCAAGCTCCCGGCAATCGCGAGCAGCACCATCCCACCGAGCGCGTCCCCGATCTTCAGGCGGCGGTCGAGTTCATCGGTCGATTTGCATAGCGCGACGCCCGCGCCCCACGTCGCAGCCGACGCCACGCCAAAGATGGCGAGCACCACCGCCACGGGAAACGACGACACACCCGCATCATCACCGACAACGTCGACCGCGACGTGTATCCCAACCTCCAGCTCCCGGCCCTCGAGACCGTGTTGGGGCAAGGAGCGGGTCGGTTCGTCTCGTTCTTGGGGTTGTGGACGGGGGTAGAAGAGGAATCGGAGGCCCGCCGGCAGCGCCGCTCTTCACGTCGGTCACACCACCAACCTCCTCACACCACCGTCGGAGCCATAGTCTGCGTCATCTGGCTGTTCGCGCGTTCACGCTCGCGACCGTCCTCATCTCCCGGCGCGACGCATATCACGAATCGAGGAGCAATGGCCGACCTCATCTTGCTCAAGTTCGACGATCCCCATGGTGCGCAACGCGCTCTCGTCTCGGTCCGCGCGCTCGAGGAGTTGCAATACGCGTGGGTCGACGACATCGCAGTGATCGAGAAGCACCAGTCCGGTCGCATCGCGCTCCACACTCCCCACGGCTCGATTGCGCAGGGGGCGATGTGGGGTGGCCTCGCCGGCTTGCTGGTGTTCTGGTGGTTCCCGCCGGCGTGGTTCTTCGGCGGATGGCTGGCGGGACTGGGTGGCGGCGCGCTCATCGGCGAGGCGATGAAGAAGTCGGGTCTCGACGAGAAGCTCGTCGACGACATCAAGTCCGAGCTGACACCAGGAACGTCGGCGCTGTTGCTCATCGGCGCGAGTGGAGACGCCGACCAGATGGCGCGAGCCTTTGAACAGCACCATCCGCACAGCGTGGTGCGCCGCGTCATCCCTGAAGAGACCGTTGAGAACCTCAAGGAAGCGCTCGGGACGCATGAAGACGCGTCGCAGACACACACGCAGTAGATTTCGACTCCCCGCGCGGGGTCGCAAAGGGAGCACGTGTCCCTCTTCGGTTTGATCGTCGACAATGTCTGGGCAAAGAAAGCTCGCTCCTTGCTCACCGCATTCGCGATCGCGATCGCGGTGATGACGGTCGTATCACTCGGGATCGTCACCGAGAGCCTGAAGACGACCGCAGCGGGCATCCTGTCGACGGGTCAGGCCGACTTCACCGTCGCGCAGAAGAACGCGTCGGACATCCTCTACAGCAGCGTCACCGATGCTCAGCTCGCCGGCGTCAAGCGGACACCAGGCGTTGAGAGCGCAGTGGGCGTCATGCTCGATACCGAGAAGCTCAACGCCAAGAACCCATTGTTCATCGAGGTCGGCATCGCACCCCAAGACCTCTCGCCGTTTGGCATCCGAATGGTGGCGGGAAAGGCGTTCAACGCGACCGCGTCGAATCAGATGATCCTGGGATGGCGCATCGCCTCGGACCTCGGACTCCACCCCGGCGACACCTTGAACGTCGCCGGCGGGCCGAAGAAGATCACGGGCCTGTTCTCCACTGGCAACGTGTTCGGTGACTCCGCGGGCATGTTCCCCCGCGTTCCGTTCCAGGCCTACGAACGCCAACCCGGCGGCTTGTCGCTGATCTTCGTTCGGGTCACACCCGGCGCGAACATCGATACCGTCGCGACGCGCGTCGCAGCCGACAACCCAAGCCTCACAACGATTCGCACCGTTGCGCAGTTCGGGCGTGCGGACACGAACTACAAGCTCATCACGGCGGCCAATACCGGCGCGACGATCATCGCGGTCATCATCGGCGCAATCATCGTGATGAACACGATGCTGCTCTCGCTCTTCGAACGCACACGCGAGTTCGGCGTCCTGCGCAGCGTCGGTTGGACGCGGCGTCGACTCGTCGCGCTCATCATGGGCGAGGCCGCCGCCATCAGCTTCCTCGGCGCGGCGATCGGCGTCGGACTCGCGTACGCCCTCACCCTTATCCTCGCCCGGCTTCCGAGCCTCGAAGGCATCCTCCAACCGACCTATTCGGCTTCCACCTTCTTCCGGGCACTCATCACCGCAGCGGCTGTCTCGTTCCTGGGCGCGCTCTACCCCGCGATCCGGGCCGCATTCCTGACACCCCTGGAAGCTCTGCGCCATGAATAGCAGCGCCGCAGCCATCGAAGTCGTCGACGTGCGCAAGACGTTCGACCGGGCCGTCGTCAAAGCGCTCGACGGGTTGTCACTGACTGTCGCGGCCGGCGAGTTCGTCGCGATCACGGGCCCATCCGGCTGCGGCAAGTCGACGCTGCTGCACCTCCTTGCCGCGCTCGACAAGCCTGATTCCGGATCGATTCACGTCGAAGGCTACGACCTCGCGCACCTGCGCCACCCCGACCGGTACCGGCGGAACGAGATCGGGATCGTCTTCCAGCTCCACAATCTGCTCCCCCAATTGACCGCAGTGCGCAACGTCGAGATCGCGATGCTCGGCACTGATCGCAGCCGCCGCGGGCAGCGTGAGCGCGCGCTCACGCTGCTGCGCGATGCCGGCCTTGCCGGAAAGGAACACCGGAAACCGCCCGAGCTCTCGGGCGGCGAACGACAACGGGTCGCGATCGCCCGCGCACTCGCGAACGAACCCAGCGTGCTCCTCGCCGACGAACCCACCGGCAATCTCGACACGCAAGCCGTCGATCACGTCCTCGCGCTCCTCGCTCGGCTCCGTGTCGAGCGGCCCATCACGATTGTGCTCGTAACCCACGACCTCGCCGTCGCCGCAGCCGCTGAACGCCTTGTGCATCTCCGCGACGGACGCATCGACGACTCCTGAATCGGATCCCGAGGCCACGACACCAGGTCACGTTGACCTTGCTTTGATGACCGCTTGCGCCGTCCACGAAGGCCCTGTGCCGCCTGTGGCAAGCCAAGTCGAGCCAATCGCGGACGTCTATCCGCGCTCGCGGCCGATTCCGGGTGACCGGTCGCGGATCAGAGGTCCTTTGTCCCTGGCGCACTTGGGTTGCACGCGTCAGGCTGCCCGGAGGCCGTAGGGACCGCGCGATCAGTGAATGGAGGAGAACCTACGATGCCCGGACCTCTCGACTGGTGGAACCGGATCCGCAGGGTGGTTGGGCCACCCGGCCCGCCGGCCACCCGTGCCGCCGTGCCGACCGACGTCGACGCGGCGCGGCGCGCCGAGCTGGCTCCGGTCCTCAATCACGTCGACCTGCTCGAGTCGGAGCTGCGCGTGATGGAGGAGAAGCGTGACGACGAAATCGCCCTGATCGTCGCGGAAGCCGAACAGCAAGCGAACCGCCTTGTTGCGGACGCACGTGAACGCGCCACGGCGGAACAAGCCGGGGCTGGCACGCGACGACGCTCGGAAGCCGCGGATATGGACGCGGAGCTCCATTCGAGTGCCGCGGCCGAAGCGGCCGCGATGCAACAGCGTGCGCTCGAAGCACTCCCCGAGCTGGTCGAACGGGCGGTGGCGGAAGCGCGCGCGTTCGCGATGGGTCCCGAACCCGCGACGGGTCCTGAACCCTCGTGAGCGCCAAGTGGGTTGCGGGCAGCGTCCGGGCGCGATTGCTGGCGCGTCACTGTGTCGGCGTCGACGGCGCGCGTGACATCGCGTCGGCCGGTTCAGTCGACGCGGCGATCGTCCGGCTGCGCGCGTCGGCGTACGGTCGGACGAGCATCGGCGCCGACTCAGTCCTGCGCGCGCAACACGCGGTCTGGACAACGACCGTGTGGGACCTGCGCGTGCTCGCCGGTTGGCTGCCCGGCGCAGGTGTCGGCGTGGTCCGCGCGTTCGCCGGTTCCTTCGAGATCGAGAACATCGCGGATCGGCTGGCGTTCCTCGCCGGCACCGACGAGCCGCTCGTCTTCGAGCTCGGGAGCCTCGGCAATGTGTCCACGCGTGTGCGCGACGCCGCGTCGGTGCACGAGGTGCGTGAGCAGCTCCGGACATCGCCATGGGGCGATCCAGGTTCGGACGAGCGCGAGCACATCCTGATGAGCTTGCGACTGGAGTGGGCCCGGCGGCTGGGTGAGATCGGCGCAGCCGCGGCGTGGGGTGGAGCTGCAGCCGCGCTCGTGCTGGCGCGGTTGCTCGTGCAACGCGAAGAGCCGATCTCGCCCGACGTGAGACGCCGGGCGAACCTCCTCGGCCGGCGTGCGCTGGAGGCAACATCGCTGACGGCCTTCGTTGCCGCTCTGCCCGACGCGGCGCGGTGGGTGTTCGACGGGATCGATAGTCCCGAGGAGCTCTGGCGGGCAGAGGCCGCGTGGTGGAGACGGGTCGACGTCGATGGCGAGCGTCTGTTGCGCGCGGCGCGGCCGGGCCCCGACGTCGTCGTCGGCGCGATCGCCCGGCGCCTGGTCGACGCCTGGCGAACATGCGCTGCGCTCGAGGTGGCGAGCCGGGGTGGGCGCACCGAGGAGCTCGTCGATGTCTTCGCGTGAACGCCTCGGTCGCGTGTCGATGCAGCGCATCGCAGTCGTCGCGCCGCGGGAAGCGTTGCGTCGAGTGCTCGTCGAGGTCGCCGACTCCGGGACCGTCGACCTCGACGACGTGCCGGTTCCGTCCGGCGTCGCAATCGGCCCGGCGACCGAGGAGTTGCAACGTCAGGGAGGCGCCGCCGCGACCGAGCCCCCTGTCATCGGGCTCGACCCGCCTGATATCGAGGGACTCGCACGGGACGGTGCGCGGTCGTTGCTCGAAGGAGAGGCCGAGCTCGAGCGCCGGCAGCACACGGCGCTACTCCACGGCCGGGTCGCCGCGTTGCTCGGATGGACGCCGCGCGCCGCGCTGCCGGAGCTGCGCGCGCGCGTCGAACCCTTCGGCGGCGCGGCGGTGGCCCTTCCGCCGCCAATTGGCTCCGATCCGCCGACGATGCTGGCGCCGAAGAGTCGCAGCGCCCCGTTCCGCATCCTCATCGACACCTACGGCACGGTGCCGTACGCCGACGTCGACCCGACGCCCTTTGCCGCGGTCGCGTTCGCGGTCATGTTCGGGATGATGTTCGGCGACGCGGGACGCGGCATTCTTCTCATCGCACTCGGGCTCTGGGCCCGCACCGGTCGAGGCTTCGTGGGTCGGTTCCGCGCGGGCTGGGCACTCGCGGTTTCGGCGGGGATCGCTGCGACGCTGTTCGGGATCGCTTTCGGTGAGGTGTTCGGACCCACGCACATCGTGTCGGCGGTGTGGCTCGTTCCCCTCGACGACCCTCTCGAACTGCTCGTCGCCGGCATCCTGGTCGGCGCGGTACTGCTCGCAGTGAGTCAGGTGATCGGCACCCGGAACCGCTGGCGGGAGGGCGGCGCGCGGTACGCGCTGTATGAGCAGAGCGGCATCGCCGGGCTGTGCTCCTACATCGGGCTCGGCCTGCTGGTCGCCGGATGGTACGAGGACCAAAGTGCGGTCGCAATCGCCGGCGGCGTAATGGTCGCGATCGGCGTAGCCCTCGTGTTCGGCGGACGGTTCGTGGCCGCGGGCGGCCGCGGAACGGGCTTCGCGCAGGCGACCGTCGAATCGGTGGACGGAGTCGTGCGACTGTCGTCGAATGTCGTGTCCTTCGCGCGGCTCGCCGCGTTCGGCCTCACGGCGGCCGCGATCGGCTCCGTCGTCTGGGACGGGACGACCGCATTGTGGCAACCCGGGCCCGCGGCAATAGCCGCCGTGTTGCTGTTCGTGGTCGGCAACCTCGCGGCATTTGCGCTCGAGGCGCTCGTGGTCGGGGTCCAGGCGCTGCGTTTGGAGTACTACGAGTTGTTCTCGCGCGTCTTCACCACGGAAGGCCGCCCGTTCCGTCCCTGGCATGTCGCGCTTGCGGACGGCGAACGCTCGAAGGAGGCATCATGGGTGTCTGGTTGATCGCGATCCCCGCGGCACTGATCGGATCGTGGGTGACCTTGATCGTCGGACGCGACCGAGCCCGCGGGCTCCGGCGGCTGCGCGTGCTGAGCGCCGTACTGCTGTTCGCCGGTGTTTCGGTGCTATTGCTGGCTGCGTTCGCGCATCCGACTCAGGCGTCGGAGCCGGCGACGGCCGACGCGCGACCGGCCGTCCGGGCATCGACGACGACGACATCGACGTCGTCAACGAACGCAGCGTTCTACGGGGCCGCGATCGCGGTCGCGGGGTCTTCGCTCGGCGCGGCGTTCGCCGTCGCGTACACCGGGTCCGCAGCGCTCGCGGCGGTCAGCGAGCGGCCCGAGCTCTTCGGACGAGCGCTGGTCGTCGTCGGTCTGGCCGAGGGGATTGCAATCTACGGCCTGATCGTGGCCATCATCTTGATCGGCAAGACGTGACGCGCGTCGCCGCGATGGGAGAGACGGCGAAGGTCGAGAGCTTCGCGCTCGCCGGAGCGCTCGTGTTCCCGGCGGATGTTGCGCACGACGTTGACGCCGCGTGGGACGCGCTCCCGGACGACGTCGGCGTCCTCATCGTCACACCGGCCGCCGCGGTCCGGCTCCACGCGCGGTTCGACGAGCGGCCGCAGCTTCTCACGGTGGTGAGCCCCGAGTGACGTCCACGAGCGTTCCTGTGCCTGACGGGCTCGACGCGCTCGACCGTGCGCTGCGTCGTGCGGTTTCCGAACGCGCGGTCACGATGCAGCGAGACGCGCAGCACGAGGCCGACGGGCGCATCGCGGAGGCGCGCCACGAGGCCGACGAGCTCGTCGAGCGGGCTCGTTCGGAGGGAGCCGCGTTGGCCGACGCCCTGATCGCCCGGAAGCGAGCTGTTGTGCGGCGCGAGACCGGCGCCATCATGCTCAACGCGCAGCGGGCGGTGCTCGAAGAGCTGGACGCGCGCGTCCGTGCCGCCGTACTGGACCTGCGCGCTGCACCCGACTACCCACAGCTCCTCGAAGGTCTGACGGGGCGCGCCCGCGCGCAGCTCGGCGAAGAGGCCGTGGTGACGAAGGATCCGCACGATCTCGGCGGGGTCATCGCCGAGGTTGGTGGTCGCCGGCTCGACTACACGTTGCCTGCGCTCGCGGCGCGTGCCCTCGACGGCTTCGGCGACACGATCGAGAGTCTGCTGCGATGACTGACGACGCGGCGCGTGTCGTCCGGGTGAATGGCTCGCTGGTCGAGATCGAGACGTCCGATCGAGTGGCGCGGCTCGATCTCGTCGAGGTCGGCGATCTGCGGCTCGCCGGCGAGGTGATCGCTGTCCACGGCATCCGGGCGACCGCCGAAATGCACGAGTACACGGGCGGACTCGCGTCGGGCGCGCGCGCTTACAACTCGCGTCGCCCGTTGTCGGCCGCGCTCGGTCCGGGTTTGCTCGGCCGAGTCTTCGACGGCCTGCTCCGACCGCTCAGTTTGGCCGGCGACGTCTTGCGCCCGGGCACGGTCGCCGATCGCGACACGCGGCAGTGGATGTTCCGTCCCGCAGTGCGCGCCGGTGAGATGGTGGTGCCGGGCGCGCTCCTTGGCGTCGTCGAGGAAGTGGGTGGCTTCGAGCATCGCGTGCTCGTTCCGCCCGGTCGCGGTGGAGAAGTCGACTGGATCTCGGATGGGGGGCGACACGGCTCGGCCGACCGGATCGCGGTCGTGGCAGGCGCGGACGTTCCGCTGACGCAACTGTGGCCGGTGCGCGAGCGCCGACCGTTCCGCGAACGGGTGTCCGACGCGATACCGCTCGTCACCGGCCAGCGCGTGCTCGATCTGCTGTATCCCGTCGCGCTCGGCAGCACGGCGGGGGTCCCCGGCGGCTTCGGGACGGGTAAGACAATGCTCCTGCAACAGATCGCGAAGTGGTGCGATGCCGACGTCATCGTCTACGTCGGCTGCGGCGAGCGGGGCAATGAGATGGCCGACGTGCTCGACGATCTCTCCCATCTTCGAGACCCGCGTACCGGACGTTCGCTGACGGAGCGCACCGTCTTGATCGCGAACACCTCGAACATGCCGATGATGGCTCGGGAAGCGAGCGTGTACACGGGGATGACGGTCGCGGAGTACTTCCGCGACATGGGCTACGACGCCGTCGTGATCGCCGACTCGACCTCGCGCTGGGCCGAGGCCATGCGTGAGTTCGCCTCGCGTAGCGGTGAGCTTCCCGCGGAGGAGGGCTATCCCGCCAGCCTGGCTTCATCGCTTGCGGCGTTCTACGAGCGCGCCGGACGGGTGACGACGCTCGGCGGACGAACCGGATCCGTGACCGTCATCGCGTCGGTGTCACCACCGGGTGGTGACTTCACCGAGCCGGTGACCGCGCACACGCAGCGCTTCGTGCGCTGCTTCTGGACGCTGGACCGCGACCTCGCATACGCACGTCATTATCCGGCCATCAGCTGGCACGGCTCGTTCTCGCGAGACGCCGATCTCCTCACCGTCGGGCATGCCGAGCATGGCGATGAGGGCTGGCCCGAACGCCGTGCCCGCGCCTTGTCGCTGCTCGCGGGAGCCGATCGGCTCGCGTCGCTGGTCGAGCTCGTCGGCGCGAGCGCGCTTCCGGATCGCGAGCGCGTGGTGTTGCTGGGCGCGCAGCTGGTGCGCGAGGCGGTCCTTCAACAGAGCGCGCTCAGCGAGCACGACGCGTTCTGCGCACCGGAGAAGCAGGCCGCGCTGCTCGACATGGCGTTGGACGTCTACGACGGCTGCCTGGCGCTGCTCGACCGCGGTGTCTCGGCCGCCGCGATCGAAGAGTACGACCTCAGCTCAGTGGTTCGAGCGCGCGATGCGGTCACGAACGACGATGCCGAAGGCGTGCGCGTGATCGCAGCTGCTGCACAAAGTGGGTTGAAGGAGTTGCGATGAGAGACGCGCCCGTCGAGTACACGGAGATGACCGCGGTCGAAGGCCCGCTCGTCACGGTGCGCGGCGTCCGAGGCGTCGGCTGGGACGAGGCGGCGCAAGTGCGGCTCGCCTCCGGCGAGATGCGGCACGGGGTCGTGCTCGACGTGAACGGCGACGTCGCGGTCGTGCAGGTCTATGAGGGCACGTCGGGTGTCAGCCCGGCGGACACCAGCGTCGCGTTCGCCGGTGGTCCGACGAGCATCAAGGTCAGCGACGCGTGGCTGGGTCGCGTGTGGAACGGCCGCGGCGAGCCGATCGACGGCGGTCCGCCCGTGCTGGCAGGCACCGAACGCGAAGTCACGGGCTTTCCGCTCAATCCCGCCGCGCGCCTCACGCCCGCCGATCCGGTGCTGACGGGCGTCCCGGCGATCGACGTGATGACCACGCTCGTGCGCGGTCAGAAGCTCCCGGTGTTCTCGGTCGGTGGTCTGCCGCATCTCGAGCTTGCTGCGCAGATCGCCGCGCAGGCACACGTCGGGAGCGAAGCCTTCTGCGTGGTGTTCGCCGCGCTCGGCGTCACCCACGCCGACGCCTCGATGGTGCGCGACGCGCTCGAAGACCGGGCCGCGGCCGGCGAGCTCGCATTGTTCCTGAACACCGCGGACGATCCGATAATCGAGCGACTGCTCACACCCCGCCTCGCGCTCACTGTCGCCGAGCATCTCGCGTTCGATCGCGGTTACCACGTGCTCGTCGTCATGTCCGACATGACGAGCTACTGCGAATCGCTACGCGAGGTGGCCGCGGCGCGCGACGTGCTCCCGGCGCGGCGCGGATATCCCGGGTACCTCTATAGCGACCTGGCGTCGATCTACGAACGATGCGGTCGTCTGCAGGGGCGTCCCGGCTCGATCACACAGATTCCCGTGCTCACAATGCCGGCGGGCGACATCACGCACCCCGTTCCGGATCTCACCGGCTACATCACCGAAGGCCAGCTGGTGCTCGCACCCGACATGTACGCGCGAGGTGTCTACCCGCCCATCGATCCTCTCTCCTCGCTCTCGCGCATGATGCGGCGCGGTGTCGGCCCGGGTCGCACGCGCGCCGATCATCTCGATGTCGCAGCGCAGCTCGACGCCGCGGTCGCCCAAGCCCGCCAGATCGGTGATCTCGCCGAGCTCGTCGGACCCGACGCGCTCACCGCGACAGACCGCAGCTACCTCGAGTTCATCGACGCCTTCGAGAAGGATCTCGTCACGCAACGGCGCGACGAGTCGCTGAGCATCGAAGAGGCCTTTGCGCGTGCGTGGCGCGTGTTGTCGGCCTTGCCACGCCGCGAGCTCACGATGATCCCGTCCGACGTGCTCGACGCGCGGTATGGGCGCTGAGGAGGCGGCGATGCAAGTGCGGCATCCACCGGGACGCGCCGGCCGGCTCTGGCTCGAGGAGAGGCTCCAGACCGCCGCCCGCGCCGCCGATCTCCTCGAACAGAAGGAACGCGTGTTGATCCGGGAGCAGCGCCGACTGCTGGTCCTCGAACGGGCGACGCGTAATGCCTGGGAAACGGCGTGGCACGAGAGCCAGACGTGGGTCGCGCGCGTGGCCGTGCTGCGCGGCCGGCGAGTGATCTCCCGCGGTGCTCGCCGCGGGACCGCCTCGGTCGACCTGGTCTGGCGCAATGAGATGGGCGCCTTCTACCCGGTCGAAGCCGGCTGCCGGCTCCCGGACGACCTTCCTCTCGGCGAGATCACCGGAACCGCTGCGATGGCCGAGACGGTGCGCGCCCACCGAGACGCGCTCCAGCGCGCGGTGCAGCTCGCGGCGACGAATCGAGCCGTGCGAGAGGTCGACCGCGAACTGCGCGCGACCCGCCGGCGCCTCCGCATGCTGCAACATCAATGGGCTCCGGCGCTCGATGCCGCGTTGCGTGCCGTCGACATCGAGCTCGAAGAACGCGAGCGTGACGACGTCCTCCGATCCCGGCGGGCGCGTACTGAAGAGGTGTCGCGATGAAGAGGCTGCTGCTCTGCGTCGACGGCTCGCCCGCGTCCACTGCCGCGACCAGACTCGCGCTCGACATCGCCGCCAGCTGGCCGGCGGAGATCCATGCAGTGTTCGTCGTCGAGGACTCGGGGTTCGCTTCACGCGTCGACGAAGCCATCGACGGTCACGGATCGGCGCAGCGCCTCGTTGATACCGCAGAAGCGTTGTTGGCGCACGTGAAATCACTGGCGGTCGACGCGGGCGTCGAGCTTGTGTCATCGGTCGACCAGGGCGAGCCGTTCGAGCGCATCCTCGAGAACGCGCGCACGCTACGTCCCGATTTCATCGTGATGGGTCGCACCGGCCGACGCGGACCGGGCCGCGCGCTCGTCGGCAGCGAGGTCGAGCACGTGCTCGAGTTCACCGACTGGCCGCTCATCGTCGTGCCGGAACCCCATTAGCCGGAACCCCCATTAGCCGGAACCCCATTAGCCGGAACCCCCATTAGAAGGTGTTCCCCCGCACAGAACCCGCGGCGACGACACTCGACGGGGATGCCAAGGACATTCGACTCTTCCGGTCCGGAAGCAGACCGCCGAGACTTGACCAAGAAGTTGTTCCATACGGATCGGAGGACCGGGATGAGTGTGCCTGACCTGAGCGAGCGGCGTGTCGGCGAGTTGACCTCGCTCGCGGGTCGTGGTGCGGTGGTGACGGGTGGCGCGATGGGGATCGGCTATGCGATCGCGCGGCGGCTCGCCGAGGCCGGGGCATCCGTCCTGCTCGCGGACGTGTCGGATCCGAAGGAGCCGGCGCGCACACTTTCCGCCGAAACGGGCGGGACCGTGATCGGCGCTCACCTCGACGTCACCGACGGGGCCGCGATCACGTCGACCGCGCAGGGAGCCGAACGGGATCTCGGTCGCCTCGACATCTGGGTCAACAACGCGGGCATCTACCCGAGCACGCCCCTGCTCGACCTGACCGACGACGACTGGGACCGGGTGCTCGACGTGAACCTGCGAGGCTCGTTCATCGGGGCCCGCGAGGCCGCGCGCTTGATGGTCAGGGCTGGACGAGGCGGTGTGATCATCAACCTCGCCTCGACCGCGGGCTTCAAGGCAAGCGGCCCCGGCGTCGCGCACTACGTATCGTCGAAGCACGCCGTCATCGGGCTCACGAAGAGCCTCGCGGTCGAGCTCGGACCCTACGGGATACGCGTGCTCGGTATCGCGCCGACGCTCATCGAAACGCCGGGGATCGAGGCCGGACGCGAAGCGTTCCGGCAGGCAGGGCTCGGTGACGTGATCGATTCCTTCGCACAGCGTCTGCCCCTCGGAAGGGTTGGCGTGCCCGACGACGTTGCACGGGTCGCGCTGTTCTGCGCCAGCGACCTCGCAATGTTCATGACCGGGAGCACACTGCTTGCCGATGGCGGCGACGTCGCCCTCTGAAGCTCGGGTCGGAGACTCGTGAACCAGCCTCGGCCGGCGCCGACACAGAAGCCCAAAGCGATTACCGATCGTCAGTTCTGGCGCGCGGTGGCTGCGTCCTACGACAGAGTAAGTGGGTCGGAGTTCGCGACCCTCGTTGCGTCGTCGCGCCAGACACGCTGGTCGGCGTCGACGTATAACTCGATGAGATTCCCGTCGTAGTCGGAAACGTAGAGGCCCTGGCTGACCTGGTGGTCAAGCGCCATATGGACCGCGACGTGGTTCGCGTCGAGTACGCGCCGCACTTCAGCTAACTCGTCGAGCGAATCGCCAACCTTCAGGGCGAAGTGATGCAGGTTGTCGCCGTGAGCCACGCGGCCCGTTTCGACGAGCGCGATGTCATGATGCGAGTTTCCGGACGACAAGAAGACCATCGGTCCCTCGCCAAAGTCGCGTCGAGCTACCTCCCGCAGGCCGAGCACCTCCGTGTAGAACGCCAGCGCGCGGTCCAAATCGCCGACCCGCAGCACAATGTGGCCGACCTTCGACACCGACAACGCCACTGTGCGCCTCCCGACTGATGCTCGGCTCGTTCGGGCCGAGATAGGAACTCGTAACCTCGCGCCATGATGCCTGACCCGACGCTGTTCTGCGAGCGCGCATCGGCAGTTCCACTGCCTAAAGCGATGTGGTGTTCGGCGAGAAGTAGCCGCCGCCGTTTGTTCCGCACTCCTTGATGCCGGTCCCGGCTGGGAGTCGACCTGCGGGGAGCGTCGTCGGGACGACCCTTACTCGGACCAGGACAATGTGTAGGCGCGCGTCGGTTCGGATATGCCTTTCAACGTGAGGGGATCGCGGTCCTCGAACCGGAACGGCTTTCCGATGCACAGCTCTCGCACGGCCACCGATACTGCGACTTCCCCCGGCGCCGCTGCATCGCACAGCCGCGCCGCGAGCTGAACCGCCGCGCCGAACAAATCGTCGTTGTCGTCGGTGACCGGCTCTCCGGCGCTAATGCCGATACTCACGTCCAGCCGAACGCTCGCGACCTGGTTGCGCTTGTGTAACGCCTGCTGAACAGCGGCGGCAAACGCAACCGCCGCGCTGACCGACGTGTAGGCAGCCATGACCCCGTCGCCGGTGTGTTTGACCTCGCGCCCCCCGGTCGCCGTCAGCTCGTTGCGGACGATGGCGTTGTGGTCGCGGAGTATCTCCATATGCCCGTCGTCGCCGAGGCGCTGCGTCATCGCCACCGATCCGCAAATATCGGTGAACACGATCGCCCGCACGGCTGATTCCGCGTAGGCGGTACCTACCGGATGTTCCGGCATGGCCCCGAAGAGCACGTTTAGCGGAGCATTCGGGTCGAGCTCCAGAACCCTGCTCGCGAGAATGCCGTGCGCATCTCGATGCACTGCCTCGACTGCTTCCTTGCTCGGTCCCTCTGCGAGGCAGAACACTGAGCCACTCCCAGCGTCGAACCAGTAGGTGTGGTACCGGACGTCATGCCGTCCCTGCACCGCAACGTCTTGGCGGTGCGCCTCCGCCAACTCCTCCGGCGACACGCCCGGCAAGTCGTGACGATCCAAGAACATGGGCACGGCCGCGAAGCGTAGAAGCCAGCAAGGAGTCACGCCAACCAGCACGGTTGCAAGAAGTCGTTACAACCGCGAGTACGGCGAGATCGCGAGGCCGACCGGATCGCCCGATCCCGCGCACCTACGGCGAGTGCAGAGCCGCATCAGTTCTGGCGCGGCGCTGGCTACACGAGTCGGCCGAGAAGACCACGGCATCCGACGACGATGCCGAACGCGAAGACAAGCCAGTGTTCGACGCTCCAAGCCGATTGGCTTCGACGTTCACGACGGCGGCTCGGCAACGTTGTGATCCATCACGTCACTGACGGATGACGAAACCCCGAACGGCCCGAGATCGGGCGTTTCTGCGTGGGCCGTGCACTATGTATGGAGGCGCGTCTAGCGTTCGTCCGAAGGGATATCCCATCGTCGGGGGAGGCGGAATGCTTCGGTCGCGGTTGTTCACCATGCTGACCTTTGCCGGCCTGTTGGGATTGGCGAGCGCGGGGTTCGTGCAATGCGGCTACGGCGGTGGTGGGCAAACGCCGCCGCCGACGACAACGACGAGCACGTCAACTTCGACGACGACCACACCAATTATCGACCCGATATTGTGCACCGCGGGGGGGACCGCCCCTAGTAGTTGTTCGCTGACTGCGCCGGGCCTCGTCGGCGCAGTTCATACCTCAGGAACCGGCACGTTCGCGGTCGACGACATCACCGGTGTCTCGGTCATCGTCGTGTCGGGGACAGGGCCCGCGACCCAGAGCTTCACCACCATTCCGGGTGATCAATACGTACTCTTCGCGCAACCACTTACGACGATGACGCTGCACTGACCACACCAGTAGCGCGGTCAACTCGACAGAATGCAGAAGCACATAGCCGGACCTTTCGCGGGTATGTGCAGCAGTGCGAGAACGTCTTCGAGTGGTCGGTCGGCGATCGCGTGGTAGTCGACGCTCAGCAGGTCCGTGCCGAAGTTCTCAGCGACTCTTTTGCCATGTGATGGACGATGCGGTACCGATACGCGAGATCGCGATACGCGAGCACATCGGCAAGCTCATCGGGACTAGCCGAGTGGTGGTGCGCCGATCATCTCGCGGAACTCGTCCGTAGTGTTGGTGACCGGAAACGGTTCCGCGGGGACGGGAAGCCCGAGGCGATCGCATATCGGTGCCCAACCGTCGCCGGGGGTCCATTCGAGTAGGCGATCGGCTGGCACTTCGGCGCGGACAGCCTCGTTGTGGCGCACGAACGCGTCCATCATCGCGGTCGGGTCGTCGAAACGGTCGCTGAACCGATCGTGCAGCAGCTTCCGGACCTTGTCCATCCAAGGCTGGATCTCGGCAGGCATCTTGTCGAAGGTCAAGAAGATCGTGTTCGACGCGCTGCGATACCACGCGTCGGGATCGCGTACGGACAATAGAACGAGCGCGTCGGGGTTCGCGGCGGACAGCTCCCGCCAGAATGCGCCGCCCGGCCAATCCACGATGGCGCCGTAGCGGGCCAGCATCGCCGACCAATCGACGGGTCGGCCGTCAATGGCATCGACCCAGGCGGGGACCTGGGTCGGGTCTGCGAGGATCTCGAGCATGTGATGGCACGGGGCGCCAAGCAGTTGCTCGAGCGCGACCTTGAGCGAATGGGTACCGGTCCGGCCCACCCCAGCACCAACGACCGCGAGTTCCATGATCGCTCTCCCAATCAGAGTCGAAGGCCGCACGCCAATCCGTCCGACGGATCCGACGTCTACCACCAACAACGCGAGGACGTCGACCCGCAGATGACGTGCAGAGCACTACGAACCCCGTACTGCTGCGGGTTCAGGTGGTCAAGAGACCTTCGCCGAGACCAGGCCGCGCCCGCCCGGCCTACGGAATGTGCAGGCCGCTGATCGAACGTGCGACCACCAACCGCTGGATCTCGCTCGTCCCCTCGAAGATCGTGTAGATCTTCGAGTCGCGGTGCCACTGCTCGACCGGGTGCTCACGCACGTATCCCGCGCCACCGAGGATCTGGATCGCGTCTTCGGTGACCTTGACCGCGGTCTCCCCTGCGTAGAGCTTCGACATCGAGCCCTCGCCCGCCTCGAAATGCTTGCCGTTCGCC
>Ga0335083_10002992_pt1 | contig 22096 bp, 22 predicted proteins | sample Lox_Sample_42_FD_206716 | JGI IMG/M metagenome (GOLD analysis project Ga0335083, IMG submission 206716) | Soil microbial communities from Loxahatchee National Wildlife Refuge, Florida, United States - Lox_Sample_4.2 | ecosystem: Environmental > Terrestrial > Soil > Wetlands | place: USA...
CGCGCGAAGCCTGGCAGCAGCCGGCGCAACAGCGAGCGTCCGTGCTTCGCGCGCGCCCGCGCCGCCTCGACCATGGGGAAGGCATTGTCGAGCGCGACCACGCGCGCCGACGGATAGCGCACCGCGAGCTCGCCGACCGCCTCGCCCGTGCCGCAGCCGCCGTCGAGGATCAGTGCCGGCGCGATCTTCACGTAGTCGAGGCGCGCCGCCATGCGCGCGCCGACTTCGCGCTGGAGCACGGCGGCCGCGTCGTACGTCGCCGCCGCGCGCGCGAAGGCGCGACGCACGGCCCGCGGATCGACCTCGCGCGGGTCAGGCGCGGGAAAGCTCGGCGTGCTCATCGACAAACGGGGCCACGGCGGCGGTGAACGCTTCGCGATGCGACAGGAACGGCGCGTGCGCCGCACCGGCGATATCCACGTGGCGCGCGCGCGGCATCGTCCGCGCGAGCCAGGCGCCCGCCTCCTTGGGCGTCAGCGCGTCGCGCTGCCCGGTGACGACGAGCGCCGGCGTGTCGAGGCCGCGCACCTCCGCGCGAAGGTCCGTCTCGGCCAGCACGCGCAACACCCCGGCGAGCGTGGCCTTCGAAGGCGCGCCGCGCGCGAAGAGCGCGGTGCGCAGCGCCGCCAGGGCCGCGCGTCCCTCCTCGCTGCCCTGCACCTGCAGGGTGAGGAAACGCTGCAGCGTGAGGCGGTACGACACCGCGAGCTCGTCGCCGAAGCGCGCGAGCGTCTGCGCGGCCATCGCGTGCGGCCAGTCGGCAGCCGCGACGAAGCGCGGTGTGGCGGCGACCAGCACCAGCGATTTCACGCGCGCGGGATGCAGGCGCGCAAGCTCGAGCGCGGCGAGCCCGCCGAACGACCAGCCGAGAATCGAGGCCGGCTCGTCGAACGAGGCCATCACCTGCGCGATCGAGGCGACGATCGCGCTCAGCGTGAACGAGTCCGGCGCCGGCGAGTGACCGTGCCCGGGGAGGTCGACCGCGATCACGCGATGCCGGCGCGCGAGCGCGGGCACGACCGCCGAGAACAGGCCGCCGTGCAGCGCGAAGCCGTGCAGCAGCACGAGAGGCGGGCCGTGTCCCACGGTTTCGACGTGCACCTTGCTCATCTCGCGCACTGCGCAAGGGTTGCCAGCAGGAGATCGACGTCGGCCCCCGTGTGTGCCGCCGAGAGCGAGATGCGCAGCCGCGCCGTGCCCGCCGGCACCGTCGGCGGACGGATCGCAGGCACCCACAGACCGTGCTCGGCCAGACGCTCCGCCAGCGCGACCGCGGCCGCCGCCTCGCCGCAGACGAGCGGCTGGATCGCGGTCTGCGACGGCAGCAACGTCCACGGCAGCGATCGCGCGCCTTCACGGAATCGCGCGATGAGCGCGTGCAGGTGTCGGCGGCGCGCATGGTCGTCGCGGATGATTGCAAGCGACGCCCGTACGGCTTGCGCGAGAAGCGGCGGCGCCGCGGTCGTATAGATATAGGCGCGCGCCGTCTGCAGGAGCGTCTCGATCACCGTCGGATGCCCCGCCACGAAGGCGCCCGCCACGCCGGCCGCCTTGCCGAGCGTTCCCATGTAGACGATGCGCTCGGACGCGATGCCGAAGTGCGCGAGGCTGCCGTGCCCTTCGCCGAGCACGCCGAAGCCGTGCGCGTCGTCGACGACGAGCCACGCGTCGTGCGCCTCCGCGAGATCGACGAGGCGGGGCAGCGGGGCCAGGTCGCCGTCCATGCTGAACGCGGCATCGGTCGCGACGAGCTTGCGGCGCGCCTTCGACTCGGCGAGCCGCGCGGCAAGCGCGTCGGCGTCGCCGTGGGCGTACCGCGTGAACTGCGCGCGCGACAGGAGCGCGCCGTCGTTGAGGCACGCGTGGTTCAGTCGGTCGGCGAAGATCTCGCTGCCGCGCCCGGCGAGCGCGGTGAGGATCGCAAGATTCGCGAGGTACCCGGACGAGAACGAAACCGCGCGCGCGTTCGCACAGGGAGCGACGAAGGCGGCGAGCTCGCGCTCCATCGCCTCGTGTGCGGCGGTGTGGCCGCATACGAGGTGCGAGGCCCCGGCGCCCACGCCCCATTGCCGCGCTCCGTCGCACGCAGCCGCGACGATCGCGGGATGCGCCGCGAGCCCGAGATAGTCGTTGCTGGCGAAGCAGAGCAGCTCGCGGCCGCCGACCGTGACCCGCGTGCCCTGCGGCGATTCGAGCGCGCGGCGCGACCGTGCGAGGCTGTCGCTGCGCCGCTGTTCAAGCGCAGCGGCCAGGTCCTGGATCTGGGTTGCCGCGCTCGTCACGCCTCGGGCACGAGCCCAAGCCGCGCGAACAGCGCGCGGTCCGCCGCGACGTCGGGATTGCCCGTCGTGAGCAGGCGGTCGCCGTAGAAGATCGAGTTGGCGCCCGCCAGGAAGCACAGCGCCTGCACGGCGTCGCCCAACTCGCGCCGTCCCGCCGACAGGCGCACCTTCGCCTTCGGCATGGCGATGCGCGCCGCCGCAATCGTGCGCACGAACTCGAGCGGGTCGAGCGCGCTCTGCCCGTTGAGCTGCGCATGCAGGGGCGTGCCCGCGACCTGCACGAGATGGTTGATCGGCACCGATTCCGGGTAGGGGTCGAGGCTCGCGAGCTGCGCGATGAGCCCCGCGCGCTGCGCGCGCGTCTCGCCCATCCCCACGATGCCCCCGCAGCAGACGTGAAGGCCGGCGTCGCGCACGCGCGCGAGCGTGCCGAGGCGGTCGTCGAAGTCGCGCGTGGTGATGATCTCGCCGTAGAAGTCGGGCGACGTGTCGAGGTTGTGGTTGTAATAGTCGAGCCCGGCGTCGCGCAGCGCCTCCGCCTGGCCGTCCTTGAGCAGCCCGAGCGTGGCGCAGGTTTGGAGGCCGAGCGCCTTGACTTCTCTCACCATGTCGAGCACGGGTGCCAAGTCGCGATCCTTCGGCCCGCGCCATGCCGCGCCCATGCAAAAGCGGGTCGCGCCGGCCGACTTCGCGGCGCGCGCGGCGGCCACCACGTCCTCGAGGTCCAGCATCGCTTCGTTGCCGACGCCCGTGTGGTAGCGCGCGGCTTGCGGGCAATACGCGCAATCCTCCGGGCAGCCGCCCGTCTTGATCGAGATGAGCGTCGAAAGCTGCACCGTGTTCGGCGCGTGGTGCGCGCGATGCACGGTCTGCGCGCGATGCAGGAGGTCGGCGAACGGCAGCGCGAAGAGCTCGCCCACTGCGGCCGGGGTCCAGCGCGGTCTGCCGTTCGCAGCGTTGCTCGCCGCGTCGCCGGCGGATTCGATGGTCAGGGAAGCGTCATGCATTCGGATGATGGCGCAGCGCACGCGGCCGCCGCATGCTCGTGCGCACGAGGTCGGTGGAGTGTCCGGGAGGGCTTTCGAGATGTCAAATTTCGTGTCCGCATTATTTGACAGCGCGACCCCGCGCGACGCGCTCTGCCGCCTCGTCCGCACGGCCTCGCGCGCGTTGCCGCAGCAATGCGCGCTGTGCGCGGCGCCGTGCGGCGACACGCTCGTCTGCCCCGCGTGCGACAGTGCGCTGCCCCGCCTGCCGCCGGCGTGCCCCCGCTGCGCCACGCCCACGCCCGGCGGCACGACGTGTGGCAAGTGCCTCGCCAAGCCGCCGCCGTGGGGATTGGCAAGCACGGCCTTCGTGTACACCTACCCGCTCGACCGGCTGCTGCAGGCGTGGAAGTACCGCGGCGTCTTCGCGTACGCGGAGTTCCTCGCCGCCGCGCTCGCGCGATCGCTCGACGGCGAGCGGCCCGACGCCCTCGTTGCCATGCCGCTTGCCCCGTCGCGGCAGCGCCAGCGCGGGTTCAACCAGGCGGCCGAGATCGCGCGCCGTGTAGCGCGTCTGCAGCGCCTGCCCGTCGTGCAGGGCCTGGCGCGCGTCCGCGAAACGCCCTCTCAGGCCGCCCTTCATCGGCGCGAGCGCCAGCGCAACCTGCGCACGGCGTTCGCGGGCCTGCCCGCCATCGCGGGGGCGCGCATCGCGATCGTCGACGACGTCCTCACCACGGGCGCAACCCTCGCAGCCGCGGCGCTCGCGGCGCGGCGCGCGGGCGCGACGGTGCACGCCGCATGGGTGGTCGCGCGTACACTTCCCTCGGCCTAATGAACGATGAGAGCTCGTAGCGATGTTCGCCGTGGTGCTCGTGGCGCCCGAGATCCCCCCCAACACCGGAAACGTGATCCGCCTCACGGCCAACACGGCCACCGAGCTCCACCTCGTCGAGCCGCTGGGCTTCCGGATGGACGACCGCGACCTGCGCCGAGCCGGCCTCGACTATCACGAATACGCGAGCGTCCGCGTGCATGGCAGCTGGCGCGCCTGCCGCGACGCCCTCGGCTCGGCGCGGATGGCACGTGCCTTTGCGCTCACGACGCGCGCCGCGGGTTCACTGTACGACGCCCGCTTCGCGCCGGGGGACGTCCTCGTGTTCGGCTGCGAGACCTCGGGTCTGCCCGATGACATCCTCCGTGAGTTCGACGCACGGCGCCGCCTCGCCATTCCCATGCGTCCGGGCGTGCGCAGCCTCAACCTGTCGAACGCCGTCGCCGTGGCGGTGTACGAGGCGTGGCGCCAGCAAGGGTTCGCGCTGGGAAGCTAGACGCCCTCGGCGCGCGGTTCGCGGCGCAGGAGCTCGAGCACCGCCTGGCGCGGCGGCACGCCCTCGTGCAGCACGCGGTCCACCGCCTCGCAGATCGGCATGTCGATGCCGTGATGCGCCGCAAGCTGGCGCACGGCGCGCGCCGCGTTGACGCCTTCGGCCACGTGTCCGAGATCGGCCAGGATCGCCGGCAGGGCCGTGCCTTCGGCCAGCGCGAGCCCGACGCGGCGGTTACGCGACAGGTTGCCGGTGCAGGTGAGCACCAGATCGCCCAGTCCCGCGAGTCCCATCAGCGTCTCGCGCGTGCCGCCGAGCGCCGCCGACAGGCGTCCGGTCTCGGCAAGGCCTCGCGTGATGAGCGCCGCGCGCGCGTTGTGGCCGAATCGAAGGCCGTCGCTCGCGCCCGCGGCAATGGCGAGCACGTTCTTCACGGCACCGCCCACCTCCACGCCCGTGAGGTCGTCGGATTCGTAGGCGCGCATCGTGTCGCCGCGCAAGAGCGCCGCAACGTCGCGCGCGAGCGCCGCGTCGGTCGCCGCCACGGCGAGGGCCGTCGGCAATCCGTGCGCGACCTCGTCGGCGAAGCTCGGCCCGGAAACCACGCCGACGGCCGACGGCCAGCGCGGCGCCAAGGCCTGGTGGGCGAGCCCGATCCCGGCCGGCAGCTCGGGCGCTGCCACGAAGCCCTTGGCGAGCCATACCAGCGGCGCGCGCGCGCCGGCGCGCGCGAGCGCGTCGGCCAGGTGACCGAGCGCGCCGATCGGCACGGCGGCAAGCAGCAGGTGGGATGCCGCGGCGGCGGCGGCGAGGTCCGATGCGAGCGACACTGCGGGGGGCAGCACCACGCCGGGCAGGTAGCGCGCGTTCTCGCGGGCTGCGGCGAGCGCGGCGATCTGCGCCGGGTCGCGGCCCCATAGCGTCACTTCGGGACGCAACGCGGCGCGGGCGGCAAGATGGCAGGCCATCGCGGTCCCCCACGCGCCCGCGCCGAGGACCGCCACGCGCGTCATGTCGGCAGGCCTTCGATGGGACCCTACAAGCCGAACACCTGCGCCAGCCGCACGTAGCCGGTCTGGCCGTCGCGGTGGCGTACCTTGACCCAGCCCGGCGCCGCCGTGGTCGCGGGCGAGGTCGCGGTCTCGGCGAGCTCGAGCAGCACGTTCTGCTCGGCGCGGAATACGAGCGCGGCGGAATCGTCCGGGTTCGCCCGCACGTCGGCCACCGGCGCCCGCACGATCAGCATGCGCTTGTCGGCCAGGTCCTTCGCGGAAAGCCAGCCGATGGTGCCGGTGGCGTCGCGCACCTTGGTCCAGCCCTCGATGCTCGTCAGCACCTCGACCGGCACGTCGCGGCCGTAGACGAACAGCCGCCGCCCCTTGGCCGAGGGCACGTCGTAGAGCACGGCCGGCGCCTCCGCGGTGGCGCGGAAATCGGCGCCGCCCGCAAGCGGCGGGGCGATCGCGAGGGCGGCCGCCAGCGCGGCGCGGGACGCTGCGGGCGCGAAGGCGCCGAGGCGCAAGCGCGTCCGCCCGTCAGTTGGTGACGGCGGGAGCCTGCTGCTGCATCTGCGCGAGCTGTTGCTGATACAGCACCTCGAAGTTGATCGGCGCAAGGTGCACCGGCGGGAATCCGGTGCGCGCCACGGCGTCCGCGATGGTCTCGCGAGCGTAGGGGAACAGCACGTTCGGACAGGCGATGGCCAGCACCGGTTGCATGTCCGAGGCCGCAACGCCGCGGATCGCGAACAGCCCGGCCTGGGACGCTTCGACGAGGAAGACGGTCTTGCCGTTGGCGGTGGCCGTCACGGTGATAGTGAGCACACACTCGTAGACATCCTGCGCGACCTGCTCCCCGCGCGTGCGCAAGCCGATTTCGACGTTGGGCGCCGCGGTGAGCTGGAACGACTGTGGCGCCCCGGGGTTCTCGACCGAGAGATCCTTCACGTAGATGCGCTCGATCGAGAAGCCGGGCTGTTGTGGTTGCGCCGCGGGCGGCGCGCCGTCGCCGGGCGGCGCGGTGGTGGGTTGGTCGGCCATGCTGGTTGCATCCTTGCGGTGGGCGAAAAATGGGCGATTTTACCCTACCGGGAACGCCTTCGCCGTGCGCCCTACTCGCCGCGCAAGAGGGAATCGAGCCTGCCCGCGCGATCGAGCGCGACCAGGTCGTCGAAGCCCCCGACGTGAGTGCCGCCGATAAAGATCTGCGGGACCGTGCGGCGCCCCGTCTTGTTCATCATTTCCACCCGCCTCGCGGGCTCCAGGTCGACGCGCACTTTCTCGATCCCGGTCACGCCCTTGGCGTGCAGGAAGCGCTCGGCGCGCACGCAGTAGGGACACACCGCGGTCGAGTACATCATGACGGCCGCGCTGATCCCGCCGTCTTCGGCGTCGTCGGTCATGTCTTACGAGGCGCCCGCGGCCTCCAGCGGCAGGCCGGCGTCCTTCCACGCCTTCACCCCGCCTTGCAACGAATAGATCTTCCCGAAGCCGAGCTTCGCGAGGGCGGCGCCGGCGCTGCGGCTGCGCCTGCCCAGCGCGCAGTAGACGACGACCGGGCGCGCGGTGAGCTTGGCGAGCTCTGCGCCGCGGCTTTCAAGCTGCGAAAGGGGGATGTGGACCGCGTTCGGCAGCTTGCCGCCCACGAATTCGGTGGTCTCGCGCACGTCGAGCAGGAGCGCGTTCTCGCGGTTGATGAGGTGGGTCGCGTTGAGCGTGCCGATCTCCTTCACGGAGGACAGCCGGCGCTGCACGAGCGGCCACAGGAGCATGGCGCCCGACAGAACCATGGCGAGGATCAGGATCCAGTTCTTTTCGACGAATGCCATCGGCGGCCCGGCGCTAATCACGAACGGTAAAATGATAACCGATCGCGATTTCAACCCCTCCGACCCGCAGGATCCATGTCAGCCGAACTCGCACAGCCGGTCCCCGTCCGGGGCGGCCGCCCGCGGCCCGCCGTGCGCCCGGTCGTGCTGATCATCCTCGACGGCTTCGGCTGCCGCGAGCCTGCGGCGGACAACGCGATCGCGAACGCGCGCATGCCGAATTTCCGCGCGCTCCTCGCAAGCTCGCCACACACGGTGATCGACGCCTCGGAGAAGCCGGTCGGGCTGCCGCGCGGGCAGATGGGCAATTCCGAGGTCGGCCATCTCAACATCGGCGCCGGGCGCGTCGTGTACCAGGACTTCACGCGCATCGATCACGCGATTGAAACCGGCGAGTTCGCCGCCAACCCCGTGCTGAACGACGCGATCGCGCAGGCGATGCGGCAAGGCGGCGCGGTGCACGTGCTCGGCCTCGTTTCCCCGGGTGGGGTGCACAGCCACGAGCGGCAGATCGCCGCGATGGTCGAGCTTGCGGGTGCAAAGGGGGCGGGAGCCGTGCTGGTGCACGCCTTCCTCGACGGCCGCGACACCCCGCCTCGCAGCGCCGGCGACTCGCTCGCCCACCTCGACAGCGTATGCGCCCGCTTCGCCGGGGCGCGCGTCGCCTCCATCGTAGGGCGCTATTTCGCGATGGACCGCGACCAGCGATGGGACCGGGTCGCGCAAGCCTACGAGCTCATCGTCGACGGTCGCGCTCCCTACAGCGCCGCGAGCGCGCGGGAAGCGCTGGCTGCCGCCTACGCGCGCGGCGAAAGCGACGAGTTCGTCAAGCCCACGGCGATCCTGGGCCGCGGCGGCGAGCCCGCCGTCATGCGCGACGGCGATGTCGTCGTGTTCATGAACTTCCGCGCCGACCGCGCGCGCGAGATCACCCGCGCCCTCACGGACCCCGCATTCTCCGCTTTCCCCCGAGTCCGCGTACCCAAGCTTTCGCGCTACGTCTGCCTCACGTCCTACGGAGACGACTTCGCGGGCCTGCCGGTGGCGTTCGGCCCGCAGAGCATCCGCCAGAGCTTCGGCGAATACATCTCGGGGCTCGGCCTTGCCCAGCTTCGCATCGCGGAGACGGAGAAGTACGCCCACGTGACCTATTTCTTCAACGGCGGCGTGGAGGCGGCCTACCCGGGCGAGGACCGCATCCTCGTGCCCTCGCCCAAGGTCGCCACCTACGACCAGAAGCCCGAGATGAGCGCGCGGGAGGTCACCGACAAGCTGGTGGCGGCGATCGCCTCCGGCAAGTACGACGCGATCGTCTGCAACTACGCCAACGGCGACATGGTCGGCCATACGGGAAACTACGAGGCGGCTTGCAAAGCGGTGGAGGTGCTCGACGAGTGCATCGGGCGCGTCGTGGCCGCCGCGCGCGGGGTGGGCGGCGAAGTGCTGATCACGGCAGACCACGGCAACGCGGAGAAGATGCACGACGAGGCAACGGGTCAGGCGCACACCGCGCACACGCTCAACCGGGTGCCGCTCGTCTACGTCGGCCGCCCGGCAACGGCGTGCGAAGGCGGGGCGCTGCAGGACATCGCTCCGACCCTACTTGCCCTCATGGGATTGCCGAAGCCGCCGGAAATGACCGGCAAGTCGCTGCTCAGCCTCTCTCGGCCGTAAAAGAGCGAGTCGCCGCGGGAACTTGCAACCGCCGCGCCGGACCAACGCCGGTGGCGGCACGATTCTTGTACCGCACGGGATCGAGAACGCCGCCGGTCGGTCCGGCATGGCCGGCCGGCCGCCCTTCGGCATGGCCTGCGGGGCGGCGTATACTTTTCACTGGGGCAGGACCGCCGCGCGCAACGTAAATCGCGCGCGGCATGGCAATCGACGAATCGGGAGCAGCGCAATGGCAATGAAAGTACCGGGCAAGCGCGACGGCTGGAAAAAGGCGGGGCTGATCGGCCTCGGCACCGTGCTGGGCGTTCTGCTGTCACTGAATTTCTCCGCAATCGCCCAGCGCGAGGCGAAGACCCCGATTCCGTACGAGGATCTCCAGCTCCTGTCGGCCGTGTTCGGCAAGATCAAGAGCGACTACGTCGAGACCGTTCCCGACGACAAGCTCATCAAGGAAGCGATCAACGGCATGGTGCACGGCCTCGATCCGCATTCCGACTTCCTGGACGCCGAGGCGTTCAAGGAGCTGCAGGTTTCCACCCAGGGCAAGTTCGGCGGCCTCGGCATCGAGGTGGGTGTGGAAGACGGCGTGGTGCGCGTGACGTCTCCGATCGAGGACACGCCCGCGTTCCGCGCGGGCATCAAGGCGGGCGACCTGATCGTCAAGATCGACGACATCGCCACGCGCGGGCTTCCGCTGTCGAAGGCGGTGGAGAAGATGCGCGGCAAGCCCGGCACGTCGGTCGTGTTGACGGTCGTGCGCAAGGACGTCGACCAGCCGCTCGTGTTCACGCTCGTGCGCGAGGAGATCAACGTCAAGAGCGTGCGCGCGAAGATGCTCGAGCCCGGGTACGGCTACATTCGCATCCGGAACTTCCAGGAACGCACCGGCGAGGACCTCGCCAAGGCGCTCAAGGATTTCTACGCCAAGGGCGATCTCAAAGGCCTCGTGCTCGACGTGCGCAGCGACCCGGGCGGCCTGCTGAATCAGGCGGTGGCGGTCTCCGCGGCGTTCCTGCCCAAGGACGCGCTCGTCGTGTACACCGACGGCCGCACGCCCGACGCGCGCATGCGCCTGTCCGCCAACAAGGACAACTACTCGCGCCGCGGCGACGACATCTTCAAGGATCTCCCGACCGCCGTGAAGAAAGTTCCGATGGTCGTGCTCGTCGATGGCGGCACGGCGTCGGCGTCCGAAATTGTCGCGGGCGCGCTCCAGGACCACAAGCGCGCGGTCGTGATGGGCAACCAGACGTTCGGCAAGGGCTCGGTGCAGACGATCCTCCCGCTCGGCAACAACGCGGGGCTCAAGCTCACCACGGCGCGCTACTACACGCCGTCCGGGCGCTCGATCCAGGCCAAGGGCATCGAGCCGGACGTCGCCGTGGACGACGGCCGCGAGAGCATCAACCGCATCCGCGAAGCGAACCTCGAGCATCACCTCGAGGTAGCCAAGCCCGCCGGCGCCAAGGACGACGACGTCAAGCCGGCCGTGCCCGCGATCAAGACCTCCGATCTCAACAAGCAGGAGGTCGTGCCGCCGCTGCCGCGCTTCGAGCCCGGCGCCGACGACGACTTCCAGTTGAGGCAGGCGATGAACCAGCTGAAGGGCCTGCCGGTGATCGCGTCGACCAAGTCGGTCGCCGCGAGCTCCGCCGTGCCGTCGCAGGTCATGCCGGCGCCGACGAAGCAATAGGGCAGCCTTCGCTCAACCGAAACGCCCGGCGCCGCCGGGCGTTTTCGTTTCATAATGAGCGCATGACCACGTGCGCCGTCGAGCTCACCGACTCGCAACTGCTGCGCTATAGCCGGCACATCCTGCTGTCCGAGCTGGGCCCTCCCGCGCAGGAGAAGTTCGCTGCGGCGCATGCGCTCGTGGTCGGCGCCGGCGGCCTCGGCGCGCCGGCCGCGCAGTTCCTCGTCGCCGCCGGCGTGGGGACGCTCACCCTTTGCGACGCCGACACGGTCGACCTCACCAACCTGCAACGGCAGATCCTGTACGCCACGCAGGACATCGGCGAGCGCAAGGTCGACGCGGCGGCGCGCAGGCTCGCCGCGATCAACCCCGAAGTGCGCGTCGAGCGCATCGCCGCACGCGTGGGTCCGGCCGAGCTCGCGCCGCTTGTGGCCGCCGCCGACGTCGTGCTCGATTGCTGCGACAACTTTCCGACGCGCCACGCCGTCAACGCCGCGTGCGTACGTGCGCGCAAGCCGCTGGTGTCGGGCGCCGCGGTGCGCTTCGACGGCCAGGTCGCCGTGTTCGACGCGCGCGACGCGGCCGCGCCCTGCTACCACTGCCTGTTCGGCGAGGGCGAGGAGATCGAGGAGACGCGGTGCGCGACCATGGGCGTGTTCGCGCCGCTCGTGGGCATCGTCGGCGCGATGCAGGCGGCGGAAGCGCTCAAGCTGCTCGCCGGCATCGGCCAGACGCTTGCCGGCCGCCTGCTGTTGGTGGATGCGCTCGACATGCGCATCCGCGAGCTCACCGTGCCGCGCGACCCCGCGTGTCCGGTTTGCGCATCGAGCGCACGATGAGGACGATCGTCGCGCTGCTCGCGTTCCTCGCTGCCGCCGCGCTCGCCGCGCCGGAGCCGACGCTCGCCGCGCGCGACTGGAGCGCCATCCGCAAGGTGATCGGCGATCAGCTCGGCGCGCTCAAGGCGGGCGACAGCGTCAAGGCAATGACCTTCGCCGCGCCCGGCATCCAGGCGCAGTTCGGCACCCCGGAGAATTTCATGCGAATGGTGCGCACGGGGTATTCGGCGCTGCTCGAAGCGCGCCGCACGCAGTTCCTGGAAGGCGCGCTGATCGACGATGCCGTGATCCAGCCGCTTCGTCTCGTCATGCCCGACGACACCGTGCTGGTCGCGCTCTACCAGATGCAGAGGCAGCCCGACGGCCGCTGGCTCATCGCGGGGTGCACGATCGCGCCTTCGACGGTGCAGTCCACCTAGCCCTTGCCGCACGCGGCGACTTCGCCGACTCGCGCTTCCTCGGCCAGCATGGCCTCCCACTGCGACACGGCGCGCGTCCGCACCGAGGCGTCCGGCGACTCGAGCGCCTGCGCGATGGCGTTGCCGGCCTCGGCGCATTCGAAGGCACGCCGCTGCACGTCGGCGAGCTGGCGCTGCGCGCTGTCGTAACCGGCCCCCGGCAGCGCCGAGCGCTCGGCAAGACGCGCGCCGGCCACGCGCAGCGACCAGGTCGACGCCCGTTGCGCAACCGCGCTACCTGCGGCCGCGCACGCGTGCCTCACTTCGTCGGGGGCCTTCTGCGCGTCGCGGCACAGCGACTGCATTTGCCCCGCCGCGTAGGACGCGTGCGCCGCCGCGTAGTTGGCGGCCAGCGCCGCGCGCGCCGCGGGATCGACCGCGCCGGGGACCGCACGCAGCGCCTCCCACAGTATCAGCGCGGCGCGATTCTGGTAGTCGTCGAAGCGCGGCAGTCTCGCGACCTCCTCGAGGTATGCGACCATCGCCGCGCCGTTGTTGCGCCGGCGCGCGCGATCGGCGAGCAAAAGCGCCGGGACACCGTTGTCTTCGTCGCGCGTGGCCCAGTCGGCGAGGCGGTCCGTGGCGTCGCATTCGGCGGGCAGCGGCTGCAGCGGCGCGAGGCACGCGATGGCGAGCGATGCGATAAAGACCTTCTCCCCGGGCGCTTGCGTCCGTGCGCGAGCGAGCACCGCGACTTGCGCCCACGGGTCCGTCGAGTCGAGCCGGCCCGCGACCCACATCTCGCGCGGCTCCGCCGACGCGAGGACGCGCGCGCGCAGCGCCTGGTCGAGCGTGTCCTGCTCCTGTTGCCACCGTGACGGGGCGGCCGGCGCGGGATCGCTGAGGCGGCTGCCGTTCTGCGCGAGCGCGAGCGAGGCGGCAAGCGCGAGCAAACCGGCGACGAAGCGGGAGCGAGGCATGGCGAGCGTTCGAAGGTGCCGACGGCACCATTCTATGCTGAGCGCGCGGCGATCAGCCGAAAAGGAACTTGCGCTGCAGCGCCCAGCCGTCTTGCGGCGTACGCTTGAACCCGCTCTTCGCGAAGAGCTGCCAGCGGCCGAGCACGTAGGCGATGAGCACGGCGGCGTCCGCCTGCGCGTCGCCGTGCCATCCGTTGGCCGCCTGCGCGATGCGCAGCGACTGCCGCAGCGCGGCCTCGAGCTTGTCGGTAAGCTGGTTGATGCGCGTCTGCAGGCGCTCGTCCTCGTTGACGAGCGCCTCGCCGATCAGCACTCGGGTCATGCCGGGGTTCTTCTCCGCGAAGGAGAGCAGCATCACCACGGTCTGCTCCGCCTGCGCCACGCCGTCGGTTGTCTCGCCGGTGATCTTGTTGATGAACGAGAAGAGCGTAGTTTCGATGAACTCGATCAGGCCCTCGTACATCTGTGCCTTGCTCGCGAAGTGACGGTACAGCGCGGCCTCGGACACGTCGAGCTTCGCGGCCAGCGCCGCGGTGGTGACCTTCTCGCTGCGCGGGTTCTCCAGCATGGCGGCGAGCGTCTGCAGGATCTGCAACCGGCGCTCGCCCGATTTCGCGGCCATGAGTTCGTCGTCTCGCGCAGCGCGCTACGCTTCGTAGCGCGGCGGCGTGTTGTCGGCGCGAATCATCGTGCCCACGCCTTCGTTGGTGAGGACCTCGAGCAGCAGCGCGTGCTCCACGCGGCCGTCGATGATGTGCGAGCTCTTCACGCCGTTCTTCACAGCGTCGAGCGCGGAGCCGATCTTGGGCAGCATGCCGCCGGAGATCGTACCGTCGGCGAAGAGGCCGTCGATCTCGGTCGCCGTGAGGCCCGTGAGCAGCGTGCCATGCTTGTCGAGCACGCCCTCGGTGTTGGTCATGAGCACGAGCTTTTCCGCCTTGAGCGTCTCCGCGAGCTTGCCGGCCACCAGGTCGGCGTTGATGTTGTACGCCTCGCCGCGCTCGCCGACGCCGATGGGCGCGACCACCGGGATGAAGTCGCGCGAATCGAGGAGCTGGATGATCTCGGGATCGATGCGCTCGATCTCGCCCACGAGCCCGATGTCGACGAACTCGCCTTCGGCCGTCTCGGACTTGAGCAGCATCTTGCGGGCATGGATGAAGGCGCCGTCCTGGCCGGTGAGGCCGACCGCCTTGCCGCCGTGCTGGTTGATGAGGCCGACGATTTCCTGGTTCAGCTCGCCGAGGACCATCTCGACGACGTTCATCACGCGGTCGTCGGTCACCCGCATGCCCTGTCGGAACTCGCTCTTGATGCCCATCTTGGTGAGCAGATCCCCGATCTGCGGGCCGCCGCCGTGCACGATGACGGGGTTCATCCCGACGAGCTTCAGCATCACGACGTCGCGCGCGAAGCCGGCCTTGAGCTTGGGCTCGGTCATCGCGTTGCCGCCATACTTGACGATGATGGTCTTGTCGTGGAAGCGCCGGATGTAGGGCAGCGCTTCGGCAAGGATCTGGGCCTTGAGCGCAGTGTTGACGGCGTCGTCGGACATGGCGAGCGGGTGCGAATGCGAGGGGGCGTGGAACGGCAAACGCGCGGATTGTACTCCCAACGCGAAAGCCGGCTCTTGCCGCGGCGCGCGAAGGCAGTGAGCGCCTACCGCGCCGCCTTTTTTTGGTATTGTGGACGACATGGCAAGCCCGCTGCCTGATCCAGTCCCGCTGCACCTCGTCGGCCGCGCGCTGGTCACGAAGCTCCGCCACCACGGCGACGTGCTGCTTTCCTCGCCCGTGTTCTCGGCATTGCGGCGCGCGGCGCCCGACATGGAGATCGATGCGCTGGTCTACCTCGAAACGGCCCCGATGCTCGCGGGGCATCCCGCCATCGCGCAGGTCCACAGCATCGACCGCGACTGGAAGAAGCGCGGCCTGCGCGCGCAGCTGCGCGGGGAGTGGGAGCTCCTGCGCCGGCTCCGCGCGCGAGACTACGACCTTCTCGTCCACCTCACGGAGCATCCGCGCGGGCTCACGCTCGCCCGTTTGTTGCGGCCGCGTTACGCCGTCACGCGCGAGCGCGACAAGCGCGGGGCGCTGTGGCGACGGCACTTCACTCATTTCTACCGCCTGCCCGCGCGCACCGAGCGCCACGTCGTCGAACAGAACCTCGATGCGCTGCGGCGGATCGGCGTGTATCCCGAGGAGGCCGACCGCGCCCTCGTGCTGGTCCCGGGAGCCGGCGCCGTCCGCAGCGTCGATGCGCTCCTCGCCGGATACGGTCTTGCCCCGGACGAGTTCGTGCAGGTGCACCCCGGTTCGCGCTGGCTCTTCAAGTGCTGGCCTGCCGAGCGCACTGCCGCGCTGGTCGACCTCATCGTCGCCGACGGATGGGCGGTCGTGCTGACGGGCGCGCCCGACGACCGCGAGCGTGCGTTGACCACCGCCGTGCTCGCCGCCGTGCGCCCCGCCACGCGCGCCCGCACGATCGATCTCACGGGGCGCCTGACGATGGCCGAGCTGCCCGCGCTCACCGCGCGCGCCCGCGCGTTCGCGGGGGTGGACTCCGCGCCGATGCACATCGCGGCCGCCGTGGGCACGCCCACACTCGCGCTGTTCGGGCCGTCGAGCGAGCTCGCGTGGGGGCCGTGGCGCGTCGCGCAGCGCGTCGTCGTCTCGCCGCAGTTCACGTGCCGACCCTGCGGCCTCGACGGCTGCGGCGGCGGCAAGGTGTCCGAGTGCCTCACGACACTCGCGGTCGAACGCGTGCACGAGGCGTTCGCCTCGCTCATCGACGAGACTCGGAAGGCGGAAACGGAGTGAGGCTCGCCATCATCCGCCAGCGCTACACGCCTCAAGGCGACGCGGAGCGCTTCCTCGAGGGCGCGCTCGAGGCGCTGCTCGAGCGCAACGTCGCGATCACGCTCTACACGCGGGAATGGCCGCAGACCAAGCTGCAGCTCATCGAGCCGCACATCCTCGACCCGTTCTATGCGGGCAAGCTCTGGCGCGACTGGGGCTTCGCGCGCGCGGTGCGCCGCGAGATCGCCGTCACGCGCGCGAACCTCGTTCAGTCGCACGAGCTCGTGCTCACCTGCGACGTCTATCGCCCGGCCGACGGCATCTACGCCACGTGGCTCGAAGAGCGCCTGCGCGACGCCCCGTCCTCGCTGCGCATGCGCGTGGCGATGAGCCCGTGGCACCGCTATACGCTCGCCATGGAGCGCAAGCTCTTCGCGAGCCCGTGGCTGCGCCGCGTGCTGTGCAACTCGAAGATGGTGCGCGACGACATCAAGGCACGCTTCGGGCTCACCGACGACCGGCTGCCGGTCCTCTACAACGCGGTGGACGCCAACGCCTTCTCGCCGGCGCTGACAATCCACCGCGACCGCATCCGCGCCAAGTACAAGATCGCCGCGGACGCGCCGCTGTACCTGCTCGTGGGGTCGGGGTATCGCCGCAAGGGCGTGCCTGCCGCCATCGAAGCGCTCGCGCGGCTGCCGGCGCCCGCGCATCTCATGATCGTCGGCGACGACCGCCGTCTCGACCTGTACAAGCACGTCGCGCGCGAGCACGGCGTGCGCGAACGCGTGACGTTCGCGGGCTTCCAGAACGACGTGGCGCCGTACTACGGCGCGGCCGACGCCTTCGTGCTGCCCGCGGTCTACGATTCCTTCCCCGATGCGGCCATGGAGGCCCTCGCGAGCGGATTGCCCGTGGTCACCAGCACGCGCTCCGGCGCCGCGGAGCTCGTGACCGAGCACGAGGCGGGGTTCGTGTGCGATTCGCGCGATGTCGGCACGCTCGCAGCGCATATGCGCGCGCTGCAGGACGCGCCGCTGCGCGTGCGCTTCGGCGAGAACGCGCGGCGCGCGGTCCTTCCGCTGTCGCCGGCGGCCATGACGCTCAAGCTCGTGCTGATTTACAAGGAGCTGCTGGAGTTCAGCATCGCGCACAAGCTCGCCGCCAAGGTGGCGGCGCGCCGCGCCCCGGAGGCGCGCACGGAGGCGCAGCCGCTGCACGGCGACGACGGCCTCGACTCGGAAACGCTGCCCCGCGGTCCCGGGGTCGACCCTTCCGTGCCCGGGCTTCCGAAGCAATAGCGGTCCCACAAGGGTGCGGCTCGCGATCGTCCGCCAGCGCTACACGCCGTACGGCGGCGCCGAGCGCTTCGTCGAGCGCGCGCTCGCGGCGCTGTCCGCCCGCGGCGTCGAGCTCACGCTCGTGACCCGGCAGTGGCCCGGCGACGCCGATGCGCGCGTGACCCCGCTGATCGTCGATCCGCCGTACGTCGGCCGCACGATGCGCGCCGCGACCTTCGCCCACGCGGCATGCGCAGCGCTCGCCAAGCTTCCGGGCACCCTCGTGCAGTCGCACGAGCGCATCGAGTGCTGCGACATCTACCGCGCCGGCGACGGCGTGCATGCCGTCTGGGTCGAGGAGCGCATGCGCGGCGCGTCGGCGGCGGGACGCGTCGCGCTTGCCACGAGTCCCTACCATCGCTACATGCTGGCCGCCGAGAGGCGCCTTTACGCGAGCCCGCGTTTGCGGGAGGTGATCTGCATCTCGCGCATGGTGCAAAGCGAGATCCACGAGCGCTTCGGACTCGCCCCTGAGCGGCTGCCGGTCATCTACAACGCGATCGACCCTGCGCTCTTCAACCCCGGCCTCATCGCGCACCGCCCGTTGCTGCGCCCCGCACTCGGCATCGCCGACGACGCCTGCGTCTTCCTGCTCGTGGGCTCCGAATACGCGCGCAAAGGTGTCGCCCGGGCACTCGAAGCGCTCGCGAGCGTGCCGCCGCCCGCTCACCTCTTGGTCGTCGGACGCGACCGGCACCCTTCCCGCTATCTCGCCCTCGCGCATCGCTTCGGCGTCACGCGGCGCGCGACGTTCGCCGGCCCGCAACTCGATCCGCGACCGTATTACGGCGCCGCCGACGTCTTCGTGCTGCCTACGCTCTACGACGCGCTTTCCAATGCCGTCCTCGAAGCGCTCGCCTGCGGGCTCCCGGTGATCACGAGCGACCGCTGCGGCGCGGGCGAGCTCGTGCGCGCTCACGACGCCGGCGCGGTGTGCGGCGCGCGCGACACCGGAGCGTTCGCCGCCGCCATGACGGCGCTCATGGGGCGCGCCGCGCGCGAGCGCGCCGCCCGCAATGCCCTGGCCGCGGTCGCCGATCTCACGCCTTCGGCGATGGCCGCCCGCCTCGTCGCGCTCTACGAGCGCCTGCTTCCCGGGTAAGCCCCCTCGCCTGCGCTATACTCGCCGCGCTGCGCCTTCCGCGGCCTCAAGCAGAACCCGCCTCGCCCGATGACGGGCATGAACCTCTACTCCCGGCTGCTCCGCTACGTCCGCCCCTACCGATGGGCGTTCGGACTCGCGGTCTTCGGCATGATGATCGTCGCCGCCGGCGACCTCCTGCTGGCGTACCTCGTCATTCCGATCGTGCGCAACTTCGAGTCGCCCGATCCGCTCGGCACCAAGTGGCTGCCGCTCACCATCGTTGGCGTCTTCTTCCTGCGCGGCGTGGGCGCTTACATCTCCGAGTTCGGCATGGGATGGACCGGCTACCGCGTCGTGTTCGACCTGCGCCGCGACTTGATCGACAAGCTCCTGCGGCTTCCGACGCCGTACTACGACACGCACGCCGCGGGCGTCATCCAGTCGAAGGTGTCGTTCGACGCGCACCAGCTCGCTTCGGCGGCGTCCGGCGCGATCACCAACGCGATCCGCTCGACGCTCACCATCGTCGTCAGCTTCGGCTACCTCATGTGGCTCAACTGGCGGCTCACACTGCTCACGTTCATCGTGGTGCCGATCGTCGGCTTCGTGATCCGCTATTTCAGCCGCCGCCTGCGCCGGATCGCGCGCGACATCCAGGATCGCTCGGGATCGCTCACCCAGGTGCTCGAGGAGTTGATCGGCGGCCACCGCGTCGTGCGGGTGTTCGGCGGAGAAGCCTACGAGCGCAACCGCGCCGTCGCCGCGGCCAACCGCCTGCGCAACGCGATGACCAAGGAGTCGTCGGCCACCGCCGCAAGCTCGCCGCTCACCGTGTTCTTCGCGGCCTGCGCGGTCGGCTCGATCGTCTGGATCGCGCTGCAGCAGAACGACGGCGCGACCAAGTTCGACTTTGCGCTCTTCATGTCGTACGTCGTCGCGCTCCTCACCCTGCTCGAGCGCCTGAAGGGCCTGTCCGGCATCAACGCCTCGATCCAGCGCGGCCTCGCCGCCGCCGAGAGCATCTTCGGGCTCCTCGACCACGAAGAGGAGGCGGACACGGGAACCGTGGTGCTCGACCATTGCCGAGGCGAAGTGCGCTTCGAGCGGCTCTCGCTGCGCTACTCGGGCAACGAGCACGAAGCGCTGTCCGACATCACGCTCACCGTCGCGCCGGGCGAGACCGTCGCGCTGGTGGGCGCATCAGGCAGCGGCAAGACCTCGCTCGTCAACCTGGTGCCGCGCTTCTACGAGCCGACCGCGGGGCGCCTGTTCATCGACGGCCACGACGTCACCACACTCACGCTCGCGAGCCTGCGCGCGCAGATCGCGATGGTGTCGCAGGACGTGCTGCTGTTCAACGACACGGTGGCCGCCAACATCGCCTACGGCGCGATGGCGAGCGCGTCGCCCGAGGACGTGGAGCGTGCGGCTGCCGCCGCGCACGCGCTCGACTTCATCCGCGCGATGCCCGAAGGCTTCGAGACCCTGGTCGGGGAGAACGGCGTGCGCCTCTCCGGCGGGCAGCGCCAGCGCATCGCGATCGCACGCGCGATCCTCAAGAACGCGCCGCTCCTGATCCTGGACGAGGCCACCTCCGCGCTCGACTCGGAGTCGGAGCGCCAGGTCCAGGCGGCGCTCGACACGCTGATGCGCGGGCGCACGACGATTGTGATCGCGCATCGCTTGTCCACCATCGAGGACGCCGACCGCATCGTCGTGCTCGAAGGCGGGCGCATCGTCGAGGTCGGCACGCACGCCGCCCTCCTCGCCGCCCACGGGCCGTACGCGCGCCTGCACCGCATCCAGTTCAGCAAGGCGGCGCAGGAATCCGCCGACAGCGCCGCCGTCACGCAGTAAGCGCTTCGACCGCGGCGATCACCGCGGCCACGTCGATCGCCTCCATGCAGCGCGCGCGGTGGCAGCGCTCGGGGCCTTCGCCGAACAGCCGCTCGCAACGCCGCGCCCAGGGCACCTCGCGGAAGAACTGGATCGTCTGATCGCGGCACGGAAACGGATCGACCGTGACGGCGCGTCCAGGCATCGCAGCGAAGAACCCGCCCGGCCCGCAGATCACCGCCGACCCCGGCCCGAACAGCGTCACCGTCGGCACGCCGACGATGCGCCCCAGATGCGCGATGCCCGTGTCCGGACACACGAGAATCCGCGCGCCCGCGAGGACGTGCCACAGCGCGGCAAGCGACAGCGTGCCCTCGATGCGTGCGCGCGTGCTTCCGGTGTCGATGGCGTCGAGCACGTCGGTCTCGCCGGGGCCCGCGCTCCATACGACCGACAATCCCGAGCGCTCGAGCGCCTGCGCGAGCTCGCGCCAGCGCGCGGGCTCCCACCGCTTGAGCTTCGACGACGCGCCGACGTGCAGCACCGCGTAGTCGCCGGGAAAGCGCGGCGCGCCATCGTCCGCGGGCACCGGCCACGCATCGCGGCGATACGGCGCTGGCGCGGCGCCGGGCACGAGCTCCGCCGCGGTTTCGCAGAACGCGGTCGGCACGCTCGAATAGGGGACGAGCTCGTCGACGGGCCAGTTCTTGTGCGCGGGGCGGTCGCCTTCGATGCCGACGATCCAGCGCGCGCCGATCGCGCGCGCGAGCCACGACCAGCGGTTGTCGGCAGGGAGAATGCAAAGGTCGAAGCGCGGCATGGCGCGCAGCGCGCGGAAGGTTGCGAAGTCGCGCGGGTCGAACGGATGTGCGACGACGCCGTACGGCCGTCCGGCGTATAGCGCCGCGAACGGCTTGGCGGCCGTCATCACGATTTCCGCACGCGGGTATCGCTCGCGCAGCTTGGCAAGCAGCGCCGCCAGCATGAGCGTGTCGCCGAGAAGAAGATGATGCAGCACGAGAATGCGCTGCGGCGACACCGGCCGCCGCCTGCGCATTCCCCAGCGCGCGAGCGCGAAGGCCACGCTCGCGTAGCGCAGCGGCGCGCGGCTACCCGCCATCGGCGGCAAGGGATGCGAGCTGGCGCAGGCTTTCCTCGAGGATCACGAGCGACAGGACCTGCTCGGCAAGCGACGAGGTTCCGGCGTACGCGTCGATCATCGTCTGCGTGGCAGCCGCGTCGAGCTGCCCGTTCGTGAGCTGCGAAAGCGAGGCGGCGAGCGGCGCCATGCGCTCGCGCAGGTCATCCTTCAGCCAGCCGTCGAGCGGCGGATTGAAGCCCCGCTTCTTGCGCGCGAACGCGCCCAGGTCGGCGAGCGCGGGCGCGAGGCGCGCGAGGAAGAGCTTGGGCGGCCGCGTGAACCGGTCGGAGGGCGGCAGCGCGAGCACGGCCTCGACGAAGCAATGGTCGATGAGCGGCGCGCGCAACTCGAGGCCGTGCGCCATGGTCGCCAAGTCCGCCTTGCGCAGCACGTACTCGGGCAGGTAGTTCGCGAAGTCCCAACGCATCAAGCGGTCGACCGGCGAAGCCGCCTCGAAGTCCGGCGCGCGCCAGTAGTGCGTGGGCAGCGCACGCCGCGCGGGCTGCAGGAATCGCCGCTGGTTCGGCGTCAAGCCCGAGAAGCGCAGCGCGTACGCGGATTCCCAATCGACGGCAAGCTCGCCTAACGCCTTGCGCCAGCCCTTGGGACGAGCGTCGGGGAGAATCGGAAGCGGCGCGCGAAGCGAATCGCGCCAGCGGTTGCGCAGGTGCTTCGCGACGCGCTTGTAGCCGGCGAAGAGCTCGTCACCGCCGTCGCCGCCCAGCACGACCTTGACGTGCCGCTCGGTGCCCCGCGCGAGATACCAGGTCGGAAACGACGAGGGATCCGCAAACGGCTCGTCGAGCGTGCCGACGATCTCGGCGAAGTCGTCGCGGATGGTGGTCGGGACCACGATGCGCTCGTTCGGCAGGCCGAGCGCGCGCGCCGTC
>Ga0335083_10002993_pt1 | contig 22096 bp, 19 predicted proteins | sample Lox_Sample_42_FD_206716 | JGI IMG/M metagenome (GOLD analysis project Ga0335083, IMG submission 206716) | Soil microbial communities from Loxahatchee National Wildlife Refuge, Florida, United States - Lox_Sample_4.2 | ecosystem: Environmental > Terrestrial > Soil > Wetlands | place: USA...
GCGGAATGGGTCCCAGCTGGATCGGTCGTCCGTCGCCGTCGAGTGCGTTCACCGGCGGGTCCGCGCTTGCCCGCACTCCGGTGGGTTCGACTCGGAGGTGCACTCGGCTGCCACGGAACCGCACGCGCAGGTCGAGCGCTTCCCAGCCGGGCGCGAGCACCGGATCGATCGCGAGCGCGTCACCGATCGGCCGTAGTCCGGCGAAGCCGAATGCGAGCGCGCGCCAGACGCTGCCCATTGCGGCGAGGTGGAGCCCGCCTCCGGTGTTGTCGCCGATGTCGTCGAGGTCGATGCGGGCGGTGAGGCGAAGCAGTCCGAGCGCCTGTTCGAGCCGCCCGGCGCGAGCGAGCAGCGCTGCATGGACGCCGGGGGAGAGGGTGCTCCCGTGGGCGGTGCGCGGCTCGTAGAAGTCCAGGTTGGGCGCGAGCGAGCCGGGTGCCACCTCGTCGGGCACGAGATAGTGCAGCATCAGCACGTCAGCCTGTTTGAGCACTTGGGCGGTGCTGACCCGCTCGTGGCCCAGGAGCATGTCGGCGGCGACCGGCCGCCGGGGCGCGATCTCGGCGATCCGCAGCGGCTCCAGCGCGTGAAAGCCCGCGAACTGCTCGTACACGCCGGTTTCAGGGTCGTATCCATCGACGATCGCGTCGGCCAGCTCCAGCCAGTGGCGTCGCTCGTGCTCATCAACCGTCCCGGCGCCAACCGATGCGGCCTTACGGAGGTTCCAGCGCGCCATCACGTTCGTGAACGCGTTGTCATCGACGCCCACGTGGTACTCGTCCGGACCGATCATGCCGCGGAGGTGGCCGCGGCCATCAGGATCCAGCTCGATACGCGATCCCCACCAACGGGCCGTTTGGACGATCAGCTCGCGCCCCTGTGACGCCGCGAACGCGCGGTCGCCGGTCCACTCCGTGTAGCAGGCGGCAGCCCAGGCGACATCGGCGACGATGTGCTCCTCGAGCTCGCCGGTGAGCACGGGCACGACCTGGCCGCGCCGATCGCGCAGACGCTCCGGTGTGACGTCCTCGCCGGAGCGCGCGGACTCCCAGGGGAAGCGGGCGCCCACTCGCTCCGCGGCACGCGCCGCGCGCAGCGCCGCGGGTAGCCGACGCACCCGGTACTCGAGCATCGCGCGCGCCGAGGCGGGGTGGGTCGCGCTCAGGAAGGGCAGCACGTAAACGTCGCTGTCCCAGAACACGTGCCCGCGGTAGGCCCGGCCGGTCAGTCCGCGCGCGCCCACCGCGGCCTCATCCGCGTCGGCCACGCTCGCCATCAGGTGAAACAGCGCCACGCGGGAGGCGAGCTGAAGCTCGGGGTCGCCCTCGATCACGACGTCGGCGTCCTCCCACCGCGCGGCCCAGGCCCGCCGGTGCTCGGCCAGCAGCGCGTCGAAGCCGGTCTTGCGCGCTCCTCGAAGACGGTTGAGCGCGCGGCGGTGGTCAGCGAGGCCGGCGGCTGCGCCCTCGTATGCCGCGACCCGGTCGAGCACCTGGTCCGGGTGGCGGCCCCGGAGCCGTCCGTGAAGGGCCGCGACGATCGATCCCGGCCGGCTGGTGACGCGCATCCATGCCGCGCCGTCGCCCTCGCCTTGCTGGCACGCAACGCCCGGCGGTGGCTCGAGTGTCTGCACGACACGCGTGCCGTGGATCGGCCCTCGGGCGCGGAGGACCGCGACACCGGGCCGGGCCAGCGAACAAAACAGCAGCACCTCGATCGGAGCGGTTCGGAGGCCGAGCTCCTGGCGCAGTGCGCCCGCGCGGAGGTCGAGCACACGCCGAACGGGCGTGGGCGCGCCATCTTCGACGGGAATCGCATGCCAACGGGGTGCCGCCAGCAGGTGGCTCTCCGCGCCTGCCCTGGCATAGATCCCTGACATGAGCACCGCCGGATCGCCCCTCGAGTGCGGGACGATCACGCTCCCCCGCGTTCCCAGCGCCCCGGCGCCAATCGTCAGGAGCGATTCATGGGCACGCTCGAGCCGCGAGTCGATCCCCTCCACCACCAGCGTCCACGAAGGGTCCTGCGGGACGATCGGCAGCTCGCCGGCGCGGCGGCGGGCGATCTGATCCCGCAGCACGGGCACCACCGCGTCCCTGCCTCCGGCGATCAGAACCTGCTCGGGCGCTATCCCGCGCTCCCAGAGCCACGACATCACCCATCGTGGGCTGTCTGTCGGCTCTATCCCGCGGTTCTCGACGTCGTCGGCGATCACCGCCCTGCTTCCGAGGGCGGGCCTCAAGCCGTCCCGGTCCACGAAGTACACCTCGCAGCCCCGGCTCGTCGCCAGGATCAGCCCGCCGGGACCAGCCGGCCGCGCGCCGAGCTGAGCATCCAGCTCGTCTATGACCACGCCGGAGACGATCGCCAGGTCGAGCCCGTGAGCACATGCCTCCTCGATCGTGGCGCCGAGATCCGCGGCGCCGCGATCACGTGGCGCATCGCCGTGGTCCCAGTCGAAGATAATCGCCTCAAACCGGCGCGCGGGCTCGTACGCGTCATTCGAGTCACCTGCGGGCGCAGACTGGGCACTGGTCATATCGAACCTGGAGCGCAACATCGGCGGCACCCCCGCTGGACGGCATTCAGCCCAGCTTGGAGCCCCGAGCCGACCGGTGCGACCGTAATTCGCCGTAGGCATCCCGGGAGTCCGCCGCGATGCCGGCACGGGTGCGCTAATTAGGCGAGTGGGTGGCAGAGGGCTTCGAGCTCGCCGAGGAGGAGCTGATCGGCGCAGCGGCATCTGCCAACGGCCGCAAATGACCGGCTTGCGGACTCCTTCACGCCGGAGGTCGATGGCGGCGCCCGGCGCGGGATCTTTGGTGGGGCCGATCCCGAGTGGTTCGCTGGGATCGCCGGGGCGGGGCGTACGATCGAGCTCGGTCGTACGGTATCGACGTGGCCGTGAGCGAGCAAGACACCCGAAGCGAGCCGAGCGCGGGTCGACGCGCGCGACCGGGCGTCGATGACCGATCGGGCACGTCGCTTGGCGGCGGAAGTCGCGATGCGCTGGTCCGCAGCCCGCGCGGCGAGCACTTCGAGGTCGCCGAGCGAGCGGGTCCCGTCGAGCTTCAGCGCGCGCCCCCGATTCCGGCCGAGGCGCGAGAGGAGCTGCTGGTCATCAAGGATGGCGAGCTGTTCCTGTGTGCGCGGCCCGACGGTGACGTGGCGCCGGCGCGGGTGTCGGGCGAGGGGTTTTACGCCTATGACACGCGCTACCTCTCCGAGATTGGGTTGGAGGTGGGTGGGGCGCGCCCGGTGGCGCTGTCGTATGCCGCGGTCGACGATTGGGCGGTGGTCGACTCGACCAACGCACAGCTGTCGCGGCGCTCGGCTGAGCCGATCCCTCAGCTGTCACTGAGCGTGACGCGGGAGTTGATGATCGCCTCGGGGCGTCTTTATTACCTGGTCCGGTTGCGCAACTTCCTGCGCGAGCCTGTGTCTACGACCGCGTCGCTGGCGGTCGCCTCGGACTTCGCGGACATGTTCGAGGTTCGCGGCGGGGTCCGCCGGCCCGCGCGCGGACATGCGCTGGCGCCGAAGCGGACCGGACGCGGGCTGGTGCTCGCGTACGTTGGCGAGGACCAGGTCTTCCGGGAAGCGGTGATCGAGCTCTCGCCCGTACCGGATGACCTGGATCTGGGAACGGGTCAGGCGCGCGGTCGCTGGGAGCTGACACTCCAGCCTGGCACGCCGGTCGAGATCCTGATGACCGTCGAACCGTCGATCGGGGGGCGCCGGCGTCGGCGACGGCGACGCCAGAGGGCAGCCACGGATCTGGAGCGCTCACGCGCCGATTGGTTGGAATCGTGCGCGCAGATCGGGAGTGACAGTGAGCTGTTCGATGGCCTGATCGCCACCACGATCCGTGACCTGCGGGCACTGATCACGCCGGCTCCGGGTGGGCCGCTCGTGTCCGCGGGAATCCCGTGGTACGTCGCGGCGTTCGGTCGAGACGCGCTGGTGACCGCGGGCGAGGCGATGCTGCTCACCCCGCAACTGTCCCTCGATGCGTTGCGCGTGCTCGCCGGGCTCCAGGCACGAGAGGACGACCCCTGGCGCGACGCTGAGCCGGGCAAGATCCTGCACGAGCTTCGTGTCGGCGAGCTCGCCCGAGCCGGGATGATCCCGCACACGCCCTACTACGGGACGGTCGACGCCACCCCGCTGTTCCTGATGCGCGCTGCGGACTATTACAAGTGGACCGGAGATCTCGAGACGCTCAGCGCGCTCAGACCGGCGCTCGACAGGGCGCTGCGGTGGATCGATGAGTATGGGGACCGCGACGGCGACGGGTTCGTCGAGTACGAGCGCCGGTCGCCGGGCGGGTTGCAGAACCAGGGCTGGAAGGATTCGCACGACTCGGTCGTGCATGCGGACGGGCGCCTGGCCGAGGGTCCGATCGCGCTGGTCGAGGTTCAGGGCTACGTGTACATGGCGAAGTTGACGATCGCCGACGTCTTCGACGCGTTGGGAGCTCCCGATCGAGCCGAGGGATTGCGCGAGGAGGCTCGTGCGTTGCGCGCTCGGTTCAACGAGGCCTTCTGGAATCCCACGGAGGGCACCTTCGCGCTCGCGCTCGACGGGCGTAAGCGTCAGGTGGCGAGCGTGACTTCAAATCCCGGCCACTGTCTGTACTGCGGAATCGTTGATCCCGGCAAGGCGGACTCGGTGGTCGAGCGCCTGATGGCACCGGACATGTTCGGCGGGTGGGGAGTGCGCACGCTCTCTAGCGAGTGCCCCGCGTTCAACCCGATGAGCTACCACAACGGCTCGATCTGGCCGCACGACAATGCGATCGTCGCGGCCGGAATGAAGCGTTATGGGCGCGACCAGGACGTCATGCGGATCGCGAACGCGGTGCTGGACGTGGCAACCCGGGCCCGCGACTTCCGCCTGCCCGAGCTGTATTGCGGGTTCGACCGCTCGGATCGCGCTTCGGTGGTCGCATACCCCGTGGCGTGCATTCCGCAAGCATGGGCAGCCGCGGCACCGCTGCTGCTCCTGCAGGCGATGCTCGGCATCACGGCTGACGTGCCCGCGCGCGCGTTGAGAATTGAACGCCCGATGCTCCCCGATGGACTCGGCGAGATCCGGCTCGAGGGGTTGCGGGTTGGTCAGGCGAGCGTGTCGCTCGGCTTCGAGCGCGCCGGGGCGGCCACGGCCTTCACGCTGCTCGAGCAGCACGGGAAGGTAAACGTGACGATGGCCACCGGCGAATGAGCAGTTTCGACTGTTCAGCTCTCGGTCGGTAGAAGACCGCACGAGGCATCCGAGGCCTCCGCCGATGCGGGGCGCTGGGATGGCTGGCACGATCGGCATGGAGCCGACCACGATCCCATGTCACAGCTGCCACACCCAAGGGGTGACCGGTTTGACTCGTTGGCGGAGTTGCCAGCGGATTGGACCCAGGGCCACGCTTGGTTCGCTGACCGTCGCGACGCCGGTCGGCGGCTCGCGGCGGGGCTGGATGACTTTCGCTATGAGGATCCGGTCGTCGTCGGCATCCCTCCGTGCGGGATGGCCGTTGCCGGCGAGGTGGCCCGGGCGTTGGGTGCCCCGCTCGACGTTGTCCCCCTGTGTGCGCTGATCGTGCCTGCGGATCGGAGCCGTCCGATCGGCATCCTGGCTGAGCGCGGCGTCGTCGTGCTCGACCCGGACGCCGTCCAGGAGCTGCACTTGGACGACGACGAGCTCGACGCGGAGATCCACTCCGCGCGTCAGGAGCTCGATCGTCTGCCGGCCGAGTACCACCCGACGGGTCCCCGGCTTGCCGTCGGCGGGCGAACTGTGCTGCTCGTCGACGAGGCTCTCGTGAGCTCTCATATCGCACAGACTGGTGCGCGGTCCCTGCGCGAGCGTGGCGCGGCTCGCGTCGTCTTGGCCGTGCCCGCCGCGGAGGCCGGTTGTGCCATCGCGATGCGCGAATGGGTGGACCAGGTGATGTGTTTGGAATACCGTCGGGAACCGCGGGCGCTCAGATTCTCGTACGACGACTTCGGCGAGACGATCGAGGAGGAAGTTGCGGCTCTGCTGAGCGAGCACGTGGGTGCGCGCGAGCGCGAGGTGGAAATCGAGGTCTCCCCCGGCACCGTGCTGAGCGGCCACCTCACCGTTCCCTGGGGTGCCTACGCTCGGGGGGCGGTCTTGCTCGCGGGAGCCTCGCGCCGTGCGGGCGCGCCGTCCAGCGGGTCACTCGCGGCCGCGGTGCATAAGGCGGGGCTTGCGACCCTGCAGCTTGACCTCCTGCGGGCAACCGAGGAGAGAGAGACCGCTAATGTCTCCGACGTCGACGTGCTGGCCGAGCGACTGGTCGCGGCCACGAGATGGTTACGCGATGAGCCGGAGACCGCGCGCGTCGCGCTTGGCTATCTCGGCTCGGACATCGGTGCAGCGGCTGCGCTCGCTGCGGCCGCCCGGTTGAGCGCCGGCATATGCGCGGTCGTGACCCGCGACGGTCATCCGGGCTGCGCCAAGCCGCGGCTGTCCAGCATCGTCGCGCCGGTTCGGCTGATCTGCGTCGAGCCGGATGCCAGCGCGCTCGATCGAAGTCGCGACGCGCAGCGTGAGCTGAGATGTGTGAGTGATCTGGCCGTCGTCCTCGAGCCGCCCGGCACATTGGCCGAGGTGGAAGCGGGGGAGCGAGTGGCATCGCTCGCGATCGAGTGGCTTACGCAGCATCTCACGGAAGCGGCGCCGATCCGCGAACGGCACCGCGTGGCGCTCGCCTGACATGCCCGGCGCCATCGCACCCGGCGCTCGCCCTCTCGCAGCCAGCGACGGACTGAACGCGGTCCTGAGCTTCATGGTCGACAAGCCGCTGGCGATCCTCGGCATCCTCGTCGGCGCCTTCCTCGTCGGCAAGCTCGCGCGCCGGCTGGTCAAGCTGCTGGTGCGGCGACTGGGTCGCCGCCGTGCGTCCCGTGGTCCGGGGTTGGTCCGCCGTCACACACCGGCAGCGCTCCGAGACACCAGCGAGCTCATGAGCCCGCGCGCCGATCAGCGGATCGAGGCGTTGGCCGTGGCGCTGGCCGGGGCGACCAGCTTCGTCGTGTGGCTCGTCGCCAGCCTAGCGGTGCTACACGTCCTCGGCGTGCGGCTCGGCCCGCTGCTGACCGGGGCGGGCTTGATCGGCGTGGCGCTCGGATTCGGCGCACAATCGCTGATCCGCGACTTCATCGCCGGCGTGTTCATCCTTGTCGAGGACCAGTTCGGCGTCGGCGACTGGATCGACCTCGGTGAGGTGACGGGCGCGGTCGAGGCGGTGACGCTACGGGCCACACGGATCCGGTCGGTCGACGGCACCGTGTGGCACGTGTCCAACGGACAGATCCAGCGAGCCGGGAACATGTCGCAGCACTGGTCGCGCGCGCTGCTCGACGTCCAGATCGCGCTCGACTCGGACATCGAACGGGCGCGCGACGCGATGAAACGAGTAGCGGACGAGCTCTGGCACGAGGACCGGGCGATCATCGAGGAGCCCGAGGTGTGGGGCGTGCAGAGCCTCGGCCCCGCCGGGATAACGATCCGCCTGGTCGCCACAACCAAGCCGCTGGAACAGTGGCGGATCACCCGGCTGCTGCGTGAGCGGATCAAGGCCGAACTCGACCGCGAGGAGATCGACGTTCCGCCTCCCAGCCCCTGGAATCGACCTGACCCCGGCGCGATGCAATCCCTTCCGCGGTAAGCGACCGAATCGTCCAGAACGTCGGAGCTGGAGCCCGGGACACAGGATCCGATCGTGTGACGAGCCGAGCTACCGCTGGGTTGAGCACACCGGGGAGATGGAGGTGGAGATCGAGGCCGAACACGAAGAGACGGTGTTCGCGGAGGCGCTGCACGCGCTAGCTGACCTGGTCGCGACGGAGCGCCGCCATCGCGGTAGCTCACGGCATCTGATCAAGGCACACCTATCACCGGCTGGCGTTCGAGCGCTCCGGTCAGGGATTCCCTGCGATCGGTGGTGCTCGATGTCTGAAACTCCGACCATCGCCGGGGCTCCGGAGGCTCGACGTAACGCGAGGTCGTGTGGGGGCGTGAGCCTACGAGGAAGCGGCGGCCCGGCCGGCTGCAACTCGCTGACTTCCGTCGCCCGCGAGCCCCCAGCCGTCGCGGTCAATCCCGAGCCGGTTCTCCAATTCCAGAATCCGCTGGGTGGTCTTAGTCACGGTGTCCGGGTTCAGACTGATCGAATCAATTCCGATTTCCACTAAGTACTCGGCCATGTCGGGATAGTCGCTCGGTGCCTGCCCGCATAGTCCCGAGTGGATTTCGTTTCGGGCACATCCCTCGACTGCCATCCGGATCATCAGCTTCACTCCTTCGTCGCGCTCGTCGTAGTCGAACGCGACGATCTCTGAATCGCGGTCAACTCCGAGAGTCAACTGTGTGAGGTCGTTGGATCCGATCGAGAAGCCGTCGACGGTGTCGGCGAACCGGTCTATCAGCAGCACGTTGTTGGGAATCTCACACATCGCGTAGACCTGCAGTCCGTTCCGACCACGCTCCAGCCCGAGTGTGGCCATCTGGGCGATGACCTTCTCCGCTTCCTCAACGCGGCGCACGAATGGAATCATCAGGATCACGTTCGTGAACCCCATTTCCTCGCGCACGCGCTTCATCGCGCGGCATTCGAGTGCAAAGCCCTCGACGTACGCAGGGTGGGCGTAGCGCGAGGCGCCCCGGAACCCGATCATGGGGTTCTCCTCGTGCGGCTCGAAGTCAGCGCCGCCGAGGAGGGTCGCGTACTCGTTGGTCTTGAAGTCCGACATCCTGACGACCACGGGTTTGGGCCAGAACGCCGCGGCGATCGTGCCGATCCCCTCCGACAGGCGTTCGACGAAGAAGCTCTCCCCGTCGGGATATAGGCGAATGAGCCGATCGATCGCTTCCCGAGCCACGGGATCCGAGACGCGTTCAGGATGTATGAGGGCGAGCGGATGAGCCTTGATCGACTCGCTGATGATGAACTCCATCCGCGCCAAACCAACCCCGTCGTTGGGCAGGAACGAAGTCTTGAACGCGAGATCCGGGTTGCCGAGGTTGATCATGATCTTCGTCCGCGGCCGTTTGATGTCGCCCACGTCCGTGCGTTCTACGTGGAACGCCACGTGGTCGCGGTAGATCCGGCCGGTGTCGCCCTCGGCGCAGGACACAGTGACCACCTCGCCGTCGGGCACGATGGTCGTAGCATCGCCGGTGCCGACGACCGCGGGGACGCCGAGTTCGCGAGCGATGATCGCGGCGTGGCACGTGCGTCCACCCCTGTTCGTGACGATGGCCGCCGCGGTCTTCATCACCGGTTCCCAATCGGGGGTCGTGGTGTCGGCGACCAGCACTTCCCCCGGTTTGAAATCATGGAGATGCGCGACTTCGCTGATCAGGTGAGCCTTGCCGGCAGCGATTTTCTCGCCCACCGAGCGGCCCTCGGCAAGGATCTGGCGATCGCCCTCGTCGAACACGTAACTCTCGAGCACGGTCGGCTGACGCTGAGAGGCGACCGTCTCTGGCCGGGCCTGAACGACATACAGCTTGCCGTCGACGCCGTCCTTCGCCCACTCCATATCCATCGGGCGGCCGTAGTGGCGCTCGATCTTGATCGCATAGTCCGCGAGCGTCAGCACATCGTCGTCGCTGATGCAATATCGCTCGCGGTCGGCCTTCGGGGCGGGGATGTTGCGAACAGTCTGCTTGACCTCGCCCTCGACGAACACCATCTTGATCGCCTTGTCCCCTAGCATCCGCCTGAGCACGGCCCGATGCCCCTGGTCGAATGTCGGCTTGTGGACATAGAACTCGTCGGGATCGACGGCGCCCTGGACAACGTTCTCCCCGAGCCCGTAAGCGCCCGTGATGAACACCACGTCGCGGAACCCCGACTCGGTGTCAAGCGAGAAGAACACGCCGGACGCCGCGAGATCCGAGCGCACCATCTTCATCACACCGATCGACAGCCCGACCGCGAAATGGTCGAAGCCCTGGTCGATCCGGTAGTGAATCGCGCGGTCCATCCACAGGCTGGCGAAGCACCGGCGGCAGGCATCCAGCAGGCTCTCCTCGCCCTTGATGTTCAGATAGGTCTCATGCTGCCCGGCAAAGCTCGCCGTCGGCAGATCCTCGGCCGTGGCCGAACTGCGAACGGCCAGGCTGACGTCCTCCCCGTACTCGTCCTGCAGGCGCCGATAGCAGGTACGTATCTCCGCCGCAAGATCAACCGGCAGGCCGGCGCCATAGACGATCTCGCGAGCACGCTTCCCGCGACGCGCCAGGTCAGCTACGTCGGTCTCGTCCATACCTTCGAGGGTCGTTCTAAGCCGCTCACCCGCCCCAGCCGCATCGAGCATGTACCGATAGGCGTCAGCCGTGATCGCGAACCCGTGCGGCACGAGAACGCCCTCGTCCGACAGCTCACGGTACATCTCGCCAAGTGACGCGTTCTTTCCACCGACGAGTTCGACATCGGCCACGCCGACCTCTTCGAAGAATCGTATGAAGTTGAACTCAGACATCGATGATCCTCAATTCAGGCAGGGGCTTCGCGTCCCAGGAGGTTCGCGATCTCGTCGTAAAGACGCAGCCTGGTGTCTGTGTGAAGGTTCGGATCGACGAGCACCTCCGCGAGGAGATCTCGAACACCGTCGCTGTCAGTCGGGACGGGCCGCTCGCGTGTCTTGACGGGCCGCCGCTCCTCCGCGTCCTCGACACGGCGGCGCAGATCCTGATGTGCGTTCCGGACTATCTCGGTGATGTCCTCGTAAAGTCGCATCCGCGTATCGGTGTGGATGTTGGGATCGACCAGCGCGGCCGTGACCAAGTCGATGAGCTTCCTGTCGTCCGCGCCAAGCTGGGTGTGGTTCTGCTCGTTGGTTGGCATGCTGACCTTTCCGCTCGAGAACACGGACTCGAACTACACCAACCGATCCGCCGGCAGGCATCGGGAGGAGTGTGTCAGGGGCTTGCGGCAAAACCCGGATCCGACACCGACCCTTCTTCCCCGTTTATGTGCCCGTGACGGGCTCGAGCCCGGGCGCCATCCGTGGTGCATCGCAAGGGCGCGATGTTCCCGCGGGCTGGGACGAGATCCACCCGCGATGTGTCCGAGCGGCGCTGCTCGAGAATGTGGCCGACCGGGGTCGAGTTCGAGCGGCATCACGGCGGTTCGAGCTTCGGTGCTTTCCCGAGCCGGAGCAGTGGGAACTACGGATGTCGACGGTGAGACCTGGTGAGACGATCACCCATAACGGAAGGTCGTCACGAGATCCTCGGAACAATTGCGATGGGGAGCAACGTGGCGGCCTTTCGCCTTTCGCGTCCGAGTTACTGCTCCGCCCAATGGGCTGTGACACATTGTGACCGCCGACCACGTCCGCGCGATTGGGCACGAGCCGCGACAAGGTTGGTTAGTCGGCGTATTTCGCCGCAAGTGGGAGAGTGGTTTGCGGTGATGGCGGGCGCCTGTTGGCCTGCGACGCTAAGGCGATGGGCCCGGACCCGGACATCTACAACATCAAGCACGGGTTTGAGCGCCTGGACGTGCTCGGGCGGCAGCTCCGCAACTCGGTGGATTTTCAGTTGCTGCGCCATGCGCGACGCGCCCTGCTCCCGCTGCCGCTGATCGACCGCGAGCTGCCGCCCGCGAGCGATATCTTTCCACCGTTCCGTAACCGTCCGGCTCGTGCGATGGTGGGGAAGCGGGTGGCGGTGGTGGCGTCTGGGGGCGGTGGGGCCGCTGTCGCTGTGATCGGTGCGGCGCGGGCATTTGAGGAGGCGGGCCTCGAGCCGGAGCTGATCTGCGGCTGCTCAGGGGGCGGGCTGTTCAGCTCGCTGTGGGCGGCCGGGCTGTCAGCGCAGGAGATGGCCGACTTTGTCCTGTCCTGGGAGCCAGAGCACTACCTGGATCCGCAGTGGCTGCGCTTTCCGCGCTTCGTACTCACCGCCCTGCGCGGGTTCTCCGGCGCGATGAAGGGCGACGCGGTGGAGCGCCTGTTCAACGATCGGTTCGACGGTCTCGCCGCAGGCGAGCTTCCGATCCCACTGGCGACGATCGTCTACAACACCGATCTCGGACTAGTCGAGTATCTCGGCACGCATACGACGCCCGAGGTGCCGCTCGGACGGGTCGTGCGGATCACGATCGCGCTGCCTCCGTTCATCGAGGCCGTCGAGGTGCGCGGTCACCTGTACGTCGACGGCGGCGTCGTGGAGCTGTTGCCGATCCAGCCAGTGCTCGACCACGGTCCCTTCGACCATGTGTTCGGGCTGAACTTCATGCTGCCCGAGCGGCTCGCGCCTGACGACATCACCGGATGGCACAGACAGCCGATGGGGATCGTGCTGGCCAGCCGCGAGCTGCAGCAGGCCTATCACGTGGAGTTCGCGCGACGGGCACAGCGCGAGCTCGGCGACGTCCTCACGATCATCGACGCCGCCGACCCCAGGCTGTGCCGTGGCGGCTGGCTGATGGACCTGTTCATCGACCGCAGCCACTGGCCAGAGCTGATCCGCACCGGCTACGAGCGCACCACCACCGCCTTGCAGCCGCTGCGCCGGCAGCCGAGCCGTTCGATCAACGGCTCGCCCGCGCCCAGCAGGCATTGAGCCTGAGACGGTCGATACTGCGGGACGGGATAAGGCGTCCATCAACCGTTCCCGGCGATGCGGCGTCGGCGGTGATGGGTGAGCGGGACCGCGACGTCGTGTTGCGCCGCGATGCGGATCACCTTTCTCAGCGCGGGCGCGAGACCGATCGCAGGGATAGGCACTTCGATCTCGACGGTGCCAAGCTCTCGATCGACGATCCGCACCGGGTCGAGCTCCTGCAGGAGATCCATCATCTTCTTGTTGGCGGCCAGCATCAGTGCCGTGAAGCGGGTGATCCCCTCCTCGCGCGCGCGAGCGCTGATCACCTCGAGCAGCAGTGTGCCGAGACCCCTTCCCTGCCAGTCATCGATCACGGTGACCGCCACCTCCGCCACATCCCGGTGGTCCGGGTCGCGGACGTAGCGCGCGACGGCGATTCCCTCGCCGGTCTGCTCGTCGAGCGCGATCATCGCCTCGTGGTCGTGGTGATCGATCTCGGTCAGGTAGCGCACGGTCGACTCGGTCAACTCCTTCATTGGGGCCAGGAAGCGCCGGTAGCGCGACTCGGGGCTCAGGCGCTGGAAGCCGCGGAGCAGCAGCTCTCGGTCGGTGTGGTGCCCCTGCCGGATGCGAATGTGCGAGCCATCGCGCAGCGTGATCGGCGCGCCGAGGGCGACCAGCTCATTGGTAGAGGGCGTCGATGACATCTTTGAACTTGGTGTAGACGAGAGCTCGCTTGGCTTTCTCGGTGGGGGTCAGCTCCCCGGTCTCCTGGGTGAGGTCGCGGTCGAGGATCGCGAAGCGCTTGATCTGCTCGACCCGCGCGAAGCGCTGGTTGACTCGCTCGATCTCATGCGTGAGGTGGTCGTGCACGCGTGGAGAGTCGCGTCCTACCACCGCCCCGCTGAATATGAACTCGATATCCACGGTCTCGGAGAGCGGATGGCCGGCAGCGTCCGTCATGGTCAGCGAGTAGCGCCAGTCCTTGTTGACGACGGGAGCATGATTCTCGGCGGTCAGACTTCCGTGCACAGGCCCGGTGGAGACCGAGGACGTAGGCGTGGTCGTCGTGCCGGTGGTGGTAGTAGGGGCTGTGCGAGTCTTCGTGGTCGTCTTCGACTCTCCGCCGCATGCGGTCCCCCGCAATACGAGCACAACGAGGCTCACGGCCACAGCTAGCTGCCCGAGCGTGAATCGGCGTCGCAGCGCTTTCAAGAGGGCGCAGATGGACATCGTTTCCACTCAACCTACGCCCGTTCCGAGCCAGCGCCATCGCGCGGTTCCCGCAGTTCTGAAGCGCGACAACTACCGAGCCGGCGATCTCCTCGGATGCCGCAAGCGCATCGACTCCCGACATACGAGCCCACGGACACGGCCGGCGATCAGGACTCGTCGTGCGGAGTGGTCTCATCGCTCCTGCTCCCCGCCGCGACCCCCGACATTCGTGCGGCCGACTGAGGAGCGCGAGATAGTCAGGCGCAAGGTTTTCGTCTTCGGTGCTATGTCGGTCGCCGAGGCGGCGGACGTGCTCCAGGACCTCGATCATGACTTTCTTCTCTTCCGTGACGCCGGGACGAATGCGGACGCGGCCGTGTACTGGCGCGAAGACGGGCTGCTTGAGGTGATCGAGCCGCGTTCGGTGGAGCTCACTGACGAGCCGGGACGGTTTGTGAGCAGAGCCGATTCTCTTCACCGATAGAGCCGGAGGCAGCGGTGGGGGAGATGAACGCGGTCGGCCATCGCTTCCCGTTCTTCGAGAATGCTGCGACCGGCCGCGGGAGCGTCGTCTACCGGCGCTACGACGGCCATTACGGCTTGATCGAGCCTCTCCGTGACGCGCGTGCCGATGCCGGCCGTGTCGGCCCGACTTGCGGGAAAGCCCCGCGCCTCGATGCGAGCTTCCCCGTTCTCTACCGGGTGTCTTCTCCCGATGGCGGAACCCATGCGCGCTGAGACACTGGCCACATCTTCAACCGCGACCCGGAGTGATGAGGTGACCCCGGAGCTCCTGAGACCCTTGCGTCAGTTGGACCGACCCCAGACCGAAGGCTTCACGTTCCGCTGCTGTGGTGCGAGGCACGTGGGAGAGTGTTGGTGGCGGTGAACGACCACCAGACCGGCGATGCCTTCTCCTTCGAGGTCCAGGAGGGATGGACGGCCCCTGGAGGTGGACTGCGGTGCTCGCCGACTGAATTGAGGAGAGTCTGATGCTCGAAACCATCGTCCGCAGGTACGCCGATCGGTGCGCCGCCGGACGCGAGCTGGGCGAGCGCCTGAGCTCGCTTGCCATCGAGAACCCGGTTGTGCTCGGACTCGCTCGCGGCGGGATGCCGGTCGCCTTTGAGGTTGCCCAGGCGATGCGGGCGCCGCTCGACGTACTTGTCGTGCGAAAGATCGGCGCTCCCGGCAATCCCGAACTTGGCATCGGCGCGATCGCCGAGGGCGACGTGCGCGTGCTCAATCAGGAGATGATCCGCGAACTACTCGTCGGTGTGGAGGAACTCGAGGCGGCGATCGCGCGCGCCCGCGCCGAGGTCGAGGCGCGCGTCAAGCGCTACCGAGGCGGCCGGCCACCGCTCGAGGTGAAGGGGCGGACCGCGATCGTCGTCGACGACGGATTGGCCACCGGTGGTACGGCCCGCGCGGCCTTACGGGCCGTCCGGGCCCGCGAGCCGCACAGGCTGATCCTCGCCGTACCGGTGGGCGCGCCGGACGTGGTCCGGTCGCTCCGCAACGAGGCCGACGAGGTCGTCTGCCTGCTCGAGCCGGACCTGATGTGGGCGGTCGGCGTGTGGTACGAGCACTTCGAGCCGACCGCGGACGCGGAGATCGCCAGGCTTCTCGCCGGCGACGCCGACGACCCGCCACCCCGGTCGATCCCGGGCTCCCGGGAGGTCCGCATCCCGGCCGGCGGTGGGCTCGAGCTTCTCGCCGATCTCGTGGTGCCGGAGTCGCCCGGAGGCCTGGTCGTATTCGCGCATGGCACCGGCTCGAGCCGCCACAGCCCGCGAAATCGGCTGGTTGCGCGGGCGTTGAACGAGCGTCGGCTCGCTACGCTGCTGTTCGACCTGCTGACGGTAGACGAGGAGCGCGATCGCGCCAACGTGTTCCACATCTCTCTGCTGGCCGAGCGGCTCGTCACGGCGACGCGCTGGGCACGACAGGAGGCACGCGTGGCTTCGTTGCCGGTCGGCTACTTTGGGGCCAGCACTGGCGCCGGCGCGGCGCTGTGCGCCGCTGCCGAACTGGGCGACGAGATTGCTGCTGTCGTCTCCCGTGGCGGCCGACCGGACCTCGCGGCTGGGCGACTAGCACAGGTCCGCGCCCCAGTGCTGCTGATCGTTGGCGGCGATGACCAGATCGTCCTCGAGCTCAACCGCGACGCCCAGGAACTGCTCCAAGCACCCTCGGAGCTGGCGGTCGTGCCCGGCGCCACGCACCTGTTCGAGGAGCCCGGAGCGCTCGAGGAGGTATCCCGGCTGGCTGGCGAATGGTTCGAGCGGCACCTTCGAGCGGCGAAAGAGCGGGCGACGTGACGGCGAGGACCGGTCCGTCACCTGCTCGCCGGCAGCGAGCTCCGCTCGTCAACGGATGGTGACACGTGAGGGGAGCAGCGGGCTCGAGCTCGAGGAGTCCGGCTGGCGCGCGCTCCAGGCAATTGGCCTGGCCGAGGGACAGTAGGCAGCCGCCGCGAGCGCTCCCCGTCGCCCAACGACCCTCAACTGTCCATTGGCGGAACGGCCTGCTCCCGCTCGGAGAAATCCTCGCCCAGTCCCGGCGCGGACAGGCCTGCCTGCGCCCGGCTCTTCGTCTCCTCCTCGTGAGGAGTCAGCTCGGCGTTCTGCGCGATCCGCTCGGACGGGCGATCATCATGCGCGCGGGCCGCGACACGCAGCAGTCTCAGCTCAGCCTGGGCCTCGTTCAAAGCGCCGCCTGCTGACGACGAGCGCCAGCGCCAGAGCACAGAGCGCAATCGGACAGGCTTTCCGGTACATAGCGTCTCCTTGTAAGAGTTGTCTCGTCACGTTTCAAGAGGGCAGACTCGAAGCCAAGGCCAACGCCAACGTCTCGAGATATCCGCCGTGGGGCCGAGCACGTACGGATCGACCTGCCATCTGCTCGCGCACGCGAGTCCGCAGCCGGCGCTCGGTCCGCGCGTGCGCCTCGGCGAGCATCTCGGGACTGACGTCGATCCCAATCACGCGTCCACGCGGACCGATCTGATCCTCCAGCGCGGCGAAATTCAGTCCGGTGCCGCACCAAATGTCGAGCACTACCGCGCCCGGCGTCAGCTCGAGCCGGCGAACCGTCGCGTCGCGGTACGCCTGGCCTGCCGCGGTCCACGCGTCGTAGCGAGCGGCCCGGCCGCGGTAGCGCCGCACCGCCTGCTCCGGCCGGGGAGCACCTCGGTCCAGCAGCCCCCTGAGGAACTTCCAAGGCTGTCAGCCCCCGCAGCGGGGAGACGGACCGGTGGGGTGTTTGTGCTGGGGAGGAGGCTCTGTCGGTGGAACGGTGGTCATCGATTCTCAGGCTTCCTGGACTGCACCGCGTTCGTTGCGGCCGGGCTGGGGCCAGCCTCGCGGCCGGCCCCAGTCCTCGAAGGCTGATCAGGCGGCGGTCGGAGTGATCTTGACCGTCTCCTTCTTCGCCTCCTTGGGGAGCGGGATCTTCACCTCGACGATGCCATCGTGCGTCTCGGCCTCGATCTTCTTCGGATCGACGCCCGCCGGCAGCGTCATCGAGCGCGAGAAGGACCCGTAGCGGCGCTCGCGCCGCACGTAATGCTTGTCCTTCTCCTCCTTGCTCTCCTGATGCTCACCAGAGACCGTGAGGATGTCGTCCTCGACCTCGATCTTGACCTCCTCGGGCTTGATCCCGGGCAGGTCGGCGCGCACGACCAGGTGGCCGTCATCGCGCACGACGTCGATCGCCGGCGTCCACGCGCGCTCGCGACCATCCAGCCACTCGTCGAACAGGCGATCAAAGCGAGTTCGCAGCTCGCCGAGCTCTGTGAACGGATCCCAACGCGTCAGTGTTCCAGGCATGACTCACCTCCTTTCTGGGCCAGTAGGTGAACGCCATCGACCCTAAACCGCACTGGCCATGCCGGACATCGGGGTCAGGCCCGATCGTCCGTCCGTAGAAACCTCGCTGCCGGGACGGCGGGGCGCAACAGCGGTCGTCCGGCTCGCGTCCATGCGCCCGCCATCATCAGCGGGTCGACTGCCAACCGGACCGAAGCCTCACCGGCACGGCGTTGTACGAGCTCCGGAAGCGGGTTCGTGCCACAGACTCGACGCCGGCAGGCACCATCGCGAACCTTCGCGCGCTGGCTGGTGGCTCAACCGCGCGGAGCGCCCGACTACGCTCCCCAGTTTCGTCGCCCCCGGCTCGTACGCGCGCGCATCGGCGGCGCCTGAACGCCTGGGCGTTTAAAGCCGTTGACATGCGTACCCCGCGCCTGAGCTTGCCGTTTGTGAAGGGGCGCCGACGGTCGCCGCAGACGCTACGGCCATTTGTCCGCACTGGCACCGACCCCGACCCCGGCGTAGGCCCCGGTAGTCCGCTCCGACAGACAGCCAGATGTGCTTGCAAGTCGCCGCCGATCGGGCCGCCAGCAAGCACCTCGGCGACTCCCGCAACCTTGGCAAAGCAGGCCCTTGGCCGATCCCGCCAGACGGCCGCGCGGTCGACGACACTGCGATGCCCGAGTTTGGCGAATAGGAGAGCCCGCACGCGATCAGCGGGTCGCACCTGCTCTTGTGTGCGCCCGGTTATCGCGGGCAAGCGGTTTAGCGCCACCGTCACGCGCGCTTAGAGCGAAACGCCCGCACTTTGGTGGTGTGTGGATCGTTCACTAGGTTCCTGTACTCGGGTGACTCGACAGCGACGAGCGCGATCTTGCCTTCGGCGTCGTTGTGCATGCCCCACCCGTAGCGCTTCGCCAGCGGCGAAACCCGAAGATGCGGGTGACCCTTGCGCAAGAACTCCTTGCGTTCTGCGGGCCGCCTTGCTTTCGGGATGTCATGGAGGATGGCGTAGGTCTCAAAGGCAATGTCTTCTTCGGTGTACGTATACGGATGCTTAGCGAGCAGGTCGTACTCAACCACCGCCTTGGTCTTCTTGCCGCCTCGTGCTCGAGGCGCTTCGGATTCAGTAACCGGACAGTCGTCGGCGACCTCGATCAATGTGTCGTAGTAGTTCATCCGCTGTATCGCTCCTGCGAGCCGACAAGAGGGTGTGCACGGCGCCTGCAGACGGATACGTTAGAGCTGTCTCTGCGCTTCCCGGGGCGGAGCCATCTGGGCCGCTCATCGATCGGCTGAGAGCGGTAAGCATCTCGGCGCTGTCGAAGATGTGTTAGGCGTCTCGGACGCGGTTGTAGGTGAGGTAGGCGATACCGTCATCGAGGGTCTGGTTGTCCACGAGGCGCATCGGTTTCCTGTCGTTGGTCTCGCCGAAGAGCTGCTCGCCGGTGCCGAGCACGACCGGGAAGATCTTGAGCCGCAGCTGATCGACGAGGTCGTGCTCAATCAGCGTGCGCAGCAGATGGAAGCTCCCTGGGACGACGATGTCCCCATCTATTTCCTGCTTCAGCTTCGCGACCTCGTTCACGACATCGCGTCTTAGGACCGTCGAGTTGTTCCAGGCGGGGTCTTCTAGGGTCCAGGAGACCACGCACTTGGGCACGGCGTTCAACCTGTCGGCCAGGGCGCCACTGCGGGACGGCCACTTGGCGGCGAACCACTCGTAGCTCCGCCGACCTAGCAGAAAGGCCTCTGCGCCCAGCGCCTCGTCGAGCGCGAGCTTGCCCAGTTCTGGGCGGTCCGTGATCTTCCCGACCCAGCCGCCGTGCTTGAAGCCCTCGTCACCTGCCGGGTCTTGGACGACTCCGTCGAGCGATACGTTCTCGCTGATAACGATCTTTCCCATCGCAGCTCTCCTTCCTTCGACCGTTGCTTGTTGCAAGTCGCCTTCCCCTCGTTTGCGCGGATTGGGCGGAAGCCGCGGCGCCGGATCCCGGCGGTGATCCCCAGATCGACTCTGGGGTGCGGTTGCCGCGCAAGGCCGGCTGCTGCCGAGTGCTGTCCAAGTCATTGCCGTAGCCGTAGAGCAGGTTCGCCGCTCCCGACCTTGTGCCACCTTGGGTCAGCTGCTGACGCCACAGCGGAGATAAGGACGCCGCTTACGTCGGGGAGGATGGTGTCGGCCGATCACGTACCCGCTGGTTGATCGAGCGCGCTGCCGCAGCGCTTCGGCACCGGGGGTGTTGGGGACGCGTTGAGCCGCGCAGCCTCCGTATTTTTCCGAAGTTCCTATCAGGTGCAGCCACGATGAGTTCCCGGCCGGGGACGTGGAGGATGGGTCGTGGATGAGGGGCATGCGAATCACACCTCCAAGGGGCAGTGCTGGACGCTCGGCGGCCGGGGCGCTCGTCGCAGCGGAACCAGCCTCACTGCTGGTGGCGCCGGAGGAGCTCGCGGATCCGGTGCTGCGGATCCTTTTCGATCGCGCTCGTTCGGGCAGCCGGCCCCTCGACCGGTCTGACCCGTATCACGTCTGCCTGGCGATTGAGGGTGGGGGGATGCGAGGTGCCGTGTCGGCTGGGATGTGCATTGTGTTGGAGGCCGCGGGTTTGGTGCCGGCGTTTGACCGGATCTACGGGGTGTCCGCGGGCGCCTTGAACGGGTGGGCGACCGCGGTCGGTCAAGCCGCGTTCGGGGTGACGCATTACCAGGATGCGGTCAGCTATGGAGTGATCAACCGGATGAGACCGCTGGTGGGTCGGCCGCTGATTGACTTCGAGCTGTTGTTCGAAGAGCTGATCGCGGCGCGCAAGCCACTGGCCTTTGAGCACCTGTGCGGTGGTCCTGAGTTCCGCGCTCTGGCCTCTTCGTTGGAGAGCTATTCGTTGCGGGTGCTGGCCGACTTCAGCGACGTCGACGAGTTGCGGCAGGCGGTGCGGGCGAGCGCGGCACTGCCGCGGCTGGGCGGCGAGCCGCCGATGTTTCGGGGCGAGCCTATGGCCGACGGTGGGTTGATCGAGCCGATCCCGTTTCAGACCGCGATCGATGAAGGCGCGACCCACGTGCTCGTCCTGCGGTCCAGGCCGGCCGCCTACCGCAAGCCTGCGCTCAGCGAACTCGGTCAACTGTTCGCGCTGCGTGACGATGCCCGCCTGGTCGAGCTGCTGAAAGCGCGGGCCGGGGTTTACAACCGGCAAGCCGGCGAGCTCGAGCGGGGCCGTGCCGGGCGCGAGGACGGCGTTCATGTCCTCCAGATCGCCGTCCCTGACCACGTACGCCTGATCGGGCGGCTCGAGAGCAATGGCGAGCGGGTCAGCCAGGCGGTGCGCTCCGGGGCCCAGGCGATGGCATCGGCCATTCTGCGCGAGGAGATCGACCTCTGCTGGCAGCCGGTGATCTGCCGCACAACACCGCGGCCGGCGTCCGCTCCGTCGCTCGATCGAGCTCCACAAGCACTGTCCACACCAACAGGTGCCGCTGAGGCATCGGCATGACGAACGCGAGTGCGGGCAGCAGCGTCGAGAGAGACGACCGTCGAGTTCCTCTCCTGGCTCGCGCACTCGAGAACCCGGACCGTGAGGGCCTACGCGCCGTGGAGCGCTGCCGCAAACCCGTGGATGCGGCTCGGCATTCCTCCATCGACGGCGCGTACCTGGCCGCGACGAGGCGGCGCGGCGCCCTAGCCACGCTCAGGCCAACGCAACCGTGCCCTTCCACACGATGACCGCCGATTCCCTCACCTCCGTCCGAGAGCTCGACTGCCGCTGGACAAACGGGATCCAGGTTCGGCTGCTGTGGTGCCAGTGCGACGGGCGAGTCTCGGTCGCGGTCATCGACAGCCGGACGCGAGACTCATTCTGCATCGACGTACCGGAAGGGGACCGCCCGCTCGACGTCTTCTACCACCCATTCGCATACGCCGCGCACGAGCGCGTCGAGCGCGATTTCGGCCTCGGGCTGGAGGTTGCCAGTGGGCCGGGGAACCGTAAGGACGAATCCAGGGCCAGGCCGTGAGTGCGTTCCTGCTTGATGAGGACACACGGACCCGGCCGTCAGAAGAAGCCCGTCGCGGGACTCGGGAGAGCGGCGATAGCGGCCAGCGGCCGATCCGCGTGGTCGTGGGCGAGGATTCCAATCCGATCCGCGAGTTCCTGACCATGATCCTGAGCAGCGCCCCGGGTGTGGAGTTGGTCGCGGTGTGCTCGGACGGGAACGAGCTGAGGAAGGCGATCGCCGCCTCGTCGCCGCATGTGGTCGTCACTGACATTTGGATGCCGCCGTCGGGCGCCGACGAGGGGATTCGCGTCGCCATGAGCCTCCGTGAATCGCACCCGGAGATCGGCGTTGTGGTGCTCAGTCAGTTCGCGGAGCCGGCCTACGCTCTGGGGCTGTTTGACGGCGGCACCGGCCGCCGCGCGTACCTGCTCAAGGAACGGATCCGCGACCGCGAGGAGCTGATCGGAGCGATCGAGAAGGTGGCAAAGGGAGGC
>Ga0335083_10002995_pt1 | contig 22090 bp, 55 predicted proteins | sample Lox_Sample_42_FD_206716 | JGI IMG/M metagenome (GOLD analysis project Ga0335083, IMG submission 206716) | Soil microbial communities from Loxahatchee National Wildlife Refuge, Florida, United States - Lox_Sample_4.2 | ecosystem: Environmental > Terrestrial > Soil > Wetlands | place: USA...
CTCTAGGCGGATTCATGGGAATTAGCTAATGATTACGGTCCGTTTTTCAGATTAACCCTGCGTTAATCTGACGGGAACTCCCGACTGTCCCTCGCGTTCGCTCGCCTGGCGGAGGTAAACCGATGAAGCGAATCGATCGCCCGCGCTTCCCGCTCGCCGCGCCCCATCTCGCGGGCCGTCTCGGCTAGCTGCTGCCTGACTACCTGCCGCGTCACGCTGCGGCGCGGTGGCTTCCTGCGGTTCGAGCTGCTGATGCCCGCCCTGCCCGCTGGCCGGCTGCTGGCCTCGGTTACGACATGACTGCCGCCGTGCCCGCAGGTGTAGTACCCGTCCAGCGCCTTGCCATCCTCGGTGCAGACTGTCCGGCACTTCGCGCATACCAGCACTGGCCGCTCCTCCTCTAACGCATGCGACGGCGCCCCCATCTGACGGGCGGCTCACCGCGGGCTAGGCGGGCCTGGATAGGCCAGGACCGGTGACGTGAAACGCAGGGAGGATTAACGCAACAGCTTTGTGCCCTATATCGGGTAAGCTGGCCTCGATGCGTCCAACATCATTCCGCCGACGTTAGCCGGCTGCACAGCCCTCGGTCATCAGGCCGAGGGCTGTTGCACGTGTTCACTTTTGATTACACCGTTTCCGGTAGGCGGCAGGCTGCCCTGATATCGCGATCCGCAAGAGCAGTACACGCACCGGCCGACCTGAGTCAGCGTGTGACCCTGATGGCTGCCGGTGCTGCTCATGATCTCGCATAGCTCGCCCACGTATCGTTCTGCGGCGTCGGCGGTGGCCTTAGCGCGTTCTTCGACCGTCCCAGGATGGCAGGGGCAGGAGCACAGGTAGCCGCCGCAGAGCGCATGACGCTCAGTTCGGCACGCCGTGGTTGGCTCGATCATCCTTTGCTCGCTCACTTCGCCCTGCCGCGCTTCTTGTGGGCATCCCGCTTCGGTGCCGACCTCACCGCGCCCGCGCCGAATGCCTGGATATGCGGCGGCGGCACCTTGGCTCCTGGCGGCACCATCACGCCCACCATTCCCAGCAGGTCGCGCGCCTCGTCGGCGTCGGCGGATCGCTCGCAGATCAGCAGGGCGGCGGATTCGCATTCAGCCGGCCCCGGCCCGGTCCGCACGCCGTTGGCGTACCAGGCGATGTTGGTGCCGCGAGCGTGGCGGGCCAGCAATTCACGGCGGGCGGTTGGTGTCATATCGGCCTCTCTCGGTACAGGTAGGGCATCACCACCTGGCCAGCGGTCAGCTCGGTCACGTCGCCTCCCTGGTGACCCTCTCGGCGTGGCACCACCGGCAGTGCTCGGTGACGATGATCACGGCACCCTCTTTGACCCGGGAGGTGACCACGAAGTGATGGCCGGTCTTGGAGCAGTCGTTGTCAGTCATCGCGGCTTCCACTCGATGCAGTGCTTGCAGTAGTGGCGGCCCAGGGTGTGATCGTCGGCGAGCTCGCCGCACACGTGCGTGTGGGTTGCTCCCGCGGTGATCCACGCATAGCCGCACAGGGCCGGTTGCTTCATCGCTATGCCTCCAATCCGATGTCCAGCTGAGGCGCCCTGGCCTGGCAGGCTTCCCGGTCCTTGCACTTGCCGCGGTCAAGGCTGCTGATGAACTGGTCCCTGACCCGGCCGTCCTTCAGCTTGCGCTCGATCCACTTACCGGCCTCCGGGGCCAGGCAGATTGAGCACTGCTTGGCGCTGACCTTGGCCGGCCGCCCCTTCTTGGGCGCCCTGGCCGCCACGCTGCCCGGCCCGAGGTTCTGCCCCATGTGGATGCGGTACGCGCCGTGAACGTGGTCGGTCATGCAGAACTGCGAGCACGCCGGCCACTCGTAGCCATCTGCCGCCCGGTGATCGCGGTGAGCGTGATTGACAGTCAGCCGAACGCACGTCGGTGTCAGTGATCCTTCGATGGCGACGGGCTGCGCGCCGCACTCTCCCGCGCTCATCGCCCCTCCTTCGATGCGATCTTCTCCCGTACTTCTAGGGCAGTGTCACCGTCAACCATGTCGTAGACCTCGAAGGCCCTGATTCCGAACCCGGCCAGCCAGGTAACGAAGTCGTCCAGCCGCCGCTGTGCCCAGATCCGGCCAGCTGAGCTGACGATGAAGTGCCATCCTGGGTAGTCCCGCTTGAGGGAAGCCGCCTGAGCGCGCAGGGCAACAGGGCTAGCCATGGTTCCTCGCCATGGACATGAGCACGGCCTGGCCGGACTCTGACTTGGGATTGTCAAACCCCTCAGCAACTAGGCGAGCGCCGATGGCCAGTTGTTCGGCCAGGCTGTAGCACTCGTCTAGAGTCACGTCATGCTCGGACAGGAACGGGTTTGCTAGCGGGTCGCGGCCATCTTCCAGGGCCTCTGCCGCTTTGCGTAGAAGGTCAGTCGATCGGCTCACCTGACACGCTCCCTTGCTGATCTTGTGTCCTGACTGTCTCCCACGGGAGTTCTGACCCGTAGGCTTTAGCCAGAGCCTCGTAATCCGGTCGGGATAGTGTGAGGTCGAAGAATGTCGGGTATCTCTCCTGGAGTCCTGCCGGGACGGCAGGAGCAGCGCAGATCATCGCGGAAACCTGCCGATCGGGTTCTCGGTCCTGATATCTCGGACCACGCGTTCGCCTAGCTCGAGGATCATCGTGTACCAGTCGCGTGCGGTCGTTCTTGTCGTGGTGAACCGCTTAGGTAGCCAGACCATCTACACCCACGCTCCTTTCATCGGGTCGAACCTAATAGTCAGGTCGATCGGCATGTATTGCCTTGCTCGGCGCCTGGCGGCCAGCCGGCCGCTCGGCCGGGCGATGCCCAGATTCTCAAGCTGAACTCGCCGCGGTCGCCTGTGCTGTGGCCTGTAGGCGCATCCTTTAAGCCAGCGGAAGATCATCGACTCGCCTCGATTCGCTCCAATGCCCTGATGGCCGCGCGGGCTGCAAGCAGGTACTCGCGGCTTGGCGTCTTGGTGACTTCCTGACCGGGCCGGTAGTAAGCCCAGATGGCGTCGCGGTAGCTCTTGGGCAGCCGGTACCAGTGCTTGCGGCACATGAACATCTCCGGCGGCACCTCGACCGTGCAATGAGTGGCATGGCAGACGTGAGGGGCCATCAGTAGCCCGCCTCCTTCAGTAGCCCGACCATCACCTTCAAGGGGACTATGGCCAGGGTGTTCCCCGCATTGGCCTCACCGACGCCGCGAGGCCAGTACACGACCACCGGTATCGCCTCGTCGGCTTCGGAGCACAGGACCGTGCCCGGCTTGCGCCTGTTGCTCCGCTTGCCGTGCTCCTGGGCCTGGCGGACGAAAGCGAGCGGTTCGAACCGGTCAGCAGTCTTGTTCTCGAACACCACTCCAACCACGCCGAGCACATCCGTTCCCGGCCGGCCTGCTCCCGCTGACTCTGCTCCTGGCCAGAACTGCCTGAGGTAGCGGGCTAGGCCGTTCTGCAAGTCCAGGCCGCGATTACGGCTCACTGGTCATCCTTTCCGGGGTACCAGCCCTCGCGCGGGCACGTGATGGCTGCGTCGGTGGTTAGGTGGCACCAGTCGTCATCGAATCCCCACTGACCAGGCTCGCCGCATTGCGGGCAGACGCTCACCCGGTTGGGCCACCACGCCCCGTCGCAACTCGCCCGCCACCATGTGCGCTCCGCGTCGCCGTGTTCGGCCAGGCGGGACACGAGGATCTTGCCCGGCGCGGAGACCGACTGCCGGACGATGAAGCCTTCCATGCGCGCCTGAGCCGGATGCTCGTGAATGAACCTGTGGCAGCCTCTGCAAACGCGACAGCCGTTGCAGGCGCACTGGGTATGCGCTCTTGCCCCTGATCCTCCTGAGGCTTTAGCGCGCCTGTGGTGGCGTTCCAGTCGTCCTGTAGCGCCGCACCTCTGGCAATGCTCATCACGAGCATCGAGGAGCCTGGCTACAGCGGGAGGGAACGGGTCAGGGCGGCTGGCTGCCCGGTGCTCGGTGATGTGCCAGTGCTCGCCCACTGGGCAGTCGGTAATGTGCCACGGCCGGCCGGACTTGAAGGTCCGCGCCTCGGCGGCTTTCAAGGCGTCATCCCAGGATGTGTAGCGCTTGCCGCAGCGGGAAAGGCCGGTCATGGCTCAGCTCGCCATAGCAAAGTCACGAGCACGATTGCCGCAGTTGCGACGGCCATGCCAAGAAAGGTGAACACCCAACCGAGCGTCGGCCAGAATGGCATGCTCGGCGGCAGATTGAGCCACTCCAGCAGAGCGGTCAGGCCGACGATGAAGCCGACGAGCTCCACTGCGACCAGTGTCAGACGGATCTTCATCTCAGTCCACCTTCAGTGGCTTGTCGTCCCTGTCACCGCAGGGACCGGGTAGCAGTGCATTGCATCGGCCAGGAGCCGGATGACCTCGCGCAAGTCGAGCACCTGGGCGACCTGGCCGGAGATCTGGCCGTACTGGCCAAGGCGCATCGAGGAGAACGCCTCCGCTTCGGCCTGGTCATAGCGGTCGAACGCGGCCTCTTCCTCGTCATAGACATCCCCGCCGGTCAGCACATCGGCTTGCGCGAGACTCAGGCCGGCATGCTGCTTGCGGGCGCTCATCGGGCTATCAGCTCTTCGCGGGTGAGGCTCACCGCAGCGCTTCCAGGTTGCTGCGGATCTCGATCAGAGTCGCGTGCGTGATTGCCGCGATGCTGGCCAGCGCGATCGTGGCGTGCGCCTGGGCTTCGGCAATCGCTAGTGCGCGCGTATCACGGTCGAAGGCATTGCCTGATTCAGCCAGTATCGACTCGGCGTTGCTGATGTGGTCGGCGGGGCTCACTTCGATGCCTCTGCTATTGCCTCTACCCCTGCCTGAGCGTGAGCGGCAAAGGAACGCCAGTCACCCTGGAGGGCCTGGTACCTGTTCCACGCCGCCAGCTCGGCCAGCCACGCCGCCGCCAGCGCCTCGCCGGCGGTCTTCGCGGCCAGCATCGCTGACTGCCATTCCCGCCTGGCCGACTCGATGCCGAGCAGGAAGGCATCCTCTCCGGCCACTGTCCCGGCCGGCATGGTGGCGAACGTCTCCGGCTCGGTGTTCAGCTCGGCCTCAGCCGTCATGTCGGGGTCGGCCAGCGCCGCCGCGATCCTGGCCTCGAGCTCGCCGGGGAGCAGGCCCGCGGCGAGGTTCATCATCTCGTCGCTGGCAGCTGACCAGTTGCCAGCCATGACGTCCCTGATGTCCTGCTCATCGGAGTCAGTGCAGCCGCAATCGTTCGGCTGCGGGCCGTCTCCGGTGTTGCGGTACTCGGGGTGGCCGCATTCCTTGTAGCCGCTGAAGTCCTCGCGGTCCTCTTCGCGCATGGTGGCCAGGTTGAACGCCTCTTCGGCGTGGTCCCTCTCGTCGTAGCCGTTCATGTCCGTTGCCTCCCTGGGTATCCTTACCTGTCACTATCCATCCTACGCCCTCCCGACAGATCCGGCAACATGGTACGCTTACCCCATGACAGAACATGAGCTGTTGACGCCAGGAGAAGTGGCAGAGCTGTTCCGCGTGGACCCCAAGACCGTCGCCAGGTGGGATCAGGCAGGCCGGTTCGGTCCCGATGCGGTGTTCCGCACCCTCGGCGGGGTGCGCAGGTTCCGGCGGGACAAGATCATGGCCTTGCTGGAGAACGGGCAGGACAAATGATCACCGAGGTAACCATGTACCGCGTGGTCTGCGATGGGCCGGACTGCACGGCAAGCGCGCAGGACTATGGCGACTTCTACGCCTGGCTAGATGACGATGCAGCCGAACAGGAAGCCCGCGACGGAGACTGGCTGGTCACTGAGGATGGCAAGCACCTGTGTCCTAAGCACCAGCCCGACGATGATGTGGCCTTGCTGGAGAACGGGCGGCACAATGTCTCAAGGTGATCGGGCCGCTGAGCGCTTCGCCCGTTACTGCGAGCTGCGCGACGCCGGGATGCGGGCCGCTGACGCCGGCTGCGCGATCGGCATCAAGTCATGGGAACGATACGAACGTTCGTACCGTGAAGCCAAGGGCCAGCCCCGCCGGCTCCCCGGATCGCCTGACAGGCAACGCGGCGACGGCATGATGCCGGGATTCTTCAGAGGGGACTAGCGCCGTCTCTGCTCTAGCGCTGTCACCCGGTCGGCCAGCTTGTCGAACCGCCCGTCTATCGATGCTGTCAGGTCGTGGAGCTTGCTGGTCAGGTCGGTGGTGGCCCTGGTGTTCCCGGTGATGGTGTCCCTGATCTTCAGCAGGGAGCGCACCAGGGCGGCCAGGCCGCCGAGCACGATGACGGCGCTGGCCAGGATGGTCAGGCTCGTCGCGAGCACGCTCATCTCACCAGTCTCGCCTAGCCGGGTCTGACCAGCGCCCGGCTGGCTTGCCGTCATCGGCGAAGATCCGCGCATCCTCGCCTTTACGCCGTACAGCTCTCTGAGCCACCGAGCCGCCGCGCAGTATCCGCACCCTGACCACGCGGCCGGCCGGGATCGTGCCGACCGCGGGCATGTGCCTGCCTATCTCCACCTCAACCGGCCGGCCGCCCTTGTTCTGGTAGTACACCGACCGGACGAACCCCCTGCACCAGCGCGACCGGGCGTTGTCCCGCTTGCCGCTCATCGTCGATGCGTTGTCAGGCCCGTTCACGTCGATGCCCATCATGTAGAACCGGGCATGCTGGACCGGGGTGGGGTCCGCCAGGCGGCTGGCCGCCCACTCGCCCTTAGCCTCATAGGCGCGCTGAAGCATCCGGGCGGCTGCCGCGTCCCACCGCACCGATACCGGGTCGCGCTGAAAGGTCACTGAAGATCGAACCGGCCCTGAACGCTCCATGTCCTGGCCTGCCCGGCAGTCGGGTAGTACAGGGTGATGGCGCCGCCGGTGCCGATCTGCGCCGCCCACGGGGAGAGCTGGGTGTCCACCCCGGCGAGCATCGTGGTCGTCGATGGCCTGAGCGCGGCCGGGAGGCTGTTGGGGAACGCCGTGTTCCCGGCGGCCAGGCCATTGGCGCAGGTTCCCTTGAGCGAGAGGAACACCCCCCCGTCCGGCAGCGCGTAATAGTTGCCGATGGCGACGGTCAGGTGAGCGACGCCGAGCGCGCCGAGCGCATGCGTGGTTTCGGCGGCCGGCAGCAGATTGCCGTCTCCCGCTTTCTGCATGGCGATGCTATTGCTGGTGTAGACCACGAGCCCGCTGGATGTCACGGCCATTGTCGGGGTGAGCTGGATGGCGCCGCCGACCAGGTTCCACAAGCCGCTGATCTGAGCCCAGATCTTGCTGATCCCAGGACTGCTATCGGAGATGGCCAGGACGAATGACCCGGCGATGATCCCGAACGTCCCTGTCAGGGTCAGCAGCGCATCGGCCACGGTCCCGTCGGTGTAGGTGACCTGGACCGGCGCGACGATGCAGGGCTCGGTCTCGCCAGACAGCCCGCTCGGCATCCGCAGGGCGTTCTTGACGTTGCTGATCGAGGTGATATCGCTCGCCGCCGCGCTGGTGTCGGGCATCAGCGTGGTAACCGGCAGGTTGAGCTGCGAGTCAAGGATCACCTGCGGCCCGCCGGGAACGCCGGCCACCACCTGGAATGCGGGCTGCTGAGTGGTCGGGCGCATCGCCATGCCTAGTGCTCCGATCGCTGCGCCGGCCAGCACGTGCCGCCGGTCTATCTCCACAGGAAGTTCGTGCCCTCTATGATCACCGTGGCCGTGGTCCCGCTGGTACCGCCCGAGAATGCCACGGTCAGGGTGTCGGCCCCGGTCATCTCGATGATCCCGGTGAAGGTCTCCTGATTGCCGGTCCATGACGCACCTTCCGCTACCCCGGCCTGCTGGCCGCCGACATACAGCACCGCCTGAGGGTAGGTGGTGGGCGTGGCGCCGCTGACCGTGCACACCACCGACTCGATCACCCACCGGCTGTTCGCGGTGAACACGTCGAAGCTGACCGACCCGTTGCCCGACGCATCGAGCTTGACCGAGGCGCGGCGTCTTACCGGCCCTATCCGGTCCCAGCCTGGCTTCGCGCCGCCCTGGCCGTAGTGAACGTACAGCTGGCTCCTGGCGGGCTCAGCCTTGCGCGGAGCCGGCGCTATCTTGCCGGGCGCGGCGGGCTGGGATGGCGGCCTAGGCGCTGGCGCTACGGCCACGGTCCCACTCGTGTATCTGCGCGCGGAACTCGGCCACGGTAGCGCCGTGCGGGTCTGAGAGCCCCTCGGGAGCGACAGGACGGGCACCGAAGGGCCAGAGCCGCCATGCGAGCATCACGCTCAGCAGGAGCCAGCACAGCCCCGCCAGGATCATCATCACGGCCCGCCCTTCGCCGCGGCCAGCGCGCCCGGCATGAATGCGTTGATCTTGCCTGACGTGATGTCAGGCTCCCACGGCTGCAGTCCATCCTGCCGCCACAGCCACGCCGCCGCAGCCGCCTGCTTGTTCAGCCCGCCTGACAGGAGCTCCTGCGGCGTGCCGATGTAGGGTGCCCGCTCGGCGTACAGCCCGTCGAAGTAGTTGATCTGCCACAGCCCGACCGAGTAGTCACCCGTGCCCGCGTCGGTGTTCAGCGCCGTGGTCCGGTAGCCCGACTCGACACCCGCGATCGCCACCAGGTACACCGACGCCCCGGCCGACACTCCCGCCTGCCTTAGCGCGACATAGGCTTGCCGCGGCGTGACGTTCCCATGCACGTTCGGGCCGCCCGGCGTGGTCAGCGGCGGCCCGCCCTTCGCCCCGCCCTTCACGGTCCCCAGATCAGACTCGAAGGTCGCGAGATTCGCGTCGGCGGTCGGCGCGGGCTGATTCGCCGGAATGCCCTTGCCCTGAAGCACCGACTTGACCGGATACGACGGCCACACGGCCGGGCCCGTTCCCCGCCAGTACTTGACCGCGAACCACATCAGGTATCCGCCGACGCCCATCATGATCACCGGCACGATTGCTGAGCCTGGCAGCGCGTCGGTGGTGGCCTGGGCCTGGCGCAGCGCCGGGCCGGTGTTCCCGGTGCCCGGCGCCGGGGTGGTCACGCCGCCGCCAGCCGCGCGCCGATCGCCGCCCCGCGCTGCGGCAGCTTCAGCAGGAGCGCGAGGCCGGCCAGGAACAGGGATATGCCCAGCGCCATCCATCCCAGCGATATCCACATGTGCACGTCGGTCAGGCCGCTGACCAGCTTGCCTATCCAGTGGCCGATCGCGAACAAGCCCAGCGGGTCAGTGATCCCCGCCGCGCTGCCCGCCACGATAACCGGGTTGAGGGGACCGCCGCCCGTCACCGGCTTGGCGCCCTCGATGCGCTTGACTTCCTTCTGCGCAGCTGCCTTGGTCGGCAGCGGACCCTCGATCGAGCGGGCGTCCTGCGGTAGCGGCGGCCGGGACTGTGCCTCCACGATCGTGCCCGACAGCTTGTCCTGCGAATCGGCGCGCCAGATGATCCACCACCGCTCAAGCGCCGGCATCGGTCAGCTCCTCGATCAGCGGCTTCCAGCATTCCCGCGCCACCCTGGCCGCGTCGTATTCAGCGACATGCTCCGGGGCCGGCCGCGGCGGCCTGGCGGCTGTCTTGGTCAGCGCGGTCACCAGGCCGGGCACTGACGGGATCGTCCACCACGCCTGGTGATGGGGATTCCACCACCGCTGGCCGGCCACCAGGTGGCCCGCGCCGGCGGGGATCTTCTCAGTTATCGCTGAGCATTTCGTGCCGATCACCGGAACTCCGCAGGCAAGGGCCTGGATCACCGGCAGCCCGAACCCCTCGCCGTAGCTGCCCTGCATCAGCACCGACAGCGACCGGTACCAGTTCAGCATCTGAAGTTGCGTCATGTTGGCCTGAGACCCGAACTTGACCGCATCCTCGAGCTCGAGGTGCGCCACCAGGTCACGCAGGTTAATGCCCTCCGGATGCTCCGGAGTCGAGTGGATCAGCAGCAGCGAGTCACGGTGTTTCGCGTGAAACATCGCGAACGCGCTCAGTTGCTCACCCCAGCCCTTGCGCGGCCCGATGTTCGCCGCGTCGATGCCCGCGATGAACACTCCGCGTGGCAAGCCCAGCAGTTCTCGCGCGTCATCCTGGCTGCCCGGCGTCCATGCGGCCAGGTCGATCCCGTGCGGCACGTACCGGGCGTCCAGCCCGGCCTTGCGTGCCTGTGACTGCCCCCACCTCGAAGCAGCCACAGGCACGACATGCGGGGCCGCGGCGAAGAACGCCCGGTCGGGCGCGCCGAGCGGCTCGCAATCGAACACCAGCCACAGCGCCGTACGGTACCGCGCATAGTGACCAGGTGAAAGTACCCAAGCGTCTTTCAGCACGATCACCAGATCGGGATCATGGCCGCCGAACGCCGCCCGGATATCGCCGACACCGGGCATGGCGAACTCGGTCAGGCCAGGCCCGATCAGCGGTATCCCGTGCCAGTGCCCCGCCCTCAGATGCTCGGCGGCGTCGGGATGCGCGGTCGCCGGCTTGTCATGCACGCCGCGGATGCCCATGTAGGCGATAGCCACGTCATGGCCCAGATCGCGCAGCAGCGGGGCGAACAGGGCGGTCTGGTGACCGTAGCCGGTTTTATGCCAGGGACCTATGCCGTGCCAGAGCACTCTAGCCATGGCTGCCTCACGGAGCCGAGGTGACAGTGAAAGTGACCGGTGACCCGCCGTTGGTGGACGGGGTAGCGCCGTTGTCACCGAAGGCAAGAATGGTCACGGTCGTGCCGGTCGTGCCCGCGCCGAGCAGGTCGAGCTGGTAGCTGGTGCCCGCGGTCAGGCCGGTGACATAGAACCGCGCCCGGTACATCCGCGCCGCGCCGGAGGCGTTGTCGGTGCATTGCCACCTGTTGCACAGGGGCGTGACCGAACCGTGCGCGCCTAGGGTCAGGAACATCTTGCCGGCCGCCGAGTTGGTCTGAAGATTCAGGTCAACGTCAACGATCACGTTGCCGGACGGCGGGGCGACGAAAGACGGGGTGGTCAGGTTCATCGTGTCGAACGCGGCGAAGGTGGTCACGCCGCCGCCGCTGACCGTCTTGGATGCCTGGTTGGCCGGGGCGTACTGGCCGATCGCCAGGATGGTGCCCACGGCGTAGATCACGTCTTGTTCTCCACGCTCGTGATGATGATCACCGACACCTTGACGGCGGCGCTGGCGAGAGACTGCGCGAACAGCTCGCCTTGCGTCTTCAGCTTCATGTAGGAGTTGGTGACGGCCGGGAGCATCGCGCCATGCCCTTCGATCAGGTCGGCGCGCGATCCGATCCGGGCGTTGTTCGTCGAATCCTCGTTCAGCAGCCAGACCTCGTACCGGTCAGGGTCGTAGTTGCAGAGCCGGGTCGGCTCGGCGCTGGTGGAGGCGGCGACTGAGATGGAATCGGCGAACAGGTCGCGGTAGGTGTTCGGGTGGTCCTGCACGATGCGGACGGGCACCGCGTCAACCGGCTCCTTCGGCTCGGCCGCGGGCTTGCCCTGCCGGGTGACATCATCAGGCGGCGTCTCGTACTCGCCGTCATCGATCGGCGGAACCCCGTGGTACTTGTGGTAGTCGGCCGGCCTCAGCGGCTTGCGGGCCGTGTCATCTGGCTTGGCCTGCGGGTTGACCAGGTGGTTCTGCCCGCCCGGGATATCGGCCTGCGGAACGCCGAACTCACGCGACTGGAGATCACCGGAGATGTGCGGGCCAGGGTCAGCCCCGCCCTGCGGCCCCGCGTAGCTGCCGGTGTCGCCGGTCACCAGCGGGTTGCCGCCTGAGCTGCCGCGCTTGGGGCGGTGCCGTGTCCTAGGTGGCATTCAGCGGTTCCCCTGTCTCGATGAGATGACGGTTCGCCCGCGCCGCGTCCAGCAAGTCACCGATGGGCCGGTCCTGGCAGGGCTTGCAAACTAGCAGCCAGTCGGCGGCGTCGGGCCTGTCGTCCCAGGTCCGGTAGCCGATGCGGGCCATCGTGCTTTGCTCGCCTTCAGTCCCGTCAATGTCGCAGACAAAGACTTTCTTTATCGGCACTTTGCGTCACGCTCCCTGCACTTTGCCGCCGCCTGCCTTCAGTGCATGAGCGTACATGGCGTGCATGACGCCGACCACGACAACGGCGCCGATCAGCGGCCACCACGACTTGTCCAGCAGTGATCCGAAGACGCCGAATGCCAGCGCCGCCGCGTCGGCCACCTTGACGTATTTCCACAGTGTCTCGGCGCGGTCCTCAGCGAACAGCTCCGTGGTCTGCGGCGAGCTGTTCATGGCGCTGAACAGGTTGAATGCCAGGTCAGCATAGACGCCGAACGCCAGCGCCGCAGTGACGCCGAGACCGGGAACAGCCATCAGCCGCGCGCCTTGCCGATCGCGAACTGCGCGATCATCAGCACGACGCCGAGCAGCAGGAACCCGATCGCGATCCCGAAGCCGAGCTTGACATCGCTCTTCAGCCCGTCAGGCATGCGAGCCTCCTTTCACCGTATCCTGAACGTTCTGCCGGGCGGCCTTCCCGCCCGACGCTATCGACTTCAGCAGGCCCGGCAGCGCCGCGTAGGCGGCCACCAGGGCGAACAGCCACGCGAACCCGCGCGCCAGCTCGGCAGTCCGGCCCTGATCCAGCAGGGCTATCACGAAGATGGCGAACGCGCCGGACAGGACAGTTCCCAGGGTCACGGCAGGCTCGTTGCGGGTCCACCGGGCGATGATGTACAGCACCACGGCGATGATCATCACGGTTACGGCGGTCATTGCGGGCTCGTCATCGAGTAGGCCCACCAGAAGAGGTAGGACAGAAGCCAGGACCACCGCCAGTGCGACCGGCCCGCGGTACGGTCCCGCCAGATCACCGGTATCCGCTCGATGCGGCAGCCTTCCCGCCTGGCCTTCGCGGTCAGTTCCATGCCGATCGTGAACCCGTGCTTCGACTCGATGATCTGGCCGCGCAGCCACGCCGCGTCATACGCCTTGTACAGGTTGGTGGCGTCCAGGTGCAGCGGCTTGTTGGCCAGCCTCGACAGCCAGCCCTTCATCTTGGGTCCGCCGATCCGGCCGCCGCCTGGCATGTACCGGTCGGCCACGGCCACGGTCGCGCCCCCGCGGACCGCGGTGGCCAGCGCGTTGAGCGCCTGCGGATCGTCGGAACCGTCCGCGCACATGGTGACGATCACGTCGCCGCGGGCCTGGCTGATCCCGTACCTGATGGCGCTCGCCGCTCCCCGGCCAGGCTGGACGACGCGCGGTCCTGGCGTCGTGTCATCCTCGCTGTCAACGACGATGATCAGATCTTCGGGCATCACCCATTCGCCGAGCTCGTTGCGGGCCGGCATGACCACGCTGGTTCTCATCGCTTCGCCTCAATGAGTGCCCTGATCTTCGCGGCGTCCGCGATCAGCCCGTCAGGGTCGTCCTGCCACTGGTGCCACGCGATCACGTCACGGTTGATCTTCTCAGTGACCAGCTCTTCGGCGTAGGTGCGGTCCTTGATCGCCTTGAAACCGGCTTCAGGGTCAAGCGGATCGATCGGGATCCCGAACTGCATGTGCTCGACAAGCACGTCGGGCCGGTAGCGGATGCAGCCCGCGGTCAGTCCCAGCTGAAGCCAGGCGTCATCGACCTTGTAATGGCCGCAGCCCGGCAGGTACAGCCACCCCAGCGCCGCCACGATATCGGACGACACCACCACGCCCTCAGGGACCACCCACCGTGACCCGGCGCCATAGGCGAACCCGGTGCCGCCCATCGCGTCGATCTCGCCGCAGAGTTCCTTATCCCAGCCTTCGGTTCGCGGAACGTGATCGTCACCGTAGGAGGCGACGAACCGGTATTCACCTGCAGCAGTCAGCGCTGCAGCGTTGGACAGGGCTGCAGGTGTATCCCGCTCGCCCACCTGTAGCGCGGCCAGCCCCAGCGACCGGTAATCCTCTAGCCGCGGATCATCATCATCGGCCAGCGCGATCAGGTCGGTCTGAAGCAGGCAGGTCTGCTGCATCGCGTCGGCCAGCCGCTGGATATGCCACGGCCGGCCGCGGGTCGGCACGATGACGGCCAGGTCGCGCATCGGCCGGTTCACCGCAATCCGAGTAGCGCCAGGATGTGACGGCCAGCCGCGCTCTGCCTGGCCTTGGCCGCGGCTCGCTCCAGCAGGTCGATTACGGCGTCTAGCCGCATCGTCTCGACTTCCGAAGCGGTATGCAGCGAGCCGCAAGAACATCGGCCGTTCGCGCTGTGGCGCTCGAAAACGCGTCGCGTCTCAGCCTGCGGGGACATACGCACCCTCCATCGCGGTCGCGGGACTTCCGCTGTCATACGTGGTCCCGGCCATCGTAGCCGTGGGAGAGCTGCCGTAAATGTCAGCCGCGGTCAAAGGCGCAGAGGCGGCCTGCGGCTGCGCAACCGGCGGCTGCTTGCCGCGCGACACGGGCGCTTTCTTCTTCCGCATCGCGCCCTGCCCGGACAAGGTGACAGCGGATCCGCGCGCCAGCTGCGTCCCCGGCTCAGGCTTCTGACTGGTCACCTTGCCCACGTCGGGTTCTGCGCGCACCGGCCGCAGCCCGGCTGCCGTGATCTTCGCAGCCGCCGCCGTGTACTGGTAGCCGACGACGCTCGGCACGGTCGCGACGCCGGTGGAACGCGGGACCACGATCGCGCCGGGCGGCGCATTGCCAGTCTGAGCCGTGGTCGCCGCCGAGCTCGAAGCGCCCGGCCCGTAGTGGGTGTACCAGTAGTAGCCGCCGACCGCCAGCAGCGCCCAAAGCCATACCGGTGCGGGACCGAGCTTGCGGGTCAGGAACCCGAAGCTTGACCCGCCGCCCTCGGGCGCTGGATTGTCAGCCACGACGCGGCTTCCCCTTCCTGCGCGGCGACTTGCCGGTCGTGCGGTTCGACCGGTGCGACTGCCCTGGCGAACGGTGGATCATGTCCGGTGCCGACGTTCCCTCATCGGGCGGAACATCGTAGTAGTTCGCGGTGCGCGGCGGCGGAACCTCGAACCGCAGCGGCCGGTGCCTCGGCCCTCTCGCCCGCGCGATCCCGTAGGCGTCGGATTCCAGCCCGATCTTCTGCTGCTGGCTGAGCGCGCCGAAGTACCGCTGCCCGGTGAGCCGCCCGCCCCGGATATGCCGCACGCCCTCGTACTGCTCAGGGAACGCCGCCACACCGCCCTTGTCGAACGCCAGGTCGCGGTTCATCGCGTAGCCGTCGTTCGAGCCATGCTCGCTGACGAACCGGGAGCAGACCTCGACCTCGGGATAGCCCGGCTGGCTCGGCATGCCCGGCACCGGCTTGCCGTCCGGGTTGCCGTAGCTGGTGACATCCGGATGGAACTGCGACGCGCCCATCAGGGTCGCGCCCGTTTTGCCCGGATTCGGGGCGGGCCGGTAGCCGCGCCACTGGCCGGGAACCGCTTTGTACCGCTGCGCGTAGGTGTTGCGCACATTCTGCGAACCCGGAGCTCCGCCGATGACGGGCGACATGCGCCGCTCGCCGCGGGTCTCCCTGCCAGTCCGGGCGGTCGGCTGCGACGGATCGCCGCCCGGCCGGCGGGCAGGAAGCCGCGCCCACTCGTCCTGGTTGCCGCCCGGCGTCAGCTGCCTGGTGCCCCTGGCGCCCTCGGGCGGCATCTGGGTATGCGTAACCGGCCCCGCGGCAGTCGAGCCGGGGAACCCGGTCGCGCCGTAGGGACCGGCCGGGTAGTCGTAGCCGCCGATGCCGGGCTCAGGCAAGCCGGCCCGCGGCGACCTGCCCTTCAGCCCGGTACGGCGCTTGACCGTCTGCGCCGGCACCGGCCTACCCCTTCGACGCGGTAGACAGCGCCCCGGTGAACGCCTTGCCCGACGCGGTGATATCGGTCGCGGTGTTCTTCTTGGTCAGCACCACCGCGATGATCGCCACCAGGACGATAGCGCCGAGAAGATCCCACAGGCCCTTAACTGACATCAGGCCCCCTTGACGAAGACGGAGGCTGAAGACCGCGCCTTGCCGTCCTCTTCGTAGGCAGTGACGCCGAAGCTGGTCCCGTTGCCGTCGCGGTGCCCGTTGACCGAGTACTTGCCGTCCGGAACTTCGGCGGTCTGGCCGATGACGATGAGCACGTTGTCCTTGGCTTCGACCGTGAATGAGTACGACATCAGCCGGTCACCTTAGAACGGCCCTTGGAGAACACGGACATGACGGGGACGCTGAGCAGCACCCCCAGGACGAACATGATCAGCGCCGGAAGGCGGAACATGTCACGCAGCATCATTGGCCTCCTAGACCTTCGCGCCGCCGGAAACCCGGATCTCCCCGAAGAGAACCCGGAGCAGGATCAGGACGATCAGCACGGCCAGCAGGACCATGCCGAACGTCATCGTGATGGGCAGGCCGGCCAGGTGCGTGAAGCCCCAGCCGGAGTCCTCGCCGTTCACCCGTCATCCTCGGCGGGCTCGGCGTCAGGCAACTGCTCCAGGCGCACGACCCGCTGGTCGTTGACGTGGGTGGGGTGGGCGCACACTGTCTCGTCGTAGTCGAAGTGCTCGCCGTTGGCCAGGTGGGCTCGCGTCATCGTGGTTCTCCTTGTCTCACGCGTCGCCGAAAATGTCGCCGCGGGGCAGGACCTCGCACTTGAGCACGACCATCTTGCTGACCGAGGTGCCGAACGACTGGCCCCTGAGCAGGTAGTCCTCGGACTCGATGGTCGGCAGGTACTTCGCGACCTCCTCAACCGTGGGGTTGTCCCTGCTCACGCAGTACTGGTAGGGGAACACGCCATCGTCCTGGCCGTAGGCCGCGTCGTTCGCCGGCACGGTACCCGAACCGAGGAGACCGCCGTAACCCCAGATCTCCCAGATGTCCCGCTCCCACAGCCACAGCGGGATGTTGTCCTTCACGTCCTCATCGAGCACGATCTGAACCGGGTCAGACCAGCCGGTAGAAGTGGCGTAGCCCGACGACGCCACGGGGGTGACGATCCGGACTCCGGAGCTGTTCTTGGAGATGAACAGCAGCTCGCGCACGTAGTTGCCGAGCTTGCGCACCCTGGCATCGAACGCGCCGGACACCATGGTGATGGACTGCTCAGTCCACCTCTGGAGCGTGTTCATGTTCGGCGGGGTGGTGGCGACCTGCTTGCCGTCGAGGGTCTCGGGCGGCTGGTCGTACGCTTCGAGGATCGGCGTGATCTTGATGGTCGGCGCGGTCTGCGGCGCGGTGGAGAAGATCGTCGAAGTGGAATTCAGGCCCAGCTCAAGGGTGAACGGGGCGGCGGCGTCCTTGTTCGGCAGCGCGCCGAGAGCGTCCCTCAGGTCGAGCTCGAACGGGATGCGGATCCCGAAGGTCACGGTTGGGGCGGTGCCCGCGGTCGCGACGAACTCGGGATCGCCGCGCACGTCGGAGCTGATCGGCGGCCTGACTAGCCCGTACTTGTGAATCATCGCGGCGTGGTGGCCGTTGCTGACCGAGTACATGGTCTGCCCGTTGGGCTGCTTCACCCGCAGGTAGCTGATGATGTTGAACGGGTAGTCCTTGCTGCCGACCGCGGTGACGGTGCCCGCTCCTGCCGTGGTGGTCTCCACCTTCAGCAGGATCGACCGCATGTAGTCGTATGCCTTGACATCGATGGGGCCGATGTCCTGCGCGGCGCCGAGCACGAGCCCGGACTGAACCTCGAATGTGTAGCGGCCCTCGCCGGAGCCGCGGATGAATGAGACGCCGCCGGCGGACTCCCGCTCGGTGGCATCGCCTGCCTTGACGGCGGACGGGGCTGCTGCCATGTGCTGTCGCTCCTAAGCGAAAAGCCCGCTGACCGCGCTGGGCACATGCCAGGCATTGCGGCGGGCCTCGATGTTGAGGAAGAGGAAGACGGCCTTGGCGATGAAGTAGTACATCAGCCAGACCAGGAACTCGAAAAAGCCGATATGGAAGTGTGTCAACGCTTGCCGCCTATCTTGCGGTTGATCCAGTGCGGCTTCTCAGCCGGCTTGCGGTCAGGCTCTTTAGGCTCAGGCTCGGCAGGCTCAGGCAGCGCGGCAGGCTCAGGAGAGGGAGCGGACAGCCGCTCGATGAGCTGCTGATTCAGCGCGGTCTGGCTGGCGATGAACGACTCAAGCTCCGACCTGGCGGCCTGCGCGTCGGCGGCAGCGGCCTGCGCGGCGGCGGCAGCATCTCCCGCGCCTTCCGCAACGGCAGCCGACTCGGCAGCAACGCTGGCGGCTTCGGTCGCAGCAGCGGCAGCCTGGCCAGCCTGCTCAGCGAGCACCGCCGACGCGCCCGCTGCGGCACTGGCCTGGCCGGCGGCCTGCTCATCGACCGAAGGGGCGTCAGCGGTAGCGACAGCCACCTGAGGCTCAGACACCGGAATCCGTGGTCACGTCACGGGCAAGATCGCCCCACCCTGACAAGACACCCTTCTCGATCAGCGTCTTGACCAGGAGAACTACCAGGATGAGCGCGGCCAGTGCGAGGAAGCGGAGGCTGCCGATGTGGTCGCGGAGTCGCTGCCACTGGTCGGCGGGCACGGCCTGGAACTCGTCTGGCACCCCGCCACGCTAACACATTATGTAAAGCTGGCAGGTCAGCGCCGCCGTAGATGCTTGACCAGATCGATCAGGCAAGTAGTGCCGATCCACAGGCACCCGGCTCCGAAGGTGCAGAGAAGGCCGAATTCTGCATACTCCCAGACCCGCAGCATCAGCCCTCCAGTAGCGGCGCGGTGATCCGGTACCGGGCATCGGTCCGGGTGTTCTCGTAGAAGAACTGATACCGGTCGAGATGCTGAACGAAGCCTCGCCTCATCGATCCGGCCGGCCCTAGCAGCTGAAGATTCCTCGCGTCGGTTTCTCTGGCGTGGAACAGGTGGGTGGGCTGGTCATAGAGCTCCACTGTCCTGGTGCCTCCCCCGCGCTGCGCGATGATCATCTGAGGGGACCGGGCCGACCTGGCGTTCAGGAGGTTCTGCTTGGCGTCCAGCTCCATGCCCAGGATGCGCACCAGGTACCAGAAGTCATCCCAGACCACGGTTACCCCGCCAGCGGCCCAGCAGTCATCGAGGCAGTTCCCGAACACCCGCTCCTGCACAAGCCGCGCATTGCGCCGGTCCCGCGCGTCCGGCCATACCAGCCGCCTAGGCATCTCCTGCCAGGACGCGGCATGCTTGCGGAACCGGCCGATCATCGGCGGCCAGTCATACACCCGCTGGTAGCCGTGCGACCCGGCAAAAGCGTCAAGGGTCTCATCCTCGGACTTGATCCCCAGGTACGCGACGTAAGCCCTGGCGGCCAGCAGGTGATAGGCCAGGTTCGTCTTGCCCTGCTCAGTCGGGCCGATGATCGCCACATGCTGATCCTGACGCCAGTCGAACACCCGCTCCATGAACAGGTCGAACGGGATCACCGGGGCATATTCGTCCGGCGGCGGCTCAGGGATCCGGTAATCAGGCATGGTCCTGCTGGTGAGCCTTGACCTTCCTGTTCGCTACTTCGGCTCTCAGCCATGCCGTCAGGGCCAGGATCAGCGGGATAACAGCCGATACCAGCGCGGTCTCAGTCGGGGTCATCTCAGTACCTTTCTGGCGTGCGCCCTGTCGGTGATCTCCCCCAGCAGTTCCAGCCGCCATTCCTGGTCACGGTGAGGGAACGCCTTGGTGATGGCGGTCAGCAGCTCGGCAGCCGACATGCCACGGCCGATAGCCCAGGCGCCGAAGCGGACAGACAGCCACCGCGCTAGCCGGCCGATCATGAACGGCCTCCGCAGCGGGCATGCTCCTCGATAAGCGCGGACAAGCGCCCCTCCAGCCGGTCGAACTCAAGCTCGCGCCTGTGAATCACGGCTTCCAGATGCGAGCAATGCATGCGCAGCTGGTCTATCAGGGTGTCCTCGGCGGCCCGGTGCGCCTTGCGCGCATCCTCAAGCCTGTTGATGAGATTGTGCATCTCCGCGAGCGTGTCCTGATAGGAGCCGACGCCCATCGACATCTCAAGCTGCGCGGTCCTCGCCAGTACCTCAATATGACGCTTCTCGCGCCGCCGGCCGATCACTTCGCGCCTGCCTTCGATCGCTGTGCCCTGGTCTGCCGCTTCGGCTGCTGCCTCTGCTGCGCGAACTGCACCCCTGACCGTGCCGCCCTGTCCAGGTCGGCATCGGTCACCCTAACCCCCATCTTCGCCGCCGCCTTGGCTGCCATGTCCCTGGCCAGGGCTTCCATCTCAGCGGCGTCGGCCGCGGTCATGCCGCCGGGCAGGTCTCCCTCTCCCTCTGGCGTGTCATCGTCCGGCTCGGCAACTGACTCGATCAGCCGCGACGGCAGGAACCGCAAGATCGCGGGCTTCATCGCTATGGCCATCGCGATCGGGGCGTGCGCCATGATCAGGTCTGACCACGCCCCGCCCTTCAGGCAGCTGAGCACGAACCGGCGGATGCGCGGGTTGGACTTGCACAGCGCCTCCCACGCCTCGCCAACGGTCAGGTCGTCCTCATCTTCCTTGTGGGTGCACTCGATGATGGCCGTGCCGATGTCGTAGTCCATCGCCCGCACGACCTTGCCGGCCCGCCGGTACAGCTTGTTCACGCCCCGCGCGATCACCCCGCCAGCGGGCATCGGTACCTCTTCAGCGGGCGGCCGGGCGCTCTTACCCCTGCCCGGCGCCCGGTCGGCGGGGCGGTCTACCGGCGGCTGCCCGGCTAGCTCCTCGGCGCTTGCCGGGACTTTGGGACGGCCGGGCCTCTTTTTCGGCCGCCACTCGCGGGTTTCCCGGTCAAGGGTGTACCCGTAGGGGGCATCGGCGCTGGATGCTGGCGGTGCGTCCTGACCTGGGACTTCGCCCGGCTCGTCGTCATCGTCGGCGTACAGCGCGTCATCGGCCAGGTTAATGCCGGTACTTTCCTCTATTACAGCCGTCATGCGGGTAGAATAGCAGGCAAGAAGCAGGACTTTGCAAGGAGCTGTGATGACTGGCACGATCGTTTGCGAACGTCCTGCCGGCTGCGGCTGGTGGTGGACGTTTGAGACGACGCGCAAGCACTGGTGGTCCCGGCCTGTCACTACCTACTTCGGCCCGATGTTCGAGAATGGCGACACGATCGCGGCGCGAACGATGAGCGCCGAGCTGTTCAGCGGCGAGTACGCCGATTGCCAGCCACACATGCGAATAAGCCAGGTGAGCCGGTGAACGACCTAGGCGAGTGGCACGGCGCGCGGACTGAGCGGATCTGGCCGGCGGCAGCTGAGATGGTCCTGATAGTGGTCCTGATCGTGCTGCCCTCCCTGGCCGTGCTGTTCGGGCTGCTGTACGTCATCGAATCGATAAGGAGCGGATCGTGAGCCAAGAGATGAATGACCCGGCCAGCTGGCGAATGATGTACGACTCAGCCGACCCGTCAGCAATCCCCGACAGCGCGCCGATGGTGGCCGGCTACGTCAGGCCGAGCCGCTACGCCTGGTCCTCAGGCGACTTCGCGCGATTCGCCGGACGGCCCCACGTTCACATCACCGTAGCGGGCGCCGAGCCGGATGCCGCGCTCGCCTCAGTCGTCGATGTTGACGACCCGGGCGGCTTCAGCCCGGCCCAGGCGCGCCGGTTCATCCGCGAGCGCGAGGCGTTCAGGCCCGGCTCGGCCTCGGTCTACGTGGACAAGAACCGGCTCGATGAGGTCACCGCGGCGTGTGAGGGCCTGACGTACTGGCTGTGGCTGGCCTGGTGGCTTGGCCGGCCGCCAACAGCCGCCGAAGTCGCCGAGCTCGAAGCCAGCCTGCCGCAAGGTGTCCGCCTGGCTGCCTGGCAGCACACCACAACCCCCGGCTACGACATCTCTTCCGTCATAGACCCAAGGTGGCACAGCAAGTGAATGGACCAGGACTATCTGCCTTCCGCAAAGCCCTAGCCGAGCTAATCAATGAGCACACGGCAGAGAACGGGTCCAATACTCCTGATTTCATCCTCGCTTCCTACCTGGACGACTGCCTGACCGTGTTTGATCGGCATGTGCTTGCCCGTGAGGACTGGTATGGGCATCGGCACGAGCCAGGCGGCACGGTAACCGAGGGTCTAGGCAGTCAAGAGACACTATGAGCGGCCTGGTCTGCCTGTGTGGTATCAGCCTGTGGGCAACCCCCGAATGGGCTAAGCCAGCCGACTGGTCTAAGCACCTCAGGCACATGAAGAGGTTCGAGACAGCCATAAGGACCGTATCCCCGCCGAGAGTGC
>Ga0335083_10002996_pt1 | contig 22088 bp, 15 predicted proteins | sample Lox_Sample_42_FD_206716 | JGI IMG/M metagenome (GOLD analysis project Ga0335083, IMG submission 206716) | Soil microbial communities from Loxahatchee National Wildlife Refuge, Florida, United States - Lox_Sample_4.2 | ecosystem: Environmental > Terrestrial > Soil > Wetlands | place: USA...
TGCGCGGCTGAACCCTGAGGCAAGCAAAGATTTCAGAACGAACGGGGCGGCCATCACGCCTTCGGTGATGACCTCAGCCAAGGTGCCCCGGGCCAGGATCTGGCCCCGCCAGCCCGCCTGTCCGCGGCCGCTGTGACACAGCTGTGACAGTGACCGGACATGCCGATGAAGCTGGTATCGCACCGTCGCAGGCATGCACCCAACGAGCAGCCGGCCCCCGCGGGGGCCGGACGGAACCCGAACCGGTTACCAGCCGCGGCGGACAAACCGGACGCTCCTGGCCGCGTTCGCCTGCCTGGCCGCACTCGGCTGCCTGGCAGGCTTCGTCATCGCGAAGCTGCCTAGGTCTCCCTCGGGGCCGGCGGTCCTGTCCTGGCCGACGGCGCGGCCCACCGGAACGTCCGCATCAGCAGCCGGGGCTGCCGCGCCGCTCCAGGACCGGCTGGCGGCGCTCTCGTGGCCGGCCGCGGGGGCCTCGGCCGCTGGCATCAGCGGCACCGGCGTGATCTACGGCCCGGGCGCGACCCGGCCGGCGCCGATCGCCAGTGTCGCCAAGGTGATGACCGCCTACGTGATCCTGCACGACCATCCCCTGACCGCAGACGGATCCGGCCCCGACATCACGGTCCAGCCGCAGGAGGCAGCCGCCTACCCGGCCCAGGTCCGCGACGGCGACTCGCTGGTACCCGTGGTCGCCGGGGAGACGCTCACCGAGCGGCAGGCGCTGGCGGCACTCCTGCTGCCCTCGGCCGACAACATGGCCTGGATCCTCGCCCGGTGGGACGCCGGCGGCCAGGCCGCGTTCGTAGCGCGGATGAACGCCACCGCCCGCCAGCTGGGCATGACCGACACCGACTACACCGACCCCTCCGGCCTGGATGCGTCGACCGTCAGCACCGCGGCCGACCAGGTCCGCCTGGGCATGGCGGCGATGCGGGTGCCCGCGCTGGTCGCGATCGCGGCGATGCCCACGGCGACCGTCCCGGTGGTCGGCCTGGTCCGCAACTACAACACGCTGCTCGGCCAGGACGGGATCACCGGTCTCAAGACCGGCAGCACGCACGCCGCCGGCGGCTGCGTCCTCCTCGCCGCCCGGCACCAGGCTGGCGGGCGCAGCGCCCTGATCATCGCCGCTACCTTCGGCCAGCCGGGCACCGCGCAGACCATCCTGCCGAACGCGCTGCAAGCCGGCCACGACCTCGTACTGGCCCTCGATCACGCCCTCGACCCTGGCGCGCGGGCCGGCTCGCTCGACAGCTCCGAGGGCCCTCCCCGAGGACCAGGCCGATGACGCAGGTAGATACGCCGGAGACCGGACAGGGCGACGCCAGCCGCCGGGATACCGGCCCTGGGACCTGGCGCGCGGGCATCCGCCGGGCGATCCTCACCGGCTCCCGGTCCGGGCCATGGAAGCGCGGCCCGGTGCTCGCGGCCCTGGCCCTGCTCCTGGCCCTGGTCATGCTGCTGCACGCTGAAATCCCGGACTGGCGCTGGAATCTCGGCAGCCTGACCGAGACCTTCCTGCCGTGGCTCGGCCTGCTCATCCCGGTCCTGCTGGCCGGGGCGCTGCGGCGCCGCTCCGCCTCCGCGCTGGCGGCGCTGGTGCTGCCGGCCATGGTGTGGCTGAACCTCTTCGGCGGGGTGCTCAGCGACAAGTCCCGCCCGGGGGGCTTCCTGACCGTGGCCAGCGAGAACGTCAACGCGGGCAATCCTGACCCGGTTGGCACCGCCCGCGACCTGGCCGCCTCCGGCGCGGACGTGCTGGCGCTGGTGGAACTGACCCCGCAGGCCGCGGGCACGTACGAGAAGGGGCTGGCGAAGGCATACCCGTACCGCGTGCTGCAGGGCACGGTCGGGCTGTGGAGCAAGCTGCCGCTGTCGGACACCCGGCCGATCGACATCATGGACTACGGGCCGCTGGCGGGCACCATTCCGGCCGGCCAGAAGATGGCCTCGGACCGGGCGCTGCGCACCACGGTGGCCACCGGCCACGGGCCGCTGACGGTCTACGTGGCCCACCCGGGGTCCGTCCGGGTGAACCCCAGGGCGGGCTTCTGGACGGCTTCGCGCGATATAGGCGTGCAGGCGCTCGGCCAGGCCATCGCCGCCGATCCGAGTAAGCGGGTGGTGCTGCTCGGCGACCTGAACGGCACCATGGGCGACCGGGCGTTCGGCGGCCTCACCGCGCAGCTGCACTCGGCCCAGGACGTGGCCGGGGACGGCTTCGGCTTCACCTGGCCGGCCTCCTTCCCGGTGGTGCGGATCGACCAGATCCTGGTCAGAGGCGTGACGCCGGACAGTTCCTGGGTGCTTCCGGCCAACGGCAGCGACCATAGGCCGGTGGCGGCCAGGATCAGCTGGTGAACGGGCTCGGCGGAGGGGCCTGCCGCGAGTGGCGGGGGAGGCGCGAGCTTGCCTCCCCCGCCGTTCCTGATCCCGGTGCCCGCCGGGGGCTGGGGATCAGAGGTGGAACGAGACCACCGTGCTGTCCTCCCACGGCGTCCACGGGGAGGTGACGCCGTTGCTGGTGACCCGGAAGCGCACCGAGTGGTACATCTCCTCGTTGTCATCCCCCCAGGCATCGGAATCGGGGAGGGCCTTGGTGGCGGACTTGTACTCCGTGCTGGTGCTGTTGAAGGTGATGGTGTAAGTGGTGATGCCGTGCGGGTCGTCGGGGCTGGGGACGAGGTCATAGCTGTCGTCGTCCCAGCGCTGGTCCTGGATCTCGATCGACCGGCCGGACTGGCAGTACACGGTCGTGCCGTAGTTGATCACCTTCTGGCCGGAGCTGTCGATGTGATCGAAGTACGGTGCCCAGGGCGTGACCGTGCACAGGCCGCTGGTGGTGCTGGCCTGAGCCGGAAGCGCCAGCGCCAGCGGCGCCGCGGCGGCAACGGCGGTCAGGGCGAGCTGAGCCTTGCGAGTGAACTTCATGAGGGACCCCCCGTGGGTCGTGGCCAGCGCTCGTCGCCGGCTTCTCCCGCATGTACGCGATCAGCGGGGTTATGGTTCTCGCCCGCCTGACGGGCGGCGGTTCACATGTTCAGGATCCTTCCGGGAGGAACTGCACGATGCCCCTTCACGCTAGGAATGGACAGCGAAGAGCACATCTGCCGTTGTGATGATGCAGAGCCGGTACCGCATGCGACCTCCGGCGTACGAGCCGCACCCCAGGTAGCGCCAAGACGGGTCGTCACTGGCAGCAGGCATCCTGCCCGCGGCCTCAATTGCTGGACTGCCTGCGCTGCGGCAGGGACTATGGCGAGGTACGCCGGCGCAATAGCCCGCGAGCCGGGGGAGGACCTGATGACCGAAGTGATTGACCGGCTGGTCGTGGCCGCGAACGCACACGATGTCGATGCCCTGGCCGGGCTCATTCACGAGGACTACCGCAGCGAGCAGCCGGCGCACCCGGGCAGGTCCTTTGGCGGGCGAGCCCAGATGCTCGCCAACTGGGAAGCCATGTTCGCGGGGATCCCCGACTTCCACGCCGAGATCTGCCGGTCGGTCCAGGACGGTGAGACGACCTGGAGCGAATGGCGCTGGTCGGGCACCCGCAGCGACGGGGAGTCGTTCGAGATGCGCGGGGTGACACTGTTCGAGATCGCCGATGGTCAGATTGTCGCTGGGCGGTTGTACATGGAGGACGTCGAGCGGGACGTCATCGGCATCGAGCAGGCCGTCGAGACCCTGTCCGGCCGCCGGCCGCGGCCCGCGCAGCAGTAGGGCCGACGCAGCGCCCCAGCCACCGATCGAGTGGCGGAGCACTCGAACCCATCAGCCTTATACCCGTTCCTGAACGGCGGAGCCTGACTGGGCTATACCGGAGGGGCGGCCTGCGGTTATGGTACGGGCGGGGGGGGTGGACTGCGGTGGCCACCGGGTGGGCGGGGTGCATGGCTTTCCGGTGTGCCGGGTACTGCGGCCCCTGTCCTCCGCAACGCTCATAGATCGTGGTCAGCGGTGCACTGCCGCTGCGCGTTTAACCGCCGTTGAGGGCGGCCGCCGTGCTGCGCGGCAGTCCGTCCTGGCCATCCGTAAATGAATGATCTGCATTGTCTTTGCAAAACGCCCTTTCCGTGGCGGCCGGCCGCTGACCCCGGTACGCCTAACTGCGCCTTTCTGTAGTCACCGATTAGCACGGAGCCTTTGCCGGCCAGTTGCGCTAAGGCAGGCGAGCCGGGATGGTTGGCGATATGACCGGTCCGGCTGCGCAGGGCGTCCGTATCGAGTGGGCGCAGATCCCTGCTGCAGTCCGGGCGGCGATTGAGGACATATGCGGCGCCGCCGTCGTCCGGGCCCAGACTCAGCCGGGCGGTTTCAGCCCAGGCCTGGCCGCGCGCGTGCGCTGTGCTAACGGCGCGCGGTACTTCGTGAAGGCAGTATCGGCGCACGCCAACCCGGACACGCCTGGGCTGCACCGGCAAGAGGCGCGAGTCCTGGCCGCGCTGGAACCGGTGATCACTAGCCGGCAGCTGCCGGTTCCCCGCCTGCACGGAACCGTGGACCGCCCGCCCTGGATCGCGCTGGTCCTGCAGGACATCGCTGGCCGCCAGCCCCAGCTGCCCTGGCAGACGGCAGAGCTCCGGCAGGTAGTGGCGGTGCTCGACCAGCTGGCCGACACCCTGACCCCAGCGCCAGTGCCCGCGCCGGGCGTCGGTGAGCGGCTCGGCGCGGAGTTCACCGGCTGGCGGACGCTAGCCACCTCCCCCGCCCGTGACCGCCTCGACCCCTGGTCACGCACCCACCTGGACCAGCTGGCCCGCCTGGAAGCAACCTGGGCCGATCACGCAGCCGGCGACACCTTGCTGCACGCGGACCTCCGCGCCGACAACATCCTGCTCACCGGGCAGGGCGCGATGGTGGTGGACTGGCCCTGGGCCTGCCGGGGAGCCGCGTTCACAGACCTGGTCCTGTTCGCGCCCAGCGTCGCCGCCCAAGGCGGCCCGCCGCCGGCCGAGCTGATCGCATCGTCACGGTCTGGCCGCGCGGCCAGCCCGCACGCCGTGACCGCGCTGGTCTGCGCCCTGGCCGGCTACCTCACCGAAACCTCGCAACGGCCACCACCCCCCGGCCTGCCCACGATCCGCGCCTTCCAGGCCGCGCATGCCACCATCACCCGCCACTGGCTGGCCGAACGCCTGTAGCGCCCGCAGGACCAAGCACCACAGCACACACCGCGAGTGAAGCCCTCACGTTGAGGCGAGCCACAAGCCCGACGTCCTGCGCGGTGCACGACGCATCAAACGCGATCATCCCCGCCTTCACAGAGCCGGCGCCCAGCCCGGAGGCCAGATCACACTGCGTAATCGACCAGATCAGCGCCAAATGTGCAAGTAGCCGTTATGGTTGGCGAGTCGTACGGCCGAGACCGTTATCTGCGCCACGCCGATCAGGCTGATCTGAGCGGTTAGCAGGCTAAGCCAAAGTTGCGATCAGGCCAGGTGCCGGTGACATCAGGGCCCGCCTCGGGAATGCGGTATGGAAACGTGACGCCAGCGTCCGACTGTAAATGCAGCTGGGACCTTAGCCAGCGACCGCTCGTAACCGGTAGGGATCCGTCGGTGTGGAGGAACCCTGACCGGTTACGTTCTGTGTTCTGGGCGAGTCAGCGGCTGATTGCGCGTGGGCAGTCCGCTCGGGGGGTCGCGGTTCGGGTCCCTTCGCTGGTATGGAAAGGAACGCCTCTTTGCTGGGCCAGGTGCTGGAGTGCCTGGCAGGTCTCAGCAGCCGGTCGCGAGGGAAACGTCATTGACCGCCTCGAGCACGTCGGCACCGGGCACGTCCTCCAGACCGGGATCGCTGACGGGGAAGGTGGCCAGTGCCGTCAGCTCGGCCGTGCGGGCAGGGATCGTGAAGGTCCGGCCGGCCGTGACCGTGTCCGGGCCGGCGACGGTGCCGGACACTCCTTCGCTGCCGCCGACCGTCAGCGTGGTTATGTCCAGCCGGACGGCCGGCCCGGGGTTGGACGCCTCGAGCGTGACGGACTCCCCTGAGGCGACCGCGCCCGGCCTGTTCACTACGGCCACGAGGCCACCGGACTTGAGGAAACCGCACACGCTGACGCTGGGAGGAACAGTACTGCGGGCGTTGCGGTGCGCCGAGATGGTGCCACCCGAGCACCCGGCCAGGACGGCGAGGGCAGCAGCCGCGAGGAGGGCGGGCGCCGGTCTGCTCACGATGTCCCCCTTTCCCGCTAGCAGGCGCGCACGCCGGGCCGCAGGCACCGAGAAGACTGGCTGGCCCGGTTGCCGGCATCGCTGACGCGCCACCAGGCTGGCCGGGGGCCCGTCAGCACTATGCTCAGCCGATCTCCGGCGCCTTGCAAGAACGGCGCTGACGCCGCGCCGAAACGGCTGATCTGCATCCGGTGATGAGCCCCGGACGGCCGCACCGATGCGCGCACGTAGTCGGCGATCAGGCAGCTTGCGCCGCAGAGAAGTCAGCACGTTCTGTTACGACCTCCTGGTGTAGGTGTCGCGCACTGAATGGCCGTCGGGCACATTCTGGCAAGCAGATGCCCAAGCGGCGCCTGCCGTCCGGGGCTGGTGAGTGCCTGGTTGCGGCGGCTGGTGCTTAGGGCCAGTATGGCCGTGCCATGGAGATTACAGACCTTCCGCCGACTCCGCTGGTGCTGCCCGCGACAGGGAAACTGGTTCATATCCAGACCCAGCAATGGGCACTGGAGCGGTGGGAGGGCGAGGACGAGCCTGGCCTGGCGGTGCCCTGGGCCCGGAAGCCGAAGTTCTCCGTGAACGGGGGCCGCTCGTGCGCGGAGCTGGCGATCGTGCATCACCTGCAGGCCGGTGGCTGGGGCGGCGTGTGGGTCAATGCCTTCCGCAGCGAACTGCGCACGCAGTGGTTCCCGGCACCGGCTGCCCGGCAGCTCGCCGAGGCCGGCGCGCCCGGCTGGGCCGCGGAGACCTTCGGCCGCCTGCGAGCCGCGAACGGCGGGACGCTGAGCGGCTTCTTCGACGTGTTCGCCTGGCGCGAGCCCGGCCAGGCCCTCTTTGTCGAGGCCAAGGTCGGGCCGGACCGGATCAAGGCGACCCAGCTCAGGTTCATGGAGATCGCCCTGCATTTCCACCGGCTGGACGACCTCATGATCGTCGAGATCCCCGAGTCCTTCCCGCACCGGACGCCGGCCCGCCAGACCGCGACTACCGCGGGCCGGACGGCAGCGCGGCGGCCGACGGCCACCGAGACTCGCTCCGGCGGCCGGGACCTGCAGCCTGCGCTCCGCCGGCCTGCCCCGGCTGGCCCTGGTCATGACGTCCGGCGGGAGCAGCAGCCCCGCCGGACGGCGCGGTGGACCGCGGACGACGTGATCAACGCGGTCGCGTCGTGCGGCGACGACGCCGCCGCAGTCGCCCGGACGGTGACCGGCTGGGCTGCGGGCCCGCATCTGCGGCTGGCCGGGGGCACCGGGCGGACCTATCCCTCGCTCACCGTCGAGGCCGATTCCGGGCGCGCTGCATCTCGCTGGCGCGGAGTGCTCACCCTGTACGCCAGCCCCCACGGCGGGCCGGCCGCCCTGGAGGTCCGAATCAGGACCATGTGCCAGACGCCCCCGCACGACCGCCAGCACGACCGCGGCCGGCTGACCGGGGCACTGCACGCCCTGGGCATCCCGCGGCTCGACCGCGAGAGGGACCTGGCCGGCCTGCGGCCGGAAATCCCGCTCAGCGAGCTGACCGCCGGCCGCCTCGACCGTCTCCTGGCACTCATCGACACCTGGATCGCAGACGTCCGCGCACACGCCACCGACCCAGAACCGACCACCGGGAAATAACACTTCGCGCATGGAACCGCCGTTCCGTGTCTTCTCTGGCGACGTCGGTTTGAGAAGTTTTTGTGTGCATAACGGGTCGATCTGGCCCCGGGCTTATCGCAGACGCAAGCTTCCGAGGTTAGTTCCCCGGCGATAGGCAACGTCTGTTCGGCGGCCTGGACCGCGCCCGAATATTCCCCGGTCAGCCTCCGCACGGCCCCAGGTTTCTGAGCGCGTGGGCATGGCCGAGTCGGCTGCCGAGGCCACGCGTGATTCCTCAGCGCCTCGCCCAGAGCCCCGCATCGCGCCTGAGTAAGTCCCGGTCAGCCGTCAGGCGGCCCGGTAGCTTGCTGAGGGCGTCCGGCGGGGACGAGCAGCCGGTCTTCGCATACCCCAAGGTGAGCCGAAGGGGTAGTTTTACCCCTGTCCTGCGCCTGCTTTGACCGGTGAACCTGGCGTTGAGGGGCCGGACAGCGGCCCGGGTTCAAGTGAGGTGCATCATGACCGTACTGGCCGATTTCGTCGTCACGAATAACCAGCCCGCCGACGCCCCAGCGGGCCATTGGAAGTCCGCACCATTCGAAGCGGGCGGAAGGCTGATCCGGAAAGACAATCAGGGCTGCGAGCAATTCAACGCATACGCCGCCCTGGCCCTCGACTCGCCGGCCGGCGGCACGGACGTGTACGTCCGGGTCATCATCAACGCTCACCCTCTCCCGCAACTCGTAGCGGTCATGGAGAACAGCCAGCGCACGGCGATAGTTGCCTTCCCGGCTTCTTTTCTACGCGCAGACAGCAGCAATGTCATCGAGTTGCACAGCCGGGACGAAGCCGCATTCATCGTGCTCCATGCGATCTGCCACTTCCGCCAGGAGTCCTAGCGGCCGCCGCCGGACTGGAGTAGCCGACATGACGTGCTGTGATATCGACCTGACCGCCCCGCCGTTCGGCGTGGTGGCCAGCGACCCGTCGGCGGGGGCGGCGAACACCGCGGCCATCAACGCGGCCATCACCACCTTTTCGGGGACGCGGGCGCGTTTGGTACTGCCCGCGGGTGACATATTCGTCGACCAGGCGAACGGTCACGATAACTGGTCGGTCAGGTTCGCCGCCGGGGTATCGGATCTGGCCCTCGCCGGGCACGGCATGTTCGCCACCCGGATCGTCATCCAGGGAACCGGCGACGGCGGCGAGTGGCACGGCATCATGATCGACGGAGCATCGCGCATCGAGCTTACGGACTTCGGGATCCAGATGGGCGCGGTGGCCCATCCGGATCCTGGCGATCAGAACCACCTGGTCAGCGTCTACTGCTCGGCCGGCCGGACGAGCGACATCGTCGGCCATCGCCTGTTCTTCGGTCAGGCGGTAGGTGACGGCCTTCGCATCTTCGGGGCTGCCGCTCCGGTCACCAACATCCGTTTCACCGATTTCACGATGCGGATGGCCGGGATCGACGTCGGCTCGCGCTCGGGCGTAGCGCTCCAGCGCGGCTGGAGCACGGTCGAGCTGGGGAACTTCTACATCGACGGAGTCCGGAACAGCCCGATCGACCTCGAGCCCGGCCCCGGCACCATGGAGTACCTGAACATTCACGACGGCTTCATCGACCAGTCCCTGGGGCAATCGGATGTCGCGTGCGCCCTGGGCGGCCAATCGCACGGTCGGCGAGCGGAGCACATCCGGGTTTCTGAGGTGACAGTGCGGGCGGGCCGGGTCCAGGTCCTATCCACCGATGACCTGCTGGTCAAGAACATGACCGTGGTAGCAGAAGCGCGATTCGCCGAACCGCTCTTCGAGGTCCGGCAGGTCAATAACGACTTGCGCCTGCAGGACCTGTACCTGCAGCGCCTTCCCGGCAGCGCCGCCGGCGGCCTGCTCGATGTCGAGAATGCCGGGAACTCCACCACCATCGACGGCGGCGTCTTCATCCAGGGAGCCGCGGGCTACCCGCTCCGGTTCGACCGGACCGGGAACCTGCGGGTCCGCGGATCGCGCATCCAGTACGACGGGCCATCGCCCGCTGGCCATTCCGGGATCAGCGCCGCGGCCTTGATCAGCGACGCGGACAACGTCCAGATCGGTGAGGTGCAGATCGCCTGCTCCACCGGAAAGCTCGACTCAGCCGTGAGCCTGGCGCCGCGAGCAGGGCGGTCCATGCAAAACGTGCGGATCACCGGCGTGCACAGCGCAGGCTCAGCGCTCACCGGCATCTACCTGTCCTACCATCCGTCCGCGGCAGCCGACACGACACCGCTGATCGCCGCGATCGACAACCGGCCCGACGCGGTGTGGACACAGGTCAATCAGGACGACAACCCGATCACGAGCATCTACCCGGTCATCGCGGGCAACCCCGGCAGCGTGTGCGAGATGACCGGCCAGGTACCTCCCGAGGGAGCCGTCCCGGCTATTCCCGGCACGACTTACGTCTACCAGAACGGCGACGCGGCCGAGCGCTACTACAAATCAGCCGGAGCAGGGACCGTCGGCTGGTCGGGGCCTTTGCTGGTTTCCTGATCCAGGGTGCATTCGTGCGGGCTCGTACGACGGCGGGAAGGTCTGCCGACGTGATCGGCTGCCGATATTCGGATCTGGCCGGGCGTTCCAGCCTCACCGCAGGTTCTCCCGGGCGGCTGGGCCGGGCAGCGGCCGGACTACCCCGTGCTGGCGTCGCCGGGCGGCCAGGGCAGGACTACCCACGCCTGCGCCCAGACCGGCGGCAGGCCCGCGGGCGGGCTAGACCAGTTCGGCGGCCAAGGCCAGGCGGGTCAGGTCGGCGCGGCGGCGGCAGCCGGTCTTGTCCCGGATCCGGTCAAGATGGGACCGGACGGTGCGGACGCTGATGTACAACTGCTCAGCGATCTGTGCGTCGGTGCGGCCCTGCGCGACCAGAGCGACCAGTTCCCGTTCCCGGACGCTGAGCCGGGCCGCTCCTGGTGCCGCCTGGGCTAGCGTCGGCCCGGCGGCGGTCAGCATCAGCGCGTACTCAGCCGCGGCGGCCATGCTCATCGCCGCGCCGCGCTGCTCAGCCGCGCGGGCCCGGTCCGGGCCGAGCGCCTCCCGGGCTTTGGCTAGGGTGCCTTCCCGGCGGCGCATATCGGCATCCGAGAACGCGAACCCGCCCTGGAGCTGGAGCGAGTCGCTGGCGGCCCATGCCGTGATCGCATTAGTGGGGCGCCCGGTCGCGGCGCACAGGTACCCGCAGCTGTCCAGGACGTTCATGATGGTGAATCCGCCACCGGCTTGCAGGTCGATCTGGGTGGCTTCGCGCAGGTGCGCGGCGGCGTCACCGGTGCGCCCGGCGCGCAGGTCCAGGTCCGCCATAATCCTCAGCAGCTCGCACAGGTTATACAGGTCGCCTGCGTCCCGGGCCCGGGCCAGCGTGGCAGCGCAGGCCTTCTCAGCTGCGGCCAGGTCCCCCGCATCGGCCAGTGCCGCGGCCAGCAGGTAGCCGCACACCCGGGCGGCCGTACCGGGGATGTCCGGGATCTGCCCGGCCTGCCGGGCTAGCTGGGCGGCACCGTCCGGGTCGCCGGCGTGCAAGGCGGCGATGACTAGGCCGTTCGCGGATTGGACCTGGCCGAACGGGTAGTCAAGCTCGCGGGCCATGGCCAGGGCCCGCGAGCTAACCTCGGCAGCCTCATCGTCCCGGCCGAGGTTAAACAAGGTCCCCGACTGCACGCCCAGGCAGTCCACGAGAACCCGAGATGGCTTCCCGTCTCCGATAACGTCAACGACCTCGCTGCACCGCTGCAGCGCCCCAGGCAGGTCGGCCGCGTCGAACGCCGCCCAGGCGAGCCAGACCTGCCCGGCGCACCACCCGTCACTCCCGCGCTCTGTACCCTTGGCCAGCTCACGCAGCAGCGGCTCCTGCCCGGCCAGCCGACCGCGCAGCACCCACCACATGCCCAGCGCGGTCACCATCCGCCCGGCTGTGTCCAGGTCATGCTCCACCGCCCAGGCCAGCACACGCCCCATGGTGGTGTCCTCGGCATCCAGCCACCGGGCCCCGGCCGCCTCCCCAATAGTGGTGTACACCCCTGCCCCGGCCTCCTCGGCAACACCCACTGCGTAGCGAACCAGCGCCGCCTGCGCCTGGTCCCGCTCGCCGGCCTCAGCCAACAGCCCGGTCCCGTAATCGCGCAGCGTCTCCAGCATCGCGTACCGGGACCGGCCGTCCGGGCCTGGCCGCGGCGAGACCAGGAGCGAGCACTCCACCAGCCGCAGCACCGCCGGCGCTGCCCCCTGTCCGGCGATCGCCTCGGCTGCCTCCAGGGTGAACGGCGCCGGGAACACCGACAGCAGGCGGAACACCCGCTGCTCGTCCTCGGCGAGCAGCTCATAACTCCACTGCGCAGCGGCCGCCAGCGACCGGTGCCGCCCGGGCGCCAGCCGGTCCCCGCCCGCCAGCAGCCCCAGTCGCCCATCCAGCAGCCCCGCCAGCTGGGACACCCCCAGCACATCGGCCCGCGCCGCCGCCAGCTCGATGGCCAGCGGCATCCCGTCCAGCCGGGACACCAGCCCGGCCACATCGCGGCGGTTCTGATCGGTGAGCGCGAACCGCGCGTCAGCCGCCCTGGCCCGGTCGGCGAACAGCGTCACCGCCTCCGCCGCCGTGATGTCTTCCCCCGGGCCGGGCACCGGCAACGGCGCCAGCCGGTACGCCGCCTCACCCGCGATCCGCAGCCGCTCCCGGCTTGTCGCCAGGATCCGCACGTCATCACAGGCCTGCAGCAGCCGCGCGCAAAGCCGCGCGGCCGCGCCGACCACATGCTCGCAGTTATCCAGCACCACCAGCAGCTGCCGCCGGGCCAGCACCCGCATTAAGGCCTCCGCCGCGGGTACCCCCGGCTGCTCGCGCACCCCCAGCGTCACCGCCATCGTCACCGCCATCGCCGCCGCTACCCGCGCCGGATCCCGCACCGCGGCCAGCTCGGCCAGCCACGCCCCGTCCGCGAACCGGGCCGCCACCTGCCTGGCGACCGCGCCGGCCAGCCGGGTCTTGCCCACCCCGCCCGGCCCGATCACCGTCACCAACCGGTACCGCTCCAGCAGGCCCGCGACCTCGCGTACCGCTTCATCCCGACCGACAAAGCTCGACAGTACGGCCGGGAAACCATGCACGCCGACGGCGGCCACACCCGTCACAGGCCATACCATAACCGGGCACAGCGAACCCCGTCAGGCCAGCCAGCCAAACCAACTGAAGGGCACGAACCGGCTCCGGGGCAATGGCAGTAAGACACGACACCCGCACCCCACGGCACCAAGACACATCAACGAATGATCTGCGTAAAGCGGATCCACAACTCAACCCGGCCACCAGCGATTCCTAATCGATCGGTATCATCCGCAACTCAGAGCACCATGACGTTCTGTAATCAGCATGGCCGGGAACGGCGTGTCAGCAGGCGTATCCGTCCTGGCGCGCGGACGTCATGACTGTCGGCGGGCAGCTGCGGACCGCTGGAGGCAGCGCGTCATTGGCTTCGTTGCTGGTGGCAGGCCCGTTGCTGGAGGGCAGCGAAGGAGGCGGCAGTATCGCGGCGCATCCGGGGAGCGAGCAGCCGCAGCAGTGGGCCGGTCCCGCCCTGCACGTCAGCTCTCTTGATCACCTTGACGTATCCCGCGGTTGCGGGCTCGAGCAGATGCTCGAAGGTGATCGAGCCCAGCGGCACCGGGCATGTGCTCACCCAGCGTCGCCCCGGATCGACCGCGGTGATGGTAAAGGGGCCGCCGAGGTTGCCGCGCTGCTTGGCCCAGCCGCGGGCACCAGGCTCGAACGGGCCGTCCAGCTGCGCGATCTCCTTGCTGACATCCCACTCAGGCCAGCCCGCCACGTCAGTCCACACCTGCCAGACCGCATCCGGATCGGCTTCGAGCACCGCCTCGCATTCGAATAAATACATAACCATCCCCTGTAGGATCCTGGCCGGGAAAGGGACACGCCGACCCCGATCCCGGCGAACCCGCGCCGCAGCTGGCCTGCGGAACGCGTCGCGGCCGCTTGCCATGATCCCGCCAACCGATGCCGCACGGCAACCAGAAGAAGCATCCCGTCCGAACCCGGCCACGGCAAGCGCCACATAATCAAGGCTTGACCAGGCGCGCTGCCAGGCGTCATCTTTTGCAGCGACCTTCAGGTGAACCGCCAGGTGTCGTTGTGCGATGAGTTTGGCGGCGCGCGGTCGTCCAGGTGATCGTAAGTGCCCGCAAGGGGCGCCGGGCGTGCAGCAGGAGGAGCAGGCGATGAATGCGATGGCCCGCCGGATGTTCGAGCTAGTCGAGCCGATTGGTGTCATCCCTTACTCAGCCGACGAACCCAACGAGGCGATGTTCGCCCTGGGGTTCACGAACTACTGGGACACCTACTTCGCCGGACGGGCGGCGCCCTTGGGGCTCGCCACGGCGGAGGTGGTGGACGCGCTGTTCTACAACTTCGCTCCCGGCGAGGTGGCTCGCCACATTCCGAAGGTGTGGCGCACCACCACGCCTGAAGCGGCGATCGCCGCCCGTCAGGCGGGTTGCGTGAAGGCGCTACGGCGCATCCTCGGTGATCGTGTCGGCACTCCCGCCTTCGCCCGCGCCGCCGACCTGCTGACCAAGGCAGCGACCAGCGCCCCGCCCGAGGGACGGCCCATGTACGCCGCGCTGCGCGCGATCCCGGTCCCCGACGACGTGGTGGCCCGCTTGTTTCATGCAGGCTCCTTGCTGCGCGAGCACCGTGGCGACGGGCACATCGCGGCCCTGATGACCGAGGGTGTCGGCGGCCTTGAGGCTCACGTCCTGTTCGCCCTCGGCATGGACATGCCGGCGGAGAAGTTCGGACGCATCCACCACCTCCCGGCAGCGCAGCTCGCCGCCGTGATCGACGGGATGCGCGATCGCGGCCTGATCGGGGATGACGGCTGGCTGAGCGAACCGGGCCGCGCCGTCAGACAGCGGGTCGAGGCGCTCACCGACGACCTCGCGGCGAGGCCCTACCAGAGCCTCGAGCCGGACGAGCTCGATGAGCTCATGGCCACCCTCGAGCCGCTCGCCACGCTGCTACTCGCCGCTCAGGACTAGGACGAAGGCTCTGGTGGTTCAGTTCGGCTGAACCGCGCCCGGCCAGCGCACGTATTCAGCACATCCGCGGCTGGAGTTCCGAAGATCGCTAGGGAACCGGGGAGACCGCGATCGACTGCGGGGCGTAGGGGAGCTTCCAGATCGCGGCGGCCTTGATGTGCCCGGCTGAGGCGCCGCTGAGCACGACCAGCGCGCCGGTCTTGGTCAGGCCGTTTGCGGTGGACGATATGCCGTAGGCGTAGTTCCCGTCCGGCTGGATCGCCTCGGGCATCGCGTTGTCGGCCAGCTGGAACCTGGCGCCCAGCTTGGGAGTGGTCTGCGCGCCGCTGATCACCTGCACGTCATAGGTGGTCTTGGCCTTGCCGTTGATGTACCAGTAACTGGCGTAGGCCCAGTGGCCGTTCGGCGTGATCAGGATGCGGGCCCCGGCCGGGAACGGGAACGTCCTGGCCCGCTCGGGCTTGGCGGTCTCGGTCCTGTACAGGTAGCCCTCGCCGTACGCGAGGGGACCCGTCGTCACGTACAGGTATTTCCCGTTCGGCGTCACCCACGAGGCGGTGCCGCGCACGCCGAGTACGGAGGACCAGGCGACCTTGGGATGCCCGGTCGCGATGCCGTCTATCTGCCACAGCACGCTGGGCCACAGCGCGGTGCCGCCAGTGGCGTAGGCGTACTTCCCGTCCGGCGTGATCGCGTTGACGGCCGCGAAGTCCGTGCCGAACGACAGCGACGCGGCCAGCTTCAGCTTCCCGGTGCCGGCCCCGCTGAGCACCTTGACGGCGGTCGTCGTCGTGGTCCCCGAGCCGGCGTAGACGGAGACGTACGCGTCGGCGCCGTTAGGCGTGAGGACGATGTTGTCCGGCGTGCCGCCGGGCTTCACGCTGGCGGCGACCTTCGGGTGCGCGGTGTTGACCCCGCTGATCACCTCGACGGCGGTTCCGTCGAGCACATAGGCGTACTTGCCGTTCGGCGCGATGGCGATCACGCCCAGGCCAAGAGGCGTGACAGGGAGCTTGAGCGAGACCTCCCAGGTCGGCCCGATGTCGGTTACCGTGCCCGGGTCCGAGACGGAGGAACCGTCGATCAGTACCGGATACGCGCGATCCGGCGGGACCGAGGCCGCGGGCCCGGTGGCGGCTGCCCGGCCGGCCGCCGCCAGCCGGGCAGTCGCGGCCGACGCCGGAATCGAGGCTGAGGCCGCCACCGCGGCCCCGGCCAGCGCCGCAGCCAACAGGAACGCCGAAACTTTACTCATGAATCCCGCCCCATCACTCCCGTTCCGGGTTCCTCCCGCCCGGAATCCTCCCACTCCAGATTCAACCGTAAATATCTTCCCAGGGAAAGGGGCTGTAACGGGCCTTCCTGATGAACCGCTCCAGTTCATCAGGAAGGTGAAATTCGCGGTGGCCCAGGTGCAGCCGCCGGGCCGCGCATTGCCCCGGGCGCGGCAGTCTCAACCGGGGCCCTGCGATTCGGTGGCTCACGAAAGCCGCCGCTGTCAAGTTGACACGCAAGGTCTGCGGCCGCAACCGCCACCGCAGCGACTACCGTTTCATCCGTTTTATGCGATATCGACCACTTGTCCCCCCAAGGAGCGGAAAGAAGCAGGCGCTGAAGGCGATCCGGTCCGCCCGGTCGGCGGCCAGCGGGCGGGCCTGGGCCCTAGCCGGGGATTCAGCTCCCGGCGGCGAGCTTATCGACCTGCCCAGGCGGCGAGCCGGGTCGTCCGCCTCGCGCGATGACGCGGGCGCAAGCCGATCAGGCGCTCAGGGCTGCCAGGAACCCCAAGAGACCTATTTGGTTACCGTCGTAGAAACAGGCGTCAGAAAGAGCAGGCACTGGGTTGCGTTGAAGTGATCAACTTCAGCGACGATGTGAAGCTTGTCGCCTTGCGTCGGCGTGGCCGAGTTTGCGGGGAGATTCAGTTCTCCCGGCGCATTGTCGCCGGGGAAGATGCTGACACCAGCGAACTCGAAGTTAGGGCCGGCCTTTCCGGCATGGAGCAAGATATCCCAGATCGTCTTGTCGCTACCGTGGTTGACCATACTGGCGATGCTGCCGTCGAACTCAACGGTGCGGTCCGAGTACTTCTTGGCAAACTCCTCGACCCTGTTGTCGCAGTCACCCGCCGGATCGGCCAAGAGGGCGGCAAAGTCCTTGTTGTTCTCCGCGGTCAGGGGCGCGTCGGCGGCAGACGCCGCGGGCGAGGACCCTGCTGACGGCGGCGAGTCCGACGCCGACGGGGAGGCCGACGCGGTGGCGCCGTTGTCGCACGAGCGATCGACCGTCAGTTGAGGGGCGCCCGACACCGCCTGTCCGGGGGCTGGCGACTGATCGCAGACTTCCCAGTCCGAGTCGACGATGACGCCAAGCAGGCCGCCACCGACGACCTTGACCCTGTCCTCAACGCCCGCCTGCTTGATGTCGTTCTTCGCGACATCAAGCCTCTTGCCCGTGACATCCGGCATGACCACGTCCTTATGCGGCCCGCACGCGGCCAGTCCAAGGACAAACAACAACGCCACGGCCCAGCGAAGCGCCCGCATCCCACACCCCTAAGATCTGGCTAAGGCTAGGGACCATAGCAGGGCGGCAGTTGGCCGTATGCCGCTTTGGCCAAGCTTGTACCGCCCGCGGCGTCAGATCGCGCCCAGCACGGTGCGGGCCTGCGCCTCGGCGGGAACCACTGACAGCGGAACCCGGGAAGGAGGCCACCCAGCGAGAAGAAAAAGAGCACCCGCTGCGGCCGGAGGCTGAGCGCGGGTGACGATCCAGCACGCCCGTGAACGGCCGCTCATGGAGATTTAACGTGTCCGAGACTTGAACCCGGAAACGCGGGCACGGTATTGGCGGCGGCCCTAGCCTAGCCGGTCGATGGCGACCCTCGGGTTTCACGGCGGTAGCGGTCAGCCCGAGCCCGTTCTTGAGAGGGCCAGGTCGAGGGCCTTGTCGAGGCTGAGCGCCATGCCCTGGGCGTAGGCCCGCTCCAGCTGCTCATCGCCTAGCTGCGCACGCGCTCGGTCCAGGCTGTCCCGGCGGCCACGCGCCTCGTATACGTGCCATGGATTGCCGGTCCGGTCCCGAAAAGCCTGCGCGGCGCCGTGCAGCGCCGCTGCCCGGTCCCAGTCGCCGGCATCCCCGGCCAGGCAGGCCAGGCCCAGGATGGCGGCGGCCATGTGCCAGTTGCCGCCGGAACGGCGGCCGATCCGCAGGCTTGCCTGGAAGGCGGACCGGGCGCCGTCGAGGTCTCCCTCCGCGCGCAGCACGTAACCCAGGTCCGCCGGCAGGGTGGCGCTCTCCCGTCCGATCTGCTGCGCGGCTTGCCCGGCGGCTTCCAGGTGAGCCCGGGCGGCAGGGAGGTCCCCGGCCGCCATTGCATCGGCGCCGGCGTTGTCGTGCAAGGTGGAGTTGGCGAGGTGGTCGCCGGATCGTTCGGTGCAGGCGATCGCCTCGGTATACAGTGGCCCGGACCGGGCCGGGTCGATGGTCATGAGATACGTGAGCAGGCTACTGGCCAGCTGCACGTCGTCGCCGAGCCGCCGGGCCCGCTCGACCGATTCCTGCCCGAACGGGCGCCCTGCTTCCGGCTCGCCGGCGAAGAAATACGCGCCGCACAACGCCGCCAGGGCTCCGCTGAGCAGCCGCTCATCGCCCAGCTGGCGGGCGACCTGAACCGCCTGTTCAGCAAGCTGCCGTGCTGCGGCGCCGTCAATGAGGCAACCGGCGCGCGCAGCGGTGACCAGGGCCGCGGCGAACAGCGCGGGGTCGGCGCGGGCGTCGGGCCGCCGCAGCGCGGGCACGAGCAGGTCGAAGGCCTCCTGCTGCCGGGAGCAGGCTCCCCAGTAGCGGCCGAGCGCGACACCCAGCCGCAGCACCACCGCGGTCCCGTCCGGGCGGCCGGCCGCATGACCGGCGGCGCGCCGCAAGTTGGCCTGGTCGGCGTCCAGCCGGGCCAGCCAGCCGCCCTGCTCCGGCCCGGTCAGATAAGCGGCCGCCGCCTCGGCGACCGACAGGAAATACGCGCAGTGCGCCGCGGCAACCGCGGCCGCCTCGCCGCCGGCCTCGACGAGCCGTTCGGCGGCGAACAGCCGGATGGTCTCCAGCAGCCGGTACCGCAGCCCGGCCCCGGCGGGCTCCGCCACGACCAGGCTCTTGTCCACCAGCGACCCGAGCAGGGCGGCGACATCCAGCACGTCCAGGCCGCCGGACCCGCACACCGCCTCGGCGGCGCCTAGGCCGAAGCTGCCGGCGAACACCGACAGGCGCCCCAGCAGCAGCTGCTCGGCGCCGGTCAGCAGCGAATAAGACCAGGCGACGGTCGCCCGCAGCGTCTGCTGGCGTTCCAGCGCGGTGCGGCTGCCCCCGGTCAGCAGCCGGAACCGCTGGTCCAGCCGATCGTGCAGCTCGGCCAGCGACATCGAGCGCAGCCGGGCCGCGGCCAGCTCGATGGCCAGCGGCATCCCGTCCAGCCGCCGGCACACCGACACCACCACAGGCCCGGTCTGCTCAGCCACGGCCAGGGCCACACCGTGCGCCCGGGCCCGCTCTGCCAGCAGCGCCACCGCGTCAGAAGACTCTGGCGTCCCGGCATCAGCATCGCCGGGATCGGGCAGCGACAGCGACGGCACCCGGTAGATGATCTCCCCGCCGATGCCCAGCGGCTCCCGGCTGGTGGCCAGCAGCTGCACCCGCGGGCAGCGCCGCACGATCGCCTCCGCGGTCTTGGCGCAGCCGCCGATCAGGTGCTCGCAGTTGTCCACCACGATCAGCACATCCTGGGGAGCCAGGGCATCCAGCAGGGCCTCCAGCGCCGGCCGGCCCGGCTGGGCGACCAGCCGCAGCGCCTGGGAGATGGCCGCCGGCACCGCGTCCTCGTCGGTGACCGCGGCCAACTCCACCAGCCACACCCCATCCCCGGACCCATCCAGCAGCTCGGCGGCCACCTGCAGGCCCAGCCGGGTCTTGCCGCACCCCCCCGCCCCGGCCAAGGTGACCAGCCGGCAGGACTGCACCAGCGCCCGGACCTCGGCTACCTCCCGGTCCCTGCCGATGAACGCCGACAGCTGGGCGGGCAGATTGTTCGGCAGCGCCGGGTTGCCCAGCGACCGCAGCGGCGGGAACTCCGCTTGCAGGCCCGCCGCGGTCAGCTGGAAGATCCGCTCCGGGCGGCCCAGATCCTTCAGCCGGTGCACCCCCAGGTCGGCCAGCGCCGCGCCCGCCGGCAGCCCGTCCCGCACCAGCACCGCCGCCGACTCCGACATCAGCACCTGCCCCCCATGCGCGACCGCGGCCACCCGGGCGGCCCGGTGCACCTCCAGGCCCACCAGGCCGGCGTCCGTCCGCGCCGCCTCCCCGCAATGGATCCCCATCCGCACCCCCACCTGCTCCCCGCTCGGCCACCTACGAGCCGTCAGGGCCTGCTGCATTTCCAGCACCGCCGCCACGCACGCCCGCGGTGAGGAAAACACCGCGAAGAACGCATCCCCTTGCGTGTCCACCTCGCGGCCGTCATGCGCGGCCAGAGCCGACCGGATCAGCGCGTGATGCCCGGCCAGCACCTGCGCGTAATCGTCGTCACCCACCCGCCCAAGCAGCGCCGTGGAGCCCTCGATGTCGGTGAACAAGAACGTGAGGGTCTCCACCCCTAAAGCGTAGAAGGCCGGGCCAGGCGGCGGCAGCCGTCGGGCACACCATCACGCCAGACCCGCTCACTCGGATGGGCCCCGGCTGCTGACCGGCTCGCTGGCCACCTGCACGGCGGCCACCGATCGCTAACGCCACGCGATACCAGAATGGGGAATTCGGGGCGGGCCTGCTGCCAAGCGCCCTAGATCGGATCGCCACGCCCGAATCGGCGCTCGGATCGCTCATGCTTTGGAACGCCAGTCGCGCAGCGTGATGATCGCTGTCACGGCCGTCGCGCGAGATCCGCCTAATTGATATGCGCGGCTGGGCGGTGCCCGGCCAGCGCAGGCCATGGGGACCAGATCAGGTGATTCCGGGTGTACCGGTGTTCGGGATCCCAGTGGCCGCGATCGGTAGCGATTGCTCTTCTCGGCCGGGGTCGAGCAACCGGCCGCGCGAGCTATTCCGGTCTTCCCTGTCATGGGCTATCGTCTGACTTGCTTGTCCTGGGGTGGGCATGGGCGATCACGGTCGCCCTGAGGGGAGGACAGTACCTTGCGCGTTTTCAGACGTGCCTTGATCGCGATCGCGGCGACGGGCATCTCGGTGAGCCTATCTGGTGTGACCGCCGGGCCGGCCTCCGCGGCGGCGGTGCAACCCGCCGCGATGGCCTACAGCACGGCCGGAGGGCTGAACGGCGCCGCAGCGGTCTCGAACAGCAGCGCCTGGGCGGTCGGCTACGTCGGCACCAGCTTCGCGCCGAAGATCCTCATGCTGCACTGGAACGGGAAGGCGTGGTCGCGGGTTACCAGCCCGACCGTGCTGACCGCGACGGGGGAACTGTCCGCTGTCACGGCCGTAACCGCGAACAGCGCCTGGGCCGTGGGCTACACGGGGGGGATCGGGACGGGGAAGAACCACTCCCTGCTCCTGCACTGGAACGGCTCGACGTGGAGCCAGGTGACCAGTCCCGCCCCTGTTACCGGCGGAGACCTCGCTGGCATAACGGCGACGCCGGAGAGCGGCTGGGCGGTCGGCTACGTCAACACCAACCCCAGCGCCCCGGCATGCTGCGCGGGTACGCCGCTGGTCTTCCGCTGGAACGGTTCGGCATGGTCGCGGCTTACCACCAAGCTGGGGGAAGGCATCGGCCTGATCAGCGTGGCCATCACCGGGGCCAGCACCGCGTGGGCGATTGGCAGTCCCGTCGGGATGATCACCGGGGCGCTGGCGAAATGGAACGGCAGCGCGTGGTCGTGGGTCACGGATCCGGTGGCGGGTCCCTACCACCCGCTCTATGGCATCGCGGCCGGACCCGGCGGGACCGCGTTCGTGGTCGGCACCAACAACAACCGTCCCGGGCCGCCGGTAAGCGCCTGGTGGAACGGGAAGGCCTGGAAGCCGGTGACCGTCAGCGCCCCGAACGGGTCCGGGCTCAACGCGGTCGCCTTCGCGCCGGGCCGCAGCGCGTGGGCAGCGGGGGTCGCTCGCTCGGGCAGCAGCGTGCATGCGCTGGTCATGCGCTGGAATGGCGGGGCATGGACCCGTGTCAGCAGCCCAGGCAGTGGCGAGGAACTCAACGGACTGGCATTCTCGGCCTCGAATTACGGGTGGGCGGTCA
>Ga0335083_10002997_pt1 | contig 22078 bp, 18 predicted proteins | sample Lox_Sample_42_FD_206716 | JGI IMG/M metagenome (GOLD analysis project Ga0335083, IMG submission 206716) | Soil microbial communities from Loxahatchee National Wildlife Refuge, Florida, United States - Lox_Sample_4.2 | ecosystem: Environmental > Terrestrial > Soil > Wetlands | place: USA...
CCGGTAGAACAGGACGTCACCGGTGAAGGTCTCGGTGAACGACTTCGTGATCGCGGCGGTGGCGGCGGCGTTCGGCGACGTGCCATAGGCCAACGTCACGTGGACCGATGAGGGGCTGCTCCTGCATCGACATGTCGACATATCGATAGCGGTGGCAACCGAGGCCGACCTGGTGACGCCGGTGCTGCGCGGCGTGGAGGAGATGCGGCGCCATCCCCGCACCGTAGCTGCCCACCATCGGGCAGGCGTTCCCGAGCAGGTCCTCGGCGTTCGCGGGCAGCGCCCCGTAGTTGACGCTCGAGGCTTCGAACCCGTGCCCGGCCGCCAGAAGAACCGCGAACCCGCCGCCCATGCAAAAACCGATCACCCCGATGTGCCCGGTACAGCCGGGCTGGCCCGCAAGCCAGGACCGGGTGGCGTCGACGTCGTCGAAGGCCGGGCCGCGTCCTCGGACGACGTCCCTGATGGTGGAGACGACACAGCGGAGTTTGCCGCCCCAGGAGTAAAGATCCGGTGCCACCGCGAGGTACCCCGCACCTGCCAGCCATTCCGCCTGCGCGCGCAGATCGGGCGTCATGCCGACCGCGTCATGAATGACCACGACGCCCGGCCAAGGCCCAGGGCTCGCAGGTGTCGCCAGGTAGCCGCGCAATCGCCGCGGGGACGGGATCTGGACGTCGCCCATACTGGCCTCCTAGTTCGCCATGGCCGGGACGTCGAACCGTGGTGACGGCGGTATCGGTGGAACGGACTATGTCACTGCCGTCGCGGCTCGCCGGCCCCTAGCTCCGCGGCGATGCGCGCGGCCCAGGCGTCGATGGCCGGCCAGTCACGGAAGTCCCCGGCCGGCAGGGCGTCCCGCGCGGCGGGCATGTGTCGCACGAGCCGCTCGGCAGCGCCGACGGGCGGTGCGTCCGGGTAGTAGGCGCCGAAGAAGACCTGCTCGCCCCGCGGGTGCAGCAGCTCCGTAAGCTCGTCGAATTCCTTCGGCCGCGTAGCGTCAAGGACGTTCTTCCCGTCTTTGTCCACCAGGTCGGTGCCGAGCGGACCGCTGCTGAACAGCCACGTCGGCCGGGCCGCGAGCTCCTCGCGGTGCCGCCTGGCGAACGTCACGGCCGGCTTCAGCCAGTGGAACATGTACGACGCGCCGCCGAGAACAACCGCCTCGTACGGCCCCACATCCTTGACATCGTCGACCGGCCGCGCCTCGGCCGCCAGGCCTGCCGCGGTAAGAGCGGCCGCGACCCGGCTGGCGATCCCGGCGGTGGCGCCGTGCCGGGTGGCGTAGGCAACGAGGACTCTCATGGCATCTCCTTCCGTCAGAGGCAGTATCCGGACCAGGCCGGTCTCCTGCCAGGGCCGAACGTCACGGCTTGCCGATGAAAAGAACGGCGACGGCTGACCTGCCCTCGCCTGCCTGAGGTGACTTCCCGCGCGTGCCTGGTCACAGGGCTTTGGACCCTTTGTTCCCCGGGCGCCCGATGGGAGAGTAGCCGTGCTGAGCGCGCAGCTGTCAGGCCGGGTCGACGGTGACCTCGACACGGTTGGCGTAGAAGGCGACGTGGCCCGCGATCTCGGCGACCGACGGGTACGGGTGCTCGTAGGTCCAGATGACGTCGGCCTCGGTGCGGCCGTCGGGTGTCTGGACTGTGTAGTAGCTGGCGTCGCCCTTGTAGGGGCAGTAGGTCTGCGTGGTGGTGCGTTCGAGCAGCGACTGGTCGACGTCGTCGAGCGGAATGTACTGGACGACCGGGTAGGCCGCTTCGGCAAGCGACAGCGCGCGGTCGGTCTCCGCGACCACGCTGCCGCCGAGGCGCACGGTCACATGCGAGCCCGTCGGGCGGATGACGATCGGGTGGGCTGCGTCGGGGATCTTGACGGTGCGGGGCATCTGAACTCCCTGCGAGCGTTCCACTGTTGTTAGCGTCAACCCGGCGACCCACTCGGGGCATTCCGGCCGGCGAGCGGCAAGGCTCGCGGCACCGTCGCCTATTATGGCGATTTGTCCCCCTGACCCATCTCGACTTGGCAGGTCATGACCCACGTCCCGGTGAGTTCGCCAGCGTTCGTCGCATCACCGGTTCTCGAGCTACGGGACGTGACCTTTCGCAGGGACGGTAACGAGATCATCCGCGGCGTCAGCTTCACCGTGCTTTCCGGCGAACGCTGGGCGATGCTCGGCCCGAACGGCGCGGGCAAGAGCACGCTGCTCGGCTTCTGCGGCGCGGTCACTCATCCCAGTTCGGGCACCGTGGACGTGCTGGGGGAGCAGCTCGGCCGGGTCGAGCTGCAGGCGCTACGACGGAAGATCGGCCAGGTGAATCCCCGGCACCCGCTGCGCTCGCCGCTGCCGGTCAGGGACATCGTGCTCACCGGGATCACCGGGAGCATCGAGCTCCCGCTGCGCTGGCAGCCCACGCCGGAGGAATCGGCGCGCGCCCGCGACCTCATTGACCTGCTCGGACTCGGCGCCAAGGCGCAGGCGCGGTGGAACGTGCTGTCCCAGGGCGAGCGGGGACGGGTGCTCATCGCCAGGGCGCTGATCTGCGAGCCGCGGCTGCTGCTGCTCGACGAGCCGTCCACCGGGCTCGACATCGCGGCGCGCGAGCAGTTGCTTGAGACCGCCGACCTGCTCACCGAGACGCACCCGGACATGGCGTCCGTCATGGTCACCCACCATCTCGAGGAACTGCCTTCGGCCACCACCCACGCGCTGCTCATCGCGGGCGGGCGCGTCGTGGCGGCCGGGCCGGCACTGGACGCGCTCACCTCGGAGAACGTGTCCGAGGCCTTCGCCCATCCGATCGACGTGCGGCACGAGGACGGCCGCTGGGCGGCGAGGGCCGTGCGACGCACCCGCGACCTGTCGCTCCGCTGAGCAGACTTGTATTAGACAGACCTGTCTGATTCAATGAGATCCATGGATAGACAGACTGGTCTACCTAACGAATGCGGACCGGGGAGTGGTCATGAGCCAGAACCGTACGACGGCCGAACTGGCGGCCGTCAGTGAACACGACGTCACCGCCCTCGACCTGCCCGAGGACCCGCTGGCGCGCCGCGCAAGCCGGCACGGCGACGGCTCGGCCCGGCTGTCCGGGATGCCCGCGCTGCTGCTGCTCGCGTCGCTGACCGTGTCGATGCTCGCGGCCTCCGGCGCGCCGACACCGCTGTACGCCATCTACCAGCAGCACTGGGGCTTCAGCCCGATCACGACGACGGTCATCTTCGGGATCTACGCGATCACGGTGCTAGTCGCGCTGCTGGTGTTCGGGCGACTGTCGGATTACACCGGGCGCCGGCCGGTGCTGCTCGCCGCCATCGTGGTCCAGGCGGCCTCGCTCGTGGTGTTCGCCTCCGCCGGCGGCGTCGGCGATCTCATCGCCGCCCGCGTCATCCAGGGCATCTCGGCGGGCGCGGCGCTCGGCGCGATCGGCGCGGGCATGCTGGACATCGACCGCGAGCGCGGCGCGCTGGCCAACGCGCTCACCCCCGGCATGGGCACCGGCACCGGCGTGCTGCTTTCCTCCCTCGCCGTGGAGTTCCTGCCCGCGCCTACCCGGCTGATCTACCTGGTGCTGCTCGGCGCGCTCGCCGTGCAGGCCCTCGGCGTGCTGGCGCTGTGCGAGACGGTGACGCGCAGCCCGGGCGCGCTGCGCTCGCTGGTCCCCGACGTGTCGCTGCCCGCCTCCACCCGCGGGCCGATGCTCGCCGCGGCGCCGGTGGTGTTCGCCGTCTGGGCCCTGGCCGGCCTCAACGCCGCGCTCGGCCCTGAGCTGGTGCACGCGCTCACCGGGTCGGCGAGCGTGCTCGCGGGCGGTGCGGACGTGACGCTGATGACGGTCGCGGCCATCACCGCGACCTACACGCTGCGCAACACCGGGGCGACCACCGTCATGTTGACCGGTATCGGCGCGCTGATCGCCGGGTCGGTGATCGTGCTCGCCGCGCTCGGCACCGGGTCGGCGGCGCTGCTGTTCCTCGGCACCGCGGCCAGCGGCTTCGGCTTCGGCGCCGGATTCCAGGGCGGCATCCGCACGGTGGTGCCCGCCGCGGCGCCGCATGAGCGGGCCGGCGTGCTCTCCCTGCTGTTCGTCCTGTCCTACCTAGGCATGGGCGTGCCGGTGGTCATCGCCGGCTACGCGGTCGTGCACGGGCAGGGGCTGGTCGGCGCCGCCAGGGACTACGCGATCGGGCTGATCGTGCTCGCAGTGTTCGCGCTGGCCGCGCTGGCGCGCACCAGGCGCATACGATTCGCTTAGACCGGTCAGTCTGGAGAGGTGATCACGATGAGCGCTAAGGCGGCGACGGGGCTGTCGGCGCGCGAGCGGCTGCTCGATGCCGCCAACGAGCTCTTCTACGCCGAGGGGGTGCACACCGTCGGCATCGACCGGGTGATCGAGCGGGCGGGGGTCGCCAAGGCGTCGCTCTACAACACCTTCGGCAGCAAGGACGAACTGGTCCGCGCCTACCTGGAGGGCCGGCACACGCGGATGGCCGGGCGGATCACGGCGTACATCGAGCGCTACGCCGATCCCCGCGACAAGCTGCTCGGGGTGTACGAGGCCCAGGGCGAGCTGTTCGCCGAGCCGGGCTACCGCGGTTGCGCGTTCGTCAGCGCGAGCGCGGAATCGCCGGGCGAGGCGGTGTCGCGCGCGTCCGACGACTACCGGCGCTGGGTGCGGTCGCTGTTCACGGACCTGGCCGCGGAGGCCGGGGCCGCGGAGCCTGAGCGGCTGGCGCGGCAGCTGCACATGATCTACGACGGGGCGTCGCTGTCCACCCGGATGGACCGCGATCCCGCGGCGGCCGCGAACGCGCGGGCGGCCGCAGCGATCCTGCTCGACGCGGCGCTCCCCGTGCGCTGACCCGGATCGCTGCCAGCGTCGACGGGAGCTGGCAGATCGTCGACCAGTTCAGGAACGTGCTCCCGGATGACCGCCGACCAGGCGCCGTCGATCGTCACACGCACATTGCTCGCGGCGCTTACCGCGCCAGCCGATTACTCTTGATCATCATGACCACCGAGTCCCTGTACCGGAAGGTCGCCGAGGACATCAAGGCGGCCATCGCGGCGGGCACCTATCCCCCGGGCTCACTGCTGCCGTCCGAGGCCGAGCTCGCCGAGCGGTACGGGCTGTCGCGCGGCACGGTGCGCCAGGCGTTCGCCGCGCTGCGCGCCGACGGGGTGATCGCGTCGCGGCGCGGCGCGCGGCGGGTTGTCATCGGCGGGCCGCGTGTGCAGTCGTTCGGCGAACTGCTGTCCTTCTCGCGCTGGGCCCGCGCGATCGGCGAGGAGCCTGGCGGCCGGGTGATCGCGCTCGAGCGGCGGCCCGCGACCGATGCCGAGGCGTCACGGCTTGGCCTGGCCGTCGGCGCCATCGTCTACCACCTGGTCCGCGTCCGGCTGCTGTCAGCGCGGCCGGTGATGATCGAGCGGGCCGCCTACCCGGAGAAGGTCGGCGCGCTCGTCGCGGGGCTTGACCTGACGGTGGACTCGATCACCGAACGGCTGGAGGAGCTCGGCGTCGCGTTCACCGACGCCGAGCATGTCATCGACGCGGTGGCCGCCTCCGCCGAGGACGCCCGCTGGCTCGAGGTCAGGCCGGGCGTCCCGCTGCTGCGGGAGCGGCGGTGCACCACCGATCGCGCGGGCCAGCCGGTCGAATGGTCCGACGATCGCTACCTGGGCGCGGCGACCGCCTTCAGCGTGCGCAACTCGGTGTCGGTCAACGCGCTGTCCAGGACGACAGCCCCTCCGGACTAGCGGGCAAGGCCGGCCCGGCCGTCCTGCTCACTGACGGCCAGGGAGCATCGCGAGCGCCCCCGACCGCTGGGCGACCAGGTCGTCGTAGGTCCCGTCGCGCTCGGCCCACCGGTGACGCCAGAACGCGTGCCCGCACGGCTGCACCAGCTTCTGGCGAGCGTGCAGGTGCCCGCGTTCGTGGAAGGGCGCGTTCTGGGCGCGCCACGACGTGCGCAACCTCGACGGAGGCACCACCACCGTGAACCATCCCGTCGTCGGCACGCTGCCCCACCGGGACAAGCTCCCTGTCGACGGTCTGCTCCTTGTGCTCTATTACGCCGATCAGGGCAGCGAGAGCGACGAGAAGCTGCGCCTCCTCGCCTCCAGGGTCCAGACAGCACCCGCCCCGGCACGGACCGCGCCAAGTTCAAGTCAACTTGGCTATACAAGTTCCTAGGTGTCTATACTTGTTTTCGTGGGAGCTGAGTCTGGACAGGTCATCATCGTCGGCGGCGGGATCCTCGGGACGATGCACGCGATCATGGCGCGGCGACGCGGTCTCGCGGTCACCCACCTAGAACGGGAACCGGAGGGACGCGGCGCCAGCGTCAGGAACTTCGGCCTCGTCTGGGTGAGCGGACGCCGGGCAGGGGCTGAGCTCGCCCTCGCGCTGCGCGCACGGGAGCTGTGGGAATCGATCGGCGCCGAGGCGCCGGGCGCGGGCTTCCGCCCGGCCGGGTCGCTGACCATCGCCTCCACCGAGGCGGAGCTGGCGGTGATGCGCGAGGCGGTCGACCTTCCCGACGTCAAGCAGCGCGAGTTCGAGGTGCTCTCGCCCGAGGAAGTGCGGTCGGTCAATCCCGCGCTGAACGGCGAGTTCCTCGGCGGGCTGTGGTGCCGGGCAGACGCGATCGTCGAGCCGCGGCTTGCGCTGCCCGCCCTCCGCTCCTGGCTGACACAGGGCTCATCGCTGACACAGGGCTCGTCGCTGGCGGCGGGCGGTCCCGGGTATGAGTGGCTGCCTGGCCGCGAGGCGGTCGAGCTGGCGCCCGGCGCGGTGCGCGACCATCTCGGCGAGTGGCACCGGGGCGATCTCGTGGTGCTGTGCACCGGGGCGAACTTCACCGGCGTCGCGGGGCCGCACCTGGCCGCCTCCGGCGCCCTGGCGAGCGCTCCCGGGTCCGGCGGGGCCGGGCTGCGGCGGGTGCGGCTGCAGATGCTTCAGACACGGCCCTTCCCCGGCCGGCTGACCACCTCGGTCGCCGACGGCGACTCGCTGCGCTACTACCCCGCCTACAACGTCCCTGCGCTGGCCTCGCTGCCGCCGCAAGTGCCGGTGGCCGCCGAGAACCGGGCGCAGCTGCTCATGGTGCAGCGTCTCGACGGCTCGCTGACCATCGGCGACACCCACGAATACGACGAGCCGTTCGCGTTCGACGTGGACGAGAACGCCTACGATCACCTGATCGCGCGCGCCTCGGCGCTGCTCGGCGCGGCACTGCCGCCGGTGCAGCGCCGCTGGGCCGGCGTGTACAGCGAGGTCACCGGCACCCCCGCGCTCTACCACCGCTCGACCGTCATGCCCGGCGTGGTCCTGGTGACCGGCCCGGGCGGGCGCGGCATGACCTGCTCACCCGCGATCGCCGAGGAGACCTTCCTGTGAGCCGCTTCTCCGTCGTGTGCCTGGACATGGCAGGCACCACCGTCCGCGACGACAACACCGTCATGGAGGCCTTCGCCGCGGCGATCGCCAGCAGGAACCTGCCCGCCGCCGACTTCCACAGCGGGATGAAGTACGCACGGGAGACCATGGGCCAGTCCAAGATCGAGGTGTTCCGGCACATCCTGGGATCCGAGGATGCCGCCCAGGCAGCGAACGCCGCCTTCGAGTCGCACTACGCGGGCGCGGTCGCCGCCGGGGACATCTCCCCGATGCCGGGCGCCGTCGAACTGTTCGACGCGTGCCGCGCCGCCGGGATCAAGGTGTGCCTGTCCACGGGATTCGCCCCCGTCACCCGCGACGCCATCGTCGCCGCGCTCGGCTGGCAGAGGCTGGTCGACCTGTTCCTCTCCCCCGCCGATGCCGGCCGTGGCCGGCCCTGGCCGGACATGCCGCTCACCGCGCTGCTGCGCCTGCGCGGCGAGTCGGTGAGCTCGCTCGCCGTCGTCGGCGATACCCCGTCGGACGTGGAGGCGGGGCTGCGGGCGGGGGCCGGGCTCGTGGTTGGCGTGCTGTCCGGCGATTCTTCGCTTGACGACCTCGCGGCCGTGCCGGCCGCGACCGGGCTGGCGGGAGCGCCGCTGATCCTGGACTCGGTCGCCGACCTGCTCCCCCACCTGGGCTTGTAGGCACGCGGCAGGTCTTGACGGTCGGCTGGCAGCCGCTTTCAGCGATCCCTGCTGTGACGAGTCGCGCGCCATTGATTATTGTCGAACTGTGCTCGTGACGATGGGGGTAGGCGCGAGGGCGGATTGCGGCCTGCCGGACGGCGGCTGGGGATGCCTGCGCTAAGCGGCGTCCGGTGGCCGCCTGTCCCGAAGAGCATCGCCGGTGATCGCCGCGGGCCGGTTGCTGTCGGCCTGGTGGCCGGCTACGTCGTGCTTGTCGTTGCGGCGGAGCTGGGCAGGCTGTGGTGGCCGAGCGGGGCATGGCTGGTGCTTGTCGGGCTGGCCACGGCGGCGGCCGTCGCGGCCGCCCCGGCCCGGTTTCCCCCCAGGGACCCGCTGGCCTGGCTGTCGCTGGCCGCCGCGGCGTTGCTGTTCGCCCTGGCCGACGCGGTTCTCTCGGCGCGGCCGGTGCCGCCGGTACGGCCGGTCGATGTGCTGTATGCCCCGGCCTACGCCCTGGTCGTGGTGACGATTTACCGGCTGAACCGTCAGGTCGCGAGGTCGGCCGGCTTTATGGACGCGGCGGTGATGGCCGGAGGGCTGGTGCTGGTGCTGGCCGTGGTGCTGGCCGGGGGGCCTTCGCGGACCGATGCCGATAACTTGACACTGCTGTATCCGCTGGCCGGCCTGGTGATCCTCGTGATGTCCGTCCGGCTGATGAGATCCCTGCGCACCCCGTCGTCATGGCTGCTGCTCGCCGCAGCGGTCTGGCTCCTGGTCAGCGGCTTGCTGCCGGCCGTGCTTGAGTACCCGGCGGTGGCCGCGCCGCTGCAGACGCTGCGCATCGGGATGCTGGCGTGCTGGGGCCTCGCGGCGCTGTTCCCGCCGCCGGAGAATCTCCTGGCCCTGGACGCGTTCGACCGCCGCCCGCCGGTATGGCTGTTCGCGGTGGTCGTGCTGCTCGTCCCGGCGGCACTGCTGATCCGGGCCGAGACGGATCCCGACGCCCGGGAGGTGGTGCTCGCCGTGGCCTGCGCCGCCGCGGGCCTGTTCGTGGTCACCCGGCTCGGGGCATTGGCCCGCGGCGCCACCACCGACCCGGTGACCGGGCTGATAGTCATTCCCGTGCTGCTGGTCGACGCCCGCGAGCGGCTGGCAGCCGGGAAGTTCCCGACGCTGTTCCTTGTCGACCTGGACCAGTTCCACGTGGTCAACGAGTCGGTCGGCCGCCGGGGAGGCGATCGGGTGCTGCGGCAGGTCGGAAAGGAGCTTTCCCAGGAGGCAGGCGACGCCCTGGTCGCCCGTGGCAGCCTGGGGCGGTTCGCGGTCCTCGCCGAACTGCCCGCGATCGACGGCGCCGCCAGCCGGCTGGCGGAGGGGCTAAGCGCTGCCGTCGCTGGCCCGGTGAATATGGACGGAAAGCGGCTGGACCTAAGCTGCAGCATCGGCTACGCCACGGCGGCTACCGCTGATGTCGATGATCTGCTGGTCAACGCGGAAGTCGCGCTGCACGCGGCCAAGAACGCCGGGCGAGACGCCCGCATCGGCTACGACCCGCGGTTGCGCGAGGCCGAACTGGAACGGGCAGCGCTCACCGCCGACCTGCGCGTGGCCATCGATGCCGGGGAACTCCTGCTCGAGTACCAGCCGATCGTCGCGCTGGACGGCGGGCTGATCGAAGGGTTCGAGGCACTGGTCCGCTGGCAGCACCCCGTGCTCGGGCGGCTGGGACCGGACCACTTCATCCACCTGGCCGAGTCCGCCGGGCTGATCGGCGACCTGGGCGCCTGGGTACTCCACCAGGGCGTCGCCGGGGCCGCTGCCCTGAACGCCACCGCCGGCCGGCCGGTCTTCGTCGACATCAACGTCTCCGCCGGGCAGTTCGGCCCCCGCCTGGCCCAGGACCTGCGCCAGGCCCTGGCCGACAATACGGTCGACCCGTGCCTGATCGTCCTGGAACTGACCGAGACGATGCTGATCCCCAACAGGAACTGGCTCGCCGGGGAGCTGGCGGCGCTGAAGGAAACAGGAGTGCGGGTGGCCGTCGACGACTTCGGTACCGGCCACTCTTCCCTGGCCCGGCTGCGGGACCTGCCGATCGACGTCATCAAGATCGACAGGATGTTCGTCGGCGGGCTGACATCAGGCGGACCGGCCCAGCTGATCGCGGGGATCTTGCAGATCGCCGCGGCACTGGACGTGGACGTCGTGGCCGAGGGCATCGAGCAGGCCAGCGAACGCGACCTGCTGGCCAAGCTGGGCTGCCGCCTCGGGCAGGGCTACCTCTACAGCCGGCCCGTCACACTCAGCCAGGCCCAGGCCCTGATCCAGGCCGGACCGGTCATCAGGTAGCCGACAGCTAGCCGGCCGCGGCGAGGGCGTGGCGGCGGTCGGCGGCGCGGAGGGCCGGCAGGCTGCTCATCGCGATGCCTGCCAGGATGGCGACGCCGCCGAGTGCGAGGCGCGGGCCGGCCGGGTCGCCGAAGGCGAGGACGCCGACCAGGGCCCCGACGAGGGGCTCCAGGTTGAGGAACGCGCCCGCCACCTCGGTGGACACCTTGTGCTGGCCGTAGGCGAACAGGGTGAACGGGGCCAGGGTGCCGATGGCGGTCAGGCCGAGGACGGCGAGCACCGCGAGCATGCCGGCTCCGCCGGCCGCCGGGGCGTGCGGCGGGCCCTCGGTGATCAGCGCCACCGGGAGCGCCCCGATCGCCGCGCCGAGGAACTGCACGGCGGTGAGAGCGGCCGGGTCCTGGTCCTTGAGCAGCCGGCCCTGCGCCACGGTGAGCGTGGCCGCGAGCATCGCGGACATCAGGACGACGACGTCGCCGACGCCGCTCGCGCCGCCGCCCTGGCCGCCCGCCACGACGGCGACGCCGCCGAGCGAGAACGCGAAGCCGGCCCAGGCGACGGGACGCGCCACGTCGCGGTGCCAGAGCGCGGCGATGACGGCCACGAGCACCGGCCCGCAGCCGATCAGCAGCGACGCGTGCGTGACGCTGGTCATGCCGATGCCGGCGTTCTGCACGAGGACGGAACCGCCGAGGCCGAGCGCGCCCCAGCCGAGCACCGGGGCGCGGAACGCGGCGCGCAGCGCCGTCCTGTCGACGGCGGCGAGCAGCACGGCGGCGGCGAGTGCGAACCTGACCACGACCAGCCAGGCCGGGGGAAGCCAGGCGAGCGCCGTCTTGGACAACGGGACGCTCGTTCCCCAGGCCACGCCTGCCGCGGCGAGCGCCGCGACGGCACGGGTCCGGCTGCTGCCGGCTGCTGCGGGAAAGTGAAGAGTCCTCATGCTTGTAAGGATGCCGTCCGACCCTGCTATCGTTTGCCAAGTGACGTTATTGACTAAATATAATTAGGCGTTGTGGCCATCAAGCTTGATGAAATTGACATTCTGCTGCTGTCTGCACTGGAGGCGGACGCGGACCGCACCAACGTGGAGCTCGCCCGGCTGACCGGCCTTTCTCCCGCCGCCACGCTGCACCGGGTGCGCTCGCTGAAGGAGTCGGGCGTGATCCGGATCATCCGCGCCTACGTCGATCCGGGCCTGGCGGGGTTCCCGCTGCAGGTGTGGGTGACGGCGGCGATGGGCAGGCACGACGCCAGGTCGAGCGCGGCGTTCGAGGAGCACGTGCGCAAGCTGCCGCAGATCATCGCCGCGGACAGCATCGCCGGGGAGACCGACTACCTGCTGAACATCGTGGCCCGCGACGTCGCCGAGCTGCAACGGGTGCTCGCGTCGCTGTCCGCCCGCGGGGGCCAGCGGCTCGTCACCTACCTGCGCCTCGCGGAGGTCAAGCCACCGTCACCGCTGCCGCTCGGCGTGGCGCCCGTGCCGGGCCCGGTCCGCCCGTCGCGGCGCGGCGGCAGGCGTCCCCTGACCGGCGGCGCGGGCTAACCACGCCTGCTCAGCGGCCCGACACCGTGCCGTGGAACAGCATCGCGAGCACGGCCGGCTTGAGCGCGTCGGTCCGCTGCCATAGCAATGCGGGGATGGCGTCCCGCTGGCTGACGGCGCGGACGTCGCCGAATCCGGCGCGCGCGGCGAGGTCCGCCATCTCGGCCGGGGTGAAGCAGGACAGCCACGGCTCCCCCCGCTCGGCGGACGCCTGCGCGACGAGCGCGCCGTAGAGCGCACCGTCCTCATCCCGCGATCCGTCGGGCAGCATGTAGTCGGCGATCAGCTCGCTGCCAGGCGCGAGGCCTGCGATCGCCGTCATCGTCGCGGTGACAGCCTCCTGGGTGAGGTACATCGTGACGCCGAGCCAGCCGATCACCGCCGGGGCTGCGGCGTCGAACCCGGCGGCGGCCAGGCACCCGGCAAGCGAGTCCGCCGCCAGGTCGGCGGGGACGAACGCGACGCTGTCCGGAACGGGTATCCCCGCGGCGGCGAGCGCCGCGCGCTTGTAGTCCTGGCTGGCCGGGTGATCCACCTCGAAGACGCGCAGCGGGTCGTCGCACCTGTTATGCCGGTCAAGACTGTCGCGATAGCCGAATGAGTCAAGGCCCGCGCCCAGGATGACGTACTGCCGGACGCCGCCGGCCCGTGCCCGTGCCAGGGCCTGTTCGGTGTAGCGGCTGCGGCAGGTCACCTGCACTCGCGCGCCCGCCAGCACCGGGTGCGTGCCGTGCATGGTGTGATAGCCGGTCAGTTCCGCCGCGCGGTCGCCGAGCAGCGCGGCGGCCAGCGGGTCGGCGAAGATGCGCGGCTCGTCGTCCACGATCAGGTGCGCGGCGCGCGCCGCCGCGGCGGTCAGCGCGGTTCCCGACGCTTCAGTGTCCATGGCGCGAGAGCCTATGTGCGATTTCGAAAATCATAACATACAAATGAATTTTATGCATCTCTAATGGGATAACGGTTCCATTAGAATTCACCGTTCGCGGTCCAGGCGGCGCCGCGGAAAGTTGTCCACAGCCCCTGTGGGTAACCGTGTGCACCACGCCGGCGGACCTTGTGGCCAATGGTGGGGATAACCGTGGATAACCTGTGCATACTCACGGATGGCGATGCGTGGTGACGCGCGCAAAGCATTGTGCATAAGCATGCGCGCCTGTGGATGATCTTTACCGTGAGGCGAAAACTCAGCCGCTGAACTCGGTGTCGAGCAGCCCGAACACGACATCGTCCGCCCACTCCCCGTTCACCCAGGACGCGCCTCGCATCGTGCCCTCGCGGGTGAAGCCGAGCCTGCCGGCCACGGCGATCATGGCGTGGTTGTCGGACAGGGTCTCCATCTGCAGCCGGTGCATGCCGCGGATCGCGAACCCGTAGCGGCAAAGCACCCGCACGGTGTCCCCGCCCAGGCCGCGGCCGCGGCAGGCGGGCAGCAGCGAGATCCCGACGTGCGCGGACCGGTTGTGCACGTCGATGCCCCACAGCAGTGCCTCGCCCGCGAGCTCCCCCGTCGCCAGTTCGGTCACCGCGAAGATCGCGGCGTCCGTGGCGGACGGCGCCGCGTCGCCTGGCCAGTGCGGCGAGCCGGGACCGAACGGTACCGGCACCCACGGCCGGGTGTCGGCCCGCACGTAGCTGTCCACGTCCTCATAGAGGCCGGCGTGCAGGCTACTCGCGTCCTCCGCGGTACGCGCCCGCAGCAGGGTCAGTTGTCCACGCAGCATGCGGTGACCCTATCGAAGCCTGGACATGGCGCGGGGCCGGGATCGCCGCAAGATCCCGGCCGCCAGCCGCCAGCCGCCAGCCGCTAGGCCAGGCCGAGTACCTTGACCGCGTTCGCCTTGAGGATCTTGGCCTTCGCCTCGGGCTTGACGTCGAGGGTGTCGAAGTCGCGCAGCCAGCGCTCCGGGGTCAGCAGCGGGAAGTCGGTGCCGAACAGCACCTTGTCCTGCAGGTAGGAGCTGGCCGCGCGGACCAGGTCCGGCGGGAAGTACTTGGGCGACCAGCCGGACAGGTCGATGAACACGTTGGACTTGTGGGTCGCCATCGAGATCGACGACGCGGCCCACGGCACCGACGGGTGGGCCAGGATCACGGTCAGCCCGGGGAAGTCCGCGGCCACGTCGTCGACGAGCATCGGGTCAGACAGCCGCAGCTTGATGCCGCGCCCGCCAGGCATGCCCGCGCCGATGCCAGTCTGCCCGCTGTGGAACAGCGCGGGCACACCGAGGGAGTCGATCGCCTCCCACAGCGGGTAGAACGCCGGGTCGTTCGGCGCGAACCCCTGCAGCGAGGGGTGGAACTTGAACCCCCTCACCCCGTGCCCGGTGACCAGGGAGCGCGCCTGCGCCACGGCCTCCGCGCCGCGCAGCGGGTCGACGGAACCGAACGGGATCAGCACGTCGGCGTGCTTAGCCGCCTCGTCCGCGATCTCCGCGCTGGAGATCGGCGGGTGGCCGGTCGCGGTGGACGCGTCCACGGTGAAGACGACCGCCGCCATGTTCAGCGACCGGTACATGTCGGCGATCTGCGCCAGCGTCGGCGTGCGGTTATGGTCGGCCCTGAAGTACTTGGCGCTGGCGTCCATCAGCTCTTGGTCCAGCGAGTAGTGCCCATGCCCGTCAACCTCGATGTGCACGTGCACATCGATGGCGGCGAGTGAATCGGTCTGCATTCATGGCATGGTACACGTCGCCCATCGCGCGGAATGTCTACCATGCCTCCTGATCAGGAAAGCCATCTCACGGTCGGTCACGCGAGGTACTGGGCCCGCCCCCAAGATCACGAGGGGTTAACTAGTAGGTGTCGCCATTGCCGACCACTCGTCCGTTATGCGAACCTCTGCCATGTGAGTGATGCCGTCGATTCCCTTAGCGTGCCCATGGACCTGTCCGCGAACGACCCGGTGACCGGCCACGTCCGGGCCGGCGACCTGCTGTGGACACCGACACCCGAACGGGTGGCCGGGGCCAACATCACCGCCTTCATGGACTGGCTGAAGGACACCCGCGGCCTGGACTTCGCCGGCTACCCGGAGCTGTGGCAGTGGTCGGTCACCGAAACCGACGCCTTCTGGCAGGCGATCTGGGACTCGGGCGACATCGTCGCCGCCGCCCAGCCGACCGCGGTCTTCGGCCAGCGTGAGATGCCCGGCGCGCAGTGGTTCCCTGGCGCGCGGCTCAACTACGCCGAGAACGTCATGCGGCGCGAGGCGGCAGGCGAGGTCGCGCTGTACTACCACGCGGAGACGGTGCCGGTCACGCCGATGTACTGGGACGAGCTCGGCCCCGCCGTGCGCATCCTCGCCACCCGGCTGCGCGAACTGGGCGTGAAGCCGGGCGACCGGGTGGCCTCGACGCTGCCGAACATCCCGCAGGCGGTCATCGCCATGCTCGCCACCACGTCGATCGGCGCGATCTGGACGAGCGTGTCACCCGACTTCGGCTGGCGGGGCGTGCTCGACCGGTTCCGTCAGCTGCAGCCCACGGTGCTGATCTGCACCGGCGGCTACACCTACAACGGCAAGGCGTACGACCGCTCCGGCGAGATGCGGCAGATCGTCGACGACCTCACCTGCCTCGAGCACGTCATCTACCTGCCTTATCGCGACGTTCCCGCGCCAGCCGAGGGTGCGCTCGACTGGCACGCGCTGCTCGACCACCCCCCGGTGGCCGCGGAAGACTTCGCGTATCACCACGGACCGTTCGGGATGCCGCTGTGGATCTTGTTCTCCAGCGGCACCACCGGACTGCCGAAGGCGATCACCCACAGCCACGGCGGCATCCTGCTCGAGCAGCTCAAGCTGCAACGGCTGAACATGAACCTGTCCCCGGGCGACGTGCTGTTCTTCTACACCACCACCGGCTGGATGATGTGGAACTTCATGGTCAGCTCGCTGGTGCTCGGGGTGAAGCCGCTGCTGTACGACGGCAACCCCGGCTACCCGGAGCCGGACGCGCTGTGGCGGATGGCGGCCGAGGCGAAGGTGACCCTGTTCGGCGGGTCGCCCGCCTACGCGGACATGCTCGCCAAGCGCGGCGTGGTGCCCAAGGACAAGTACGACCTGTCCGCGCTGGAGTGCGTGATGCTGGCCGGGTCGCCGGTGTCGCCCGAGGTGTACGCCTGGTTCTACCGGAACGTCAAGCGCGACCTGTGGATGCACGTCGGCTCCGGCGGCACCGACGTGTGCGCCGGCTTCACCGGCGGGTCGCCGACCCTGCCGATCTACGCGGGCGAGCACCAGCACCGCAATCTCGGCGTCGCCGCGTACGCGTTCGACGACGAGGGCCAGCCGGTCGTGGACGAGGTCGGCGAGATGGTGATCACCAAGCCGATGCCGTCGATGCCGGTGAAGTTCTGGGGCGACGACGAGAACATGACCAGGTACAAGGACACCTACTTCGACACCTGGCCCGGCATCTGGCGGCAGGGCGACTTCTTCCGGGTCACCCCGCGCGGCGGCACGTTCGTGCTCGGCCGGTCCGACGCCACGCTCAACCGGTTCGGCGTCCGGATCGGCACCGCCGAGATCTACAACGTCCTCGAGGGCATCCCCGAGGTGGACGACGCGATCGTGGTCAACCTCGACCTGCCTGGCGGGCACTTCTTCATGCCGATGTTCGTCAAGCTGGCCGAGGGGCTCACCCTCGACGAGCGGATCGAGAATGAGATCAAGACGCGGCTGCGACGCGAGTACACGCCGCGGCACATACCCGACAAGTTCATCCAGGTGGCCGCCATCCCCACCACGCTGACCGGGAAGAAACTGGAAGTCCCTGTCCGCCGGCTGCTGATGGGCGTGCCGCTCGAGAAGGCCGCCAACACGAGCGCGATGGCCGACCCGTCCGCCTTGGACGCGTTCATCGACTACGCGCGCACCCAGAATGACTACAAAATGTAGGGCTGTCCCGACCAGGGGGTTCCAATGACGGAACAGACCGGTTTCCCGCTCCCCTCGCAGATCGCCGACGTCCCAGGCGCGGAGAACTGGCGCTCCATGTACCAGTACTTCACGCGCTTCCAGCCGGACGACGACAAGCGCTTCTGGTTTTACAACTCCATGCACTTCCCCGAGCCGATGCCCGCGTTCGACACGGTCACCGCTGAGGTGCCCTACCAGGCGATCGGCGCGAACACCGCGCGGCTGTTCGTGTTCCCGACGACGCTCGGCATCGAGCACAGGATCGTCAACGGGCGCGTCTACATCACCGCCAACCCGGTGCTCGACCCGGCGGAGATCGAGCGGCGCGGCGCCGAGTTCGGCCCGCGGGCGGGGTATTACTTCGAGAACTGGGACGCGCTCTACGAGGGGTGGAAGGACCGGCTCCGCGCGCTGATCACCGAGATTGAGTCGATCACCGTCCCCGAACTGCCCGAGTGGGAGGCCGCAGACGTGGTGTTCGGCGCGGTGGGCGTCGCGCAGAACCACTACCTGCAGGAGAACTTCCACCGGGTGATCGCCCTGTACTCCAAGATGTGGCACCACCACACCGAGATGCTGATGCTCGGCTACGGCGCCTACGTCGTCTTCTTCCAGTTCTGCCAGCAGGCGTTCCCGGAGATCAGCGACCAGACCGTGGGCCGGATGGTGGCCGGCATCGACGTGATCATGTACCGGCCGGACGACGAGCTCAAGTCCCTGGCCAATCTCGCCGTCGAACTCGGCGTCGACGACCTGTTCACCCAGGGCTGCGTCGCCGCCGAGGTGCTCAGCGCGCTTGAGGGCCGCGGCGAGGCGGGCGCGCGCTGGCTCGACGCGTTCGGCGCGGCGCGCGACCCGTGGTTCCACGTCTCCTCCGGCGACGGCTTCTACCACCATCACCTGTCGTGGAACGACGACCTCACCGTCCCGTTCGCGGCGCTGCCCGGCTACGTCGCGGCGGTCAGGGCGGGCGGCATCACGCCCCGCCCGACGCAGCAGCTCATCGCCGACCGCGAGCGGATCGCCAACGGCTACCGTGATCTGCTGCCCAGCGACGACGAGAAGGCCGCCTTCGACCAGATGCTCGGCCTGTGCCGCCTGGTGTTCCCGTTCGTCGAGGACCACAAGTTCTACTGCGAGCACTGGTTCACCACCCGGTTCTTCCAGAAGGTGAAGGCGTTCGGCGCGCTGCTCGCCGCCCAGGGCGTCATCGCCGAGACCGGCGACGTGTTTCACCTGCACCACACCGAGATCGACCAGGCGCTCGCCGATGTCTCGCTCGCCTGGGCGGCGGGCACCCCGCCGCTGGGCGCCGGGCACTTCCAGCCGATCATCGCCGAGCGCAAGGCGATGATCGAGGTGCTCAAGGACTGGTCGCCGCCGCCCGCGCTCGGCCCGGTCCCCGAGGCGCTCAACGACCCCGCCGTGCGCATGCTGTGGGGCATCACCCAGGAGCGCGTCGCGTCGTGGCTCAACCCGGATCCCGACGAAGTTGTCGGCGTCGCCGCGTCGTCCGGCGTCGTGGAGGGCATCGCCAGGGTGCTGCACGACGTGTCGGAGATGAGCGAACTGCGCGAGGGCGAGATCCTCGTGGTTCCGGTCACCGCGCCGTCCTGGGCGCCGGTGTTCGCGAAGATCAAGGCGGCCGTCTCCGACATCGGCGGCTCGATGTCGCACGCGGCGATCGTGGCCCGCGAGTACGGGATGCCGGCCGTCGTCGGCACCGGCGACGCGACCAAGCGGATCAGGACCGGCGACAAGATCCGCGTGGACGGCGACCGCGGCCGGGTCCGGGTGCTCTCGTGACTGGTCATCGGGCGTGACCGGGAGCCGCGAATGAGTTTCGTGGTGACGCTCGCCGCGGCGCGCGGTGCCGGCACGGTCGGCGGCAAGGCCGCGAGCCTCGGCGAGCTGACCCGGGCGGGCGTGGCGGTGCCGCCGGGGTTCGCGGTCACCGTCGACGGGTTCACCGCGGCGATGGACGCACTCGACCCAGGCGGCGCGCTGCGCGCGGAGGTGTCCCGGCTCGACGCCGCCGACCTGGCGGGCATCGCCGCGGCGGGCGCCCGGCTGCGCGCCCTGGTCGGCGGCGCGGGGCCGCCGGCGGAAGTCGCCGCCGCGGTCATCGCGGCATACGCGGCGCTTGGCGGCGGCTCGGGCGGCTCGGGCGGCTCGGCAGACGGCGCGGACGTCGCGGTGCGTTCGTCGGCGACCGTCGAGGACAGCGCCGGCGCCTCCTTCGCCGGGCTGCAGGACACCTACCTGGGCATCCGCGGCGCGCCTGCGGTGCTCGAGCACGTCGCCCGCTGCTGGGCATCGCTGTTCAACGACGAGTCGCTGACCTACCGGCGCCGTCTCGGCATGGACGAGGCCGGAGTGGCGATGGCCGTCGTGGTGCAGACGATGGTCGCGCCGCGCGCCGCGGGCGTGCTGTTCACCAGGTCCCCGGTCACCGGCGACCGTTCGGTGGTGGCGATCGAGGGCACCTGGGGCCTCGGCTCCGCGCTCGTCTCCGGCGACGTGACACCCGACTCGTGGGTCATCAGCAAGATCACCGGCGAGATCACCACCCGCCGCGTCTCCCCCAAGATCAAGACCCACCGCTACGTCCCGAACGGGTTCGGGTTTTCGCCGTCACACGCCGCCGTCTCCCTCCCCGGCGATGGCGTGGTCATCGCGGAAACGCCGGCCGAACTGCGCGACGCGCCCTGCCTGACCGACGACGAGATCCGCGCGCTTGCCGCCACCGCCCGCCGCGTCGAGGCGCACTACGGCAGGCCGCAGGACATCGAGTGGGCGGTACTCGACGGCGAGTCCGCGCCTGACGGCAGGATCGTGCTGCTCCAGTCCCGCCCTGAGACGGTCTGGGCGGCGCGGGAGACCGGCCCGGCCGGCGCGCCAAGGGCCCGCGCGGCCGACCACGTGCTCGCCCTGTTCGGGAAGCAGACCCGATGGACCTGACCAACGACGACGTCGCCGAGATCCTGGCGCTGCTCGACTCGCTGCCGTACGACGAGCTTGACGTGGAGACGCCGCGGTTCCGGCTGACGCTGCGCCGCGCGCCAGGCGGCGGCTGGACCGAGGAAAGCCAGGTGCTCACCGAGCCCGTGCCGCTGACGCCCGCCCCCGCCGTGCCAGCCGCGGAAGCGCCCGCTTCCGGTGCGCCCGCTTCCGGTGCGCCCGCTTCCGGTGCGCCCGCCTCGCGAACGCCGGCCGCGGGGGGCGCTGGCCCGCTCGCGGAGACGGGCGGGCCGGTCGCGGCGGCCGGCGCAGACGGGCTTGTCGCCGTGACCGCCCCGCTGCCCGGCACGTTCTACCGCGCGCCGCGGCCCGGGGCCGACCCGTTCGTCCGCGAGGGAGACGCGGTCGTCCCGGACACGGTCGTGGCCATCGTCGAAACGATGAAGCTGATGAACTCGGTGCACGCGGGCACGGCCGGCCGGGTGGCCAGGATCTGCGCGGGCAACGGTGAGTTCACCCCGCTCGGCACCACGCTGCTGCTGATCGAGCCGGACGCATGACCAGTCACGGGATGCCGCTGGCAAGCGCAAGCGCTCCTTGCTGTTATCACGGCGGAAGGGGCCGGGATCGCACGACGACGACCGCGCACAGGAAGATGGTGGATACTTCTCCACCCTCTGATGTGGAGAAGTATCCACCATCTTTGTCACGGCCGGTTGGCGCGAGCGCTTCTTGCTGTTATCTGGGTTGGGGGATGGCGGCGTGAGCGGTCGGCGGGGCGTGCGGCGGGTGCTTGTCGCCAACCGGGGGGAGATCGCCGTCCGGGTGATCCGCACCTGCAGGCGGCTGGGCATCGAGACCGTGCTCACCGCGTCGGAGGCCGACGCCTCGTCGCTGGCGGCGCGGCTCGCGGACCGGGTCATCGGCATCGGGGCCGCTCCCGCGGGCGCGAGCTACCTGAACGTGGACGCGGTGGCGGGCGCGGCGGTGGCGGCGCAGGCCGATGCGGTCCACCCGGGATACGGGTTCCTGTCGGAGAACGCGCGGCTCGCCCGCGCCTGCGCGGCGGCCGGCGTGGTGTTCATCGGGCCTGGCCCGGAGACGCTCGAGGCCACCGGGGACAAGCTGGCGGCGCGGGAGCACGCGATCGCCGCGGGCCTTCCCGTGCTGCCCGGCGGCCATGTCTTGGTCGGCACACCTGATATCGGCCGCGGGGTCCTCGCCATGCCCACGGACGGGAGCGCCAGCACGGCGGGCGGCAGCACCAGCGCGCCCGGCGGTAGCGCCGGGGAGCTGGCGGCGCGGATCGGGTACCCGGTGCTAGTGAAGGCGGCGGGCGGGGGCGGCGGGCGGGGACTGCGGGTGGTGCGCGACCCAGCCGAACTCGACCACGCGGTCGCCGTGGCGAGCGCGGAGGCGGCGGCCGCGTTCGGCGACCCGCGAGTGTACCTGGAACGGTACGTCGAACGCGGCAGGCACGTCGAGGTGCAGCTGCTCGGCGACGGCGACAGCGTCATTCACCTGGGCGACAGGGACTGCTCGGTGCAGCGCCGCTACCAGAAGCTCATCGAGGAGGCGCCCGCGCCCGGCCTCGACACGGGCCTGCGAGACCGGCTGCGCGGCGCGGCCGTGGCACTCGGTCGGCACCTGCGCTACCGCGGTGCGGGCACGGTGGAGTTCCTCGTCGACGCCGAACGCGGCGAGTTCTACTTCCTCGAGGTCAACGCGCGCATCCAGGTCGAGCACCCGGTGACCGAGGCGATCACCGGCATCGACATCGTCGCCGAGCAGATCGCGATCGCCGAGGGCCGGCCGCTGCGGCTGACGCAGAACGACGTGTCGTTCGCCGGGCACGCGATCGAGGTGCGGGTCAACGCCGAGGACCCGGACAGGGACTTCCTGCCGAGCCCAGGGGTGGTCACCCGCGCGGTGTTCCCCGCGAGCACCATTACCGCCACCACGCTCATCCCCCCGCCCGCGAGGAGTGCCGCCAGGCAGATACGGGTCGACACGCATCTGCAGTCGGGCGCGGCCGTGCCGCCGCATTACGACTCGCTGCTGGCCAAGGTCATCGCGCACGGCGCCGACCGGGCGGATGCGCTTGCCGGGCTGCGCGACGCGCTTGACCGGTGCCGCATCGAGGGCGTGACCACCAACCTTGACCTGCAGCGGGCGGTGCTCGCCGACGCGGAGTTCGCGGCCGGGGGCGTGGGCACCGGGTACC
>Ga0335083_10002998_pt1 | contig 22076 bp, 21 predicted proteins | sample Lox_Sample_42_FD_206716 | JGI IMG/M metagenome (GOLD analysis project Ga0335083, IMG submission 206716) | Soil microbial communities from Loxahatchee National Wildlife Refuge, Florida, United States - Lox_Sample_4.2 | ecosystem: Environmental > Terrestrial > Soil > Wetlands | place: USA...
TAAGGTAAGTCCGCTGGCGCTTCGCACGGTCGGCAACGGGACGTGGCCTAGTTTGGTTCAGGGCACCTGGCTGGGGGCCAGGGGATCGGGAGTTCGAATCTCCCCGTCCCGACAGTGTTAGTTGCTGGAGTTAGATTGTCGGTGGATGGCCTTACCGTGTGACCATGGTGAGACCTATTTCATCTCCGCAGCCGGCGTGGACGGACACCCAGCTTGCAGACGCAATCAAGGCGTCAACCAACTGGCGCCGCGTGATGCTTCTGCTGGGATTCGGCGAGCGATCTCGGTCCGCTGGCGCGATCCGCATCGTTCGCCGCCGAGCAGCAGAGCTGGATCTTGATTCCTCGCTTCCGAGGCAAGCGACGCTGGTCGGACGCGCAGCTCAGACAGGCTGTCGTGGAATGCGGATCGTGGCAAGAGGTCCTGTCGCAGCTCGGACTGTCGACCAAAGGCGGCGGCAACCCGAAGCCACACATCAAGAGCCATGCTGTCCGGCTAGGTCTCGACACTAGGCACCTGAACGGGCTCAGTCACGTCGGCAGGCCCCCTGCGCAGGCACTGGCACCAGTTTCCGAACTAAAAGCGGAGCGAAAATATCTACGTGTTGCAGCACCAACCTTGGCCGCCACCTGGTTCGCGCTCCGCGGCTGCTCCGTCTCGTTGCCCATCGAGCCAACAGAGTTCGACCTGCTCGTCCGGACACCGGAGGGAATCAGCAGGGTCCAGGTCAAGACCACGACCTTTGCCCAGCGGAACGCCTGGGTGGTCACGGTCGGGCACCACCCGGATACGCACTCTCGGAAGGGGCAACTGCAGGCATACGACCCGGACGAGATCGACCTGTTTTTCATCGTCGACGGTGACATGACTATGTACCTGATCCCGTGCCGCGCACTGGCCGGACGGGTCCGGGTGCTGCTGCGGACCTACCAGAAGTACATCGTCGGGAATGCTCACGGACTGCTTGGGGTCCCGGCGGAGAACGTGGCAGTGACCTGTCAGGCGCGTGCGCGAACGCCGGCCTGAGATGTGGCGCCTGGCTGGGATGATCTTCACGAGAACGCACTGCCACACCAGCGCTTGCTGGACAACAAAGGAGGCTGACGACGATGGCGGACGTTGAGGACTGGCTGTCCGATGTGGGGCTGGCACTCGGGGTGCCGGCCGGCGAGCTGCTTTCCGAGCCGCTGCGCGAGGAGATCCTGGGTCTGACCGGGGAGATCGCGCACAACGTGGTGCGGGTCGCGGTGCCGTGGACCAGCTACCTGATCGGGGTCGCGGTGGGGCGCGGCACGTCGCCGCAGGAGGCGCTGCGCATCGTCGCGGGGCTGCTCCCGCCGGACGAGAGTAGCGAACAGTAACGGTTAGTCCGTCTTCTCCTGCGGTTTCCCCGTCAATTGAGGTGTAGGACGTCACTCTCCGTGGAATGACACCCCCCGTTAACTGATCCAGATCGGGGGAAGATCAGTGCCACCCACGAAGAGCGCGGCGACCACGGCCGCTTCAGCACGGACCGCGAGCCCTAGCCGCGCCGGTTCCGCCGCTGGCACAAAAACCTCTGGCACGGCAAAGAAGAGCACCGGCCGGAAGGCCGCGAGCACCAGGACCACGGCCGCTAAGGCCAGTGGCCCGAAGACGACGGGCACGGCCGCGAAGGCCACGTCAAGCCGGACCACGTCCGGCCGGACAACGGGCACGCGGTCCACGGGCACCCGGTCAGCCGGCGCGAAGAGCACGGCGAGCAAGACGACAGCCAGCCGGTCGACGACCGCGCCGCGGTCCTCGTCGGGGTCCTCGTCGACACGGGCCAGCACGGCCGCGGTGACGCCGCGGACGGTCAGCACCGCGGCGACCCGGGTGACGTCGGCCGCCAGCAAGCTGAACGTCGCCGCGACCAAGGCGTCGACCTCGGCCAAGACGCTGTCCAGCGCGCTGACCGCGATCACGACCGCGACTAGGGCGCTTGAGACCGCGGTCACGTCGCTGAACAACGCCGCGAAGGCGCTTGCCGCGACGAAGACCGCGTCCTCGGCGGCCACGCCGGCGGCGGCGCGCGCCACGACGGCGAACCGCTCGACGACATCCGCGGCGAAGGCTCCGGCCAGGTCCACGCCTGCCAGGACCGCCGCTAGGGCGACCGCGTCCAGGTCAACGGCGGCGAAGGCCGCCACGACGGCATCCGCCGGCACCTCGTCAAGCGCAGCCAAGGCCACGAACGGCGCGTCGGCGGACGGCGGCAAGGAGGCCAAGAAATCCGCCAAGCCGGCCAAGGCCGACAAGCCGAAGGCCGCTGTGAAGCCAAAGTCGGCTGGCAAGTCCAAGGCCAAGGCCGTCAAGAAGGCGAAGGCCAAGGCGTCGGCCGCGCCCACCGGAACGGTCGCGACGAGGCCGTCCACCAACGCCAACGGCGTTACCCAGACCGCGGCGCTGACTCCTGGCTCGGAACCGGACGACGTGCTGTCCGGCCTGATCCGCTAGCGTGCGGAAGACCATCTGCCGCCACGGTGTTGGATAGTGGCATGGCTATCGATGGTGAGTACGTGCCGAGCCCGGCCGCCTGGGTGCGGGATCAGGTCGAAGAGTACGAGGGTTCAGGCGGAACCACGGGAACGACGTTGCGCGAAACCGGGCTGCCGGTCGTGATCGTCACGAACAGGGGCGCCAAGACCGGCGCGGTCCGCAAGACTCCGCTGATGCGCGTGGAGCACGAGGGTGCCTACCTCGCGGTCGGGTCCAAGGGCGGTGCGCCGCAGAACCCGGTCTGGGTGTACAACCTGCGCGCGAACCCGCAGGTGGTCGTGCAGGACGGTCCGCGAACCTGGGACGCGACGGCCCGCGAGATCAGCGGCGAGGAGCGCGCCCTGTGGTGGGAGCGGGCCGTCGCGGCCTTCCCGCCGTACGCGGACTACCAGAAGAAGACCGACAGGCTCATCCCGCTCTTCGTGCTGGAGGCGGCGGGGTCCTGAGCCGGTCCCTGTCTGCTCTCGTAACGCGGTGATGGTGGACAGCCCTCGCCGGGCGCAGCCGCGGGGGCTACCGCGTGGCGCGGGTGAGGGCGCGGGCGTGCTCGGCGCGCAGCCATTCCTCGGTGAGCCGCTCATCGGGGATGTCGCTCCCCGCGGCGACCGCGTTGAGGTAGGCGAGGTCGGCGGCGACACGACGGCGGAACTCGGGACGATCTCCCACGTGACCGTGACCGGGCACCACGACTCCGACGCCGGCCGTGTCGGCCAGCAGGCGCAGGCCCTCCAGGTAGTCACCGAACGGGTTCGCGGTGTCCAGGTCAGGCAGCGGTATCTCGATGTCGGAGCACATGTCCCCGGCGATCAGCACACCCGTGTCAGGAAGGAAGACCGCGCCGTGGCCCGGTGCGTGCGCGTCGTGCGCGAGCACCACGGCACGCGGACCCGGCCAGCTGATCTCCCGGCCGGTCAGGGCGGTGACCCGGGCGAACAGCCTCAGGTCGTGGCCGGGCGCGCCGTCGGTCACCCCCTCGATCAGTCCGGCCTCCTCGCGCCCCGCCGCCGCCACGGCGCGCGGCGTCGCGTACCGCGGCGCGTCACCGAGCGCCGCCGACCAGAGCAGGTGGTCCCAGTGCGGATGGGTGGACCAGCCGGCCACGGGACGCAGGCCGCGCGCGGCGAGCCAGCCGGCCAGCGCGGCCAGGTCGGCGACGCTCACCGCGGGGTCGACGAGCAGGCAGCCGCCGCCGTCCCCCGCGATGATCGTCGTGGTCGTGGTGTACTTCCGCGCGGTGGCCACCCATACTCCGCGGGCGACCTCCTGGACTGCCCAGTCGCCGCTGCCGCCGCTCATGCCCGCCCACCTGCCTGCTCCCCCGGCGGATTCACGCCGCCCGGCTTGATGCCCACGGCGCACAGCACCCGCCCCTCGGGCACGCCCGGGCCCTCGTGCACGCCCGGCGGCAGCAGGTCGAGGCCCGCGAAGAACGACGCGAGGTCGTCGGCCGTGAACGGGAGCGGCCAGGTGAAGTCGGGGAGCCGGCCCGTCGGCCCTGGCGCCGCGGTCGCGATGAGGTAGCTGCCCGGCGCGAGCGCGCGGACGAGCACGCCGGCGACGGCCATGGCGGTGCCCCGGTCCAGCGTCTGCAGCACCAGGGTGAGGATCAGGCAGACCGGCTCGGACAGGTCGAGGAGCCCGGCGACATCGGCGCTTGCCAGGATCGCCTCCGGCTCGGCCAGGTCACCCGTGGTGTAGCGGACACCAGGCGGCACCAGGACGCGCCCGTGATCTGTCACCGCCGGGTCGCGGTCGACGTAGACGACGCGGGCGCCTGGGATGAACGCGCGGGCGGTCTCGTGGGTGGCCGGCGTGGTCGGCAGGCCGGAGCCGACGTTCAGGTATTGCCCGACGCCGCCGCGCGCGAGGCGCGCGACGGTGTCGGCGGCGTAGGTGCGGGAGGAGAACAGCAGCTCCCGCATCCCGGGATGGATCGCTTCCAGCCGCAGCGCGAGCGCCCTGTCGGCGGCGAAGCTGGCTCCGCCGCCGAGCAGGTAATCGCAGGCGCGTGCGAGGTTCGGGGTGCTGGTATCGAGCACCCCCAGATCTTAGCCGTCGCCGTTCGGCCCCGGCCGGACGGTCGTGACGAAGATGTAGGTCTCCCCCTTCACGGAGCACGAGCGCAGTGGCGCGAACCCGTTGTCGGAGTGCGTCGCGCCGGGCGGGAAGGCACGGACGAGGGTGGCCGTCGTCGGCTTGCACTTGCTCGCGGGGAAGTTCCCCACGTCGACCCAGCCGAGGTCGGCGTGCGCCGTCCCGCCCGCGGCGATGGTCACCGTGGTGGCCTTGAAGCGCGCGTTGCGGCCCGCCGCATTGCCGAGCTGCTTGCCGTTGCCGTTGAGCGCGGACACCCCCGGGTACCCGAAAAGGTGACAGGCGTGGTTGCTCACGTTGGTGAACTCGAGCGGGTAGAAGGCGGTGCCCGCGGCGGCGTTGGCCTCGCCGAGGTTCAGCCAGACCGACAGGTCCGCGGCGGTGCACCGCGGCGTGCTCGCGGCGGGCCCGGCGGCGGACGCTGAGGCGGACGTCGCCCATACGGCCGCTCCGATGCCGAGGGTAAGTGCGGACGCCGAGGCGATGGCGGCCCGGCGGATGTTGCGCTTGAACATTGCTTCCTCCGAGGGGTTTGTTAGATGTTGGTCCCCGGCTGGATCACGGCTACCGTCAGGTAGACGTGCTTTCCGCCGAGGGAGCAGGCCGGCAGGTCGAAGAACGCGTGGATGGCGGTCTTGGAGTTCGGCGGGTAGACCCGCAGCTCCATCGCGGTCTCCGGCTTGCAGCCGGAGGTCGAGACCTCGGCGTTGCCGTAGGCGAACAGCGCGTGCGCGGTGCCGCCGGCCGGAATCGTCACGACCTTGCCCGCGTACCGCGGGTTCCGCGCGGCCGCGTCGCCGAGCTGCTTGCCGTTCGCCCCCAGCGCGGAGACGCCGGGGTAACCGCCCGTGGCGCACGCGTGCCCGCTGTGGTTCGTGAACTCGAGCGGGTAGTAGAAGGTGCCCGCGGCGCCGTTGAGCGCGTCCGGGCTGATCCACACCGACAGCTGGCTGGCCGTGCACGCCTTGACGGCGGCGGGTGCCGATGCGGCGGAAGCGGACGTAGCCGCCCAGGCGGCTGAGCCGATGCCGATCGCGAGCGCTGCGCTGGCAGCCGCGATGAGGCGGCGGAATGGCTTGCCCATGCTGATGCTTCCTTTGACTCGAGGCGGTGCCGGAGACCCATCCCCGGCGGCTAACCCCTCGTCTTCATGACGCCGCAGCGGGCCGTGTGGTTGTGGCTACAGTGTTGGCGTGGATGACGCGGATGTGTGGATGAGGCGGGGTTCGTCGTTCGGCGCGGTCGCGCAGGCGTACGCGGAATACCGGCCGGACTACCCGGCGGACGCGGTGCGCTGGTGCGCCGCACCGGCCGGTGACATCGGGTCGCTGCGGGTGCTCGACCTCGGCGCGGGGACAGGGAAGCTGACCGGGCTGCTCGCACGGCTCGGCGCGCAGGTCACGGCGGTCGAGCCCGACGCGGCGATGCTGGCGGAGCTACGGCGCCAGCTGCCCGCGGTGCCCGCGCTCGCCGGATCCGCCGAGGAGATACCGCTGCCGGATGGCAGTGTGGACGGGGTGCTCTGCGGCCAGGCGCTGCACTGGTTCAACCTGGAGCGGGCGCTGCCGGAGATCGCCCGGGTGCTTGTGCCTGGCGGAACGCTCGGCGGGCTGTGGAACAGCGACGACGACCGGGTCGACTGGGTGGCGGGACTGCAGGAGGCGGCCGAGGGCGCGGCGTCGCCGTCGCTGTCCCGGCGCAGGTCCGAGGCGGCGAGCTGGGGTTCCGAGCAGTTCGGCCGGGCACTGTTCACGGCGACCGAGCGCGCGGAGTTCCGCAACGCGCAGCGGCTGACCGCCGACACGCTTGTCGCCCTGATCGGCACGCACTCCCAGGTTCTCCTCATGGAACCGGGCGACAGGGACCGGCTGCTCGCCAAGATCCGCGGCTACCTGACATCGCGTCCAGAGACGGCAGGCGAATTCGAGCTGCCCATGGTCACCTCGGTGATCCGCGCGGTCCGCCGCTAATAGAGGCTCAAACGAGGGATAGAGTCCAGAGGTGGATACCGAGACCGACCTTGACTCCCTGTCGTCGCAGGAACTGGCCGAGATGGCCACCAGCCGTGCGCGGCACCATGCCGACCTGGGCTTCTTCTGGGAGCTGCTGCGCGCGATTCCCGCGGCGGAGACCCTCGAGGGTGACGTGCGCGAGGCGGGCGAGGACCTGACCAAGGTGTCGTCGCTGCTGTCCGACGCGCTGACGCTGCACGAGGGCAACCTGGCGGAGGAACTGCGCCCCCTGTACCTGGACTACCTGCGCAAGCATCCGCCGAAGGGGTAGCCGGCCAGGGCGCCGTGCGGGCACCTGGCGGTGATGGGGCGCGGGTGGCGGAGCACGCAACCGTTCGGGATGCGACAAAACAGCGAGCGCGGCATACCCGCAGGGGGCATGCCGCGCTCGGCCGGCGAACTGAGGCCTGTCTTAGGCCTGCAGGACGCCCTCGATCTCGAGGTTGATGGTGACGTGCTCGCTGACCGCGACACCGCCGGGCACGCCGGGGATCGGGCCGTTGAAGGAGACGCCGTAGTCCATCCGGTTGATCACGGTGGTCGCGGAGAAGCCCACGCGGGTGCCGCCGTAAGCGTCAGGGCCGAAGCCGCTGACCTCAAGCTTGAACTCCACGGACTTGGTGACGCCCTTGAGCGTCAGGTCTCCCACCAGCACGAAGTCATCGCCGGCCGACTTGACGCTGGTCGAGACGAAGGTCATCGTCGGGTGCTTCTCCACCTCGAAGAAGTCGGCGCTGCGGATGTGCGCGTCGCGCTGCTCCTGGCCGGTGTTGATCGAGGAGAGGTCAACCGAGGCCGTGACGGAAGAGGCGGAGGGGTCTTCCGCGGTCACGATGGTGCCCTCGAACTTGTCGAAGCGGCCACGTACCTTGCTGACCATCATGTGCCGGACGGTGAACGAGACCTCGGAGTGAACGGGGTCGATCGCCCAGGTGCCGGCGACGTAGCCGGGGATTTCCACGGCGGACGTGCTCATCGAGCCTCCAGGGAAGAGAGAACGGTCACACTGCTATTGCTACGCTGGAGTGCGTTACTTCCTAACAGTAACCAAGGATGGTTGAAGTGTCAAGCACTGTTGTCACGCCAGGGTACGGCGTAATCTTGAACGCATGACGGCAACAGACGGCGAAACGGCCCCGGGGTACGCGTCGTCCACGTGCCGGGTCCGGGCGGTGCTCGACCGCGTTGGAGACAAATGGTCGATCTACGTGGTCGACCGGCTCGGTGGCGGGCAGCTGCGGTTCAGCGAGCTGCTGCGCGGCATCGACGGGATCACCGCGCGCATGCTCACCGTAACACTGCGCGGCCTGGAGCGGGACGGCATCCTGACCAGGACCGTGCACGCCGCCGTGCCACCGCGCGTCGACTACGCGCTCACCCCGCTTGGCGAAACCCTGCGCGAGGCGATCGGGCAGCTGGTGAGCTGGGCGGACAGCCACCTGCCGGAAATCGAGGAGGCGCAGGCCGCCTACGACGGCCGCGCCGATGAGTCCGCGTGCCCCGAGGAGGCAGTGAGCTAGTCGCCTGGACGGCGAGTGGGCTAGGCTTTGCCGGCTATGCGGCTGGCCCGCCGTGCGGGCCGCCCGCCAGCCAGGCCGCGCCGCGCGCGTACAGCTCCTCCACGGCGGGGCCGCGCAGCCCCGGCATATCGGGCTTCACCGGGTAGCCCGCCTGGACCTGCAGGTAGGCGAGGTAGCGGTAGCCCTCGGGGAAACGGCCGAGCACGGCGGAGTCGAACTCCATCTTCTCCCCCGGTGTCACCGGGTCGATCCGGTCCTTCTCGTAGATCGGCTGCCGCAGCACGATCGCCCAGCGGCCGTCGCGCTTTTCGAAGAAGTCGTAGAACCGGCCGATGCACGCCACGTCCGCCAGCACGCCGTGCACCTCGCCGCGCTGCATGATCGTCATCCTGGTCTGCGAGATCGCCCGCGTCCCGTTGACCGTGGCCTGGCTGGCGCCGGTGTAGTGCAGGATGCTGACGCCCTTGGCGTAGCCGTCGGCACTGATCTTGATGAAGTCTTCCTTCGGGCCCTGGAACCAGGTCGCCATCATGTAGCCGTCGTCGTGCCACTGCCGGCGGAACCACTCCCAGTTCGCGGAGTCGCGGGCGAGCGCCCAGCTCTCCACGACGTCCCTGATGGCCAGCCGGTCGGACAACGTCTCGTCACTCATGAGTCAAAGTCATATCAGGCGAATCCTGCTCTCGCCTGCCCTAGGAGACCTGCTCCGCGGCGGTGGTCACCGTCTGCACCGGGGGCTGGAGCGCGAAGTGGCAGGCGGCCAGGTGATTGGCCGTGCCGTAGGTCTTCAGCTCCGGCTCGACGGTGGCGCAGATCTCCTGCGCGATCGGGCAGCGGGTGCGGAACCTGCAGCCCGTCGGCGGGTGCAGCGCGCTCGGCAGTTCACCGGTGATCCCCGCGTGGACCTTGGACCGTTCCGCGGCCGGGTCAGCGGTCGGCGCGGACTCGATCAGGCCCTTGGTGTACGGGTGCGCGGGACGCAGGTACACCTCGTCGGCAGTGCCGATCTCCACCAGCTTGCCGAGGTACATGACCCCGATGTGGTTGGACAGGTACCGCACGACGGACAGGTCGTGGGAGATGAACAGGTACGTCAGGCCCAGCTCCCGCTGCAGGTCCCGCATCATGTTGAGCACCTGCGCCTGGATGGAGACGTCAAGCGCGGACACCGGCTCGTCGGCGATGATGAGCTGCGGGTTGAGCATCAGCGCGCGGGCGAAGCCGAGCCGCTGGCGCTGCCCGCCGGAGAACTCGTGCGGATAGCGCTCGGTCCACGCCTCGGGCAGCCCGACCTTGCCGAGCATCTCGCGTACCTTGGCGTACTGCTCCCTGCGCGAGCCCATGCCCTGCACGATCAGCGGCTCGCGCAGGATCGACCCGGCGCGCATGCGCGGGTCGAGCGAGGCGTAGGAGTCCTGGAACATGTACTGGATGTCCCGGCGCTCGCGTCGGTACTGCCTGCCGCTTGAGCGGGCCAGATCCTTGCCGGCGAAACTGATCGTGCCCGCCGTGGGCTTGTCGAGGCCGACGAGCATGCGGCCGATGGTGGTCTTTCCGCAGCCGGACTCGCCGACGAGGCCGAGCGTCTCGCCCTTGCGGATATCGAACGACACGCCGGCGACGGCGCTCACCGAGCCGACCTTGCGCTGCAGCATGCCCTTGGTCACGGGGAAATCCTTAACCAGGTTGCTCGCGCGCAGCACGACCGCGCCTGGCTCGATCACCTCGGCCGGGGCGGCGTCCGCCTCGGAGATCGACTCGATCACCTTGAGCTGCCCGCCGACCGTCGCTTCCTTCGCGCCGACGGGGAAGAAGCACCGGTAGGTGTGCGCCGTGGTCTCGCCGGCCAGCATCGGGTCCTCGGCACGGCACTTGTCGGTGGCGTACCGGCAGCGCGGCGCGAACCGGCAGCCCTGTGGCGGGTTGACCAGGTCCGGCGGCGCGCCGGGTATCGAGTACAGCCGCTCCCGCGTCTCCGCGGACTTTTCCGGCAGGGCGTGGAAGAGCGCCTCGGTGTACGGGTGGCGCGGGTTGGCGTAAAGCCCCGACGTCGCGGCGGTCTCCACGACCTTGCCTGCGTACATGACGGCCACCCGGTCAGCACGGCCGGCGATCACCCCGAGGTCGTGGGTGACGAGGATGACCGACATTCCGAGCCGCTCCCGCAGGCCGTCGATGAGCTCGAGGATCTGCTTCTGGATGGTCACGTCCAAGGCGGTCGTCGGCTCGTCGGCGATGAGCAGCTTGGGATCGCAGGCCAGGGCCATCGCGATCATCACGCGCTGGCGCATGCCGCCGGAGAACTGGTGCGGGTACTCGTCGACACGCTCCCGTGCCCGCGGCATCCCCACCAGGTCAAGGACCTCGACCGCCCGGTCGTAGGCTTCCTTCTTCGAGACGTCCCTGTGCAGCAGCACCGCCTCGGCGATCTGCTGCCCGACGGTGTGCGTGGGGTTCAGCGACGACAGCGGGTCCTGGAAGATCATCCCGATGTCGTCGCCGCGGATCTTGCGCAGTTCCTCCGGCTTGAGCACGGTGAGCTCTTTGCCCGCGAGCTTGATCGAGCCGCCGGCGATCCGGCCGCCGTTAGGCAGCAGTTGCATGATCGACAGCGCGGTCATCGTCTTACCGCAACCAGACTCGCCCACCACGCCGAGCGTCTCGCCCTCGTCGACGTGCAGCGTCACGCCGTCGACGGCGTGCACCACGCCCTCCTTGAGCTGGATCTCGGTGCGCAGGTCGGTAATTTCAAGCAGTGCCACGACGTTGTCCTCCCTACCGGCGCTGCAGCCGGGTCTCGAACGCGTCGCGGAGCGCGTCACCGACGAAGTTGAACGCGATGCAGGTCAAGATGATCGTCACGCCCGGCGGATAGATCAGCCACCAGTAGTTACCGCCCTGGATGTACTGCAGCCCGCCGGACAGCATCGTGCCCCAGTCGGTCGACGGCGGAGCCACGCCAAGGGTGAGGAAGCCGAGAACCGACAGGGTCAATATCGAGTCGGCGACCGCGAAAGTGGCCTGGACGATGATCGTGCCGATCGCGTTCGGCACGATGTGCCTAAGCACCGACCGCAGCGGGCGGCCGCCGATCACCCGCACGGCCTGCACGTACTCGCGGTTGCGCAGGGCTAGCGTCTCGCCGCGGACCAGCCGGGCCACGCCGAACCAGTAGAACACGGCGATGATGAAGATGATCACGGCCGGCGTCGGGTGGAAGATGACCGACAAAATGATGATCACCATCAGCGACGGCAGTGACAGTCCGGCGTCCACGATCCGCATCATGATCGAGTCGACGAAGCCGCCTGCGAAGCCGGAAATCGCGCCGTACAGTGTGCCGACCAAAACGGCCACGACCGCGGAGGCAAGCCCGACCTCCAGGGAAGTCTGGCCGCCGGCCATCAGCCTGCCGAGCTCGTCGTAGCCGAGATCGTCGCAGCCGAGCAGGTGCGAGCCGGACGGAGTGCACAGGAAACTGGTCAGGTCGGTGTTGACCTGATTGGTCACGTAAATGTGCGGCCCGACGAAGCAGAACAGGAAGATGAACACGATGAAGCCGAGGCCGATCAGGGCAAGCTTGTTCTCGGCGAAAACTTCCCAGGCCCGGACGAGCATGCCGCGCGGCTTGCTCGACGGCACGATGCCGAGCTCGGCGTCGGTGGCCGCGATGACCTGCGATTCCGATGCGGTCATCAGTACCTCACCCTCGGGTCGAGCACCGCGTAGCCGATATCCGCGGCTAGGTTGCCCGCTATCGTCGCCACCGTGGCAAGCACGGTGAACCCGAGCAGCACCTCGAAGTCGTTGTTCAGCGCTGCCTGGTAGAAGGCGAGCCCCATGCCCGGGTAGTTGAAGACCACCTCGAGCAGGATCGCGCCGCCGACGAGCGTCGGTATGGACAGCCCGAGCAGCGTCACGATGGAGACCAGCGAGTTGCGGAAGACATGGCCCCAGACCACCCGGCGCTCGCTTGCGCCCTTGGCCCTCGCGGTTCGCACATAGTCCTGTACGAGGTTGTCAAGAACGGACGAGCGCATGTATCGCGACCACAGCGCGTACAGCAGGAAGGCGTAGGTGAAGACCGGCAGCACGAGCGCCCTTGGCTGGGCGAGGATCGAGATGACCGACGACGACTGCGGAGCGAAAGGCGGGAAAAGGTGGACGTCGACCGCGAACCAGTCCACGAGCACGATCCCGAGAAAGAACGTCGGGGTGGAGTAGCCGAGGAATGACAGACCGGTGAGCGCGTAGTCGGCGGCGCTGTTGCGGTGCACCGCCTGGTACACGCCAAGCGGTATGCCGAACAGCAGGGAAACGACCGTGCCGAGCAGGACCATGATGACCGTCTTCGGCAGGTCCTGCGCGATCAGGGTGGTAACCGAGAGATTCAGCTTGTCGGAGAAGCCGAGGTTGCCGCGCAACAGCTGGCCGACCCACTTGATGTACTGCACGTAGAACGGCTGGTCGAAGCCGTACAGCTGCTCGTAGTAGTGGATCAGGTAGGGCGTCGCCCGGGTGCCGAGGAGGGCGCGGACCGGGCCGCCAGGGAACAGGTGGACCAGGCCGAGGGTGGCGGCCGTCACAAGGAACAGGACAAAGATCGCCTGCCCGGTGCGCCGAATCAGGAAACCGACCACGGTTTCATTGTCCTTTCTCGCGCAGCCGCGGCCACCGCCGTTTCGGTGGTGGCCGCGGCACGCACTGCCCGCTGGTTACTTGGTGAAGTTCCAGTACTCAGGCAGCAGGGTGGCGAGAGGGTTCTCGGCCACGTTCGCCAGCTTGCTGTTCACCGCAACGACGCTGTAGAAGTTGGGGAACCAAATGAACGGAAGTTGCTGTGCGGTGTAGGCCGCGTACTGCTGGAAGACCGACAAGCTGTTGCTGGTGTGGGTCAGCCCGATCAGCTTGTCCTCGGTCGGGTCGCTATAGCTGCCCGAATTGGACGAGGCGCCGGTCGCGAACAGCGGCTCACCGGTCGGCTCGAAGCCGGGACCGTTGAAGTTCCAGCCGCCGAAGTTCAGACTGTCCCACTTGCAGCCAGCGTCGGTCGGCTTGCAGGGAGCGGACTCGCCGATGATGGTGTTGAACGACTGCGGCACGAGCGTCAGCGGCACTCCTGCCTGGGCCATGTCGGACTTGAGGATCGCCACTTCTTGATTGAAGTAGGACACACCAGTGGCGTAGTCCATCGTGACGGTGAGCTTCGTCCCCGCCGCGACGCCAGCGCCGCACTGACTGCTGCCGCTGCCAGGCGACTGACAGGTCATCGTGCCGCCCACATTCTTCCAGCCGTGGCTGGTGAGCAGCGCTGTGGCAGCCGAGATTGAGAACGGGTAGGGGCCTTGTCCTCCGTTACTGTTCTGGACCGACGGTACCCACTGGCTTGACGGCTGGGTCGGCACACCGCCAGACGTCGCGTATCCGTAGCCGCGCTGTGCCGCCTTGATCATGCCTTCCTGGTCGACGAGCTCCTGCAGTGCCTGGCGCACGTACAGCTGCTTGTAGACGGCACCGAGCGTCGGGTTGTTGAAGTTGAGCATGTAGTACTCAATGGAGAACTGGTAGGCCGGCTGCAGCGTATAGCCGCTGCCGAGCGGGTTGGTCGACGGCAGCACTTGGCCGCCGGAGACCGGCTGGAGGTCCTGATCGGGGACGACGCCCCAGTCGATTTGTCCGGTCTTGAGCGCGGTGTACTCGGTCGTGTCGTCGGTGTACGCATAGTACGTGAAGTTCGCCAGCTGCGGCTTCGGGCTGCCGGAGTAGCCGGCGTTCGGCACGAACGAGGTGACAGGGCCGGAGGCGGCGGTGCTGAAGCTGGACAGCTTCCACGGGCCGTCGACGACCGCCCACAGCGGGTTGGTCGCGTAGGTCTTGGCGTTCTTCGCCTGCGCGGTGAGGAAGGTCCAGACCGCCTTGCACTTGGCCCACTTGTCGGCGGCGGTGTCGGCGGCGCAGCCACCGCTGCTCGCCGCGGCGCTCGCCGACGTGACGTCCCAGGCCTTGGGCATCGGGGTGATCTCGGCCAGCTGGTTGTAGGTGAACCAGATGCTGGAGACCGCGGACTTCAGGTGCAGGACCACCGTGTTCGCGTCGGTGGCGCTGTAGGAGGCGAGGTTGTCGGGGAGGAGGCCAGGCACGTAGCCGTAGTAGTTCGCGGGCTCGGCCTTCATCATGTTGAGCCAGAAGATCACGTCGCTGGCGTCAACGGTCTCGCCGTTGCTCCACTTCCAGCCCTTCATCGTGATCGTGACCGTCTTGCCGCCGTCGGAGTAGACGGGGGCGTTCGCGGGCGACAGCGGGTAGTTCACGTCGACCGAGGGGCCGTTGTTGCCGAACATGTACAGCGGCCGGTAGAGGAGCATCTGGAAGCCCTCGGCGTTGTACTCGTTGGCGTTGGTCAGCGGCACGTAGGGGAAGATCCAGCTGAGCGTCACGCCCGCAGGCAGCGCTACCCGGGCAGTGCCACCGGACACCGCCGCGGCCGTCGAGGACGCTGACGCCGATGACGACGAGCTGCTGCTTGGGCTGCTCGGCGTGGTTGACGAGCTGCTGCACGCGGCGATGCCCACCGCGAGCAGAGCTGCCGCTCCGGCTACGGCCGTCCGCGCCATGCGCGAACGCCGTCTGTTCCGAAACATCAATTGCGCTCCTTGGCTGTGCTGTTGTGCGCCCCCGACCGGCCCTGTTGCGGCCTGCCCCCAGGCGCGAACCTGCCTGGAGCGTAAGTTAGGCCCGTTAAGGACTTGAAGCCGAAGAATCACAATTTTCTATCGATACGCCAATGATTGGGTACTTCTGCCGGCCCCCAAGCTGACTCGCAGGCCGACCGGCACGCGTGGCCCGGTGCATACGATGCGTGCAAAATACCATAAAGCACGCGTTAGACACCACGGTTGCACCGCTGTCTTTCCGGTTGGCAGTCCATTTTGCAGGAAGATTTCCGTCGCATAACGAAAACCTTTGCAATCAGTTAAGGGCGCCGCCGAGCAAGATAGCCGCACGGAAAACGGTTTGACTTAGGTTGTTGCCGTCTGCAAGGATGCGCGCTTCATCGACGGAGAGCCAGCGCAACGGCGAGAACTCGTTCTCAGGAGTGACTGCCGCCGGCTCGGCCGTGGCGAAGATGAACCGCAAGTCCGCGTGCTGGTGCGCGGGCTCGGTCGCGGACGGGCGGACGTCGCAGATGACCGCGTGCACCAGCGACGCGTCCGGCCACGGCGCCAGGTCGGTGAGGCCCGTTTCCTCCGTCGCCTCGCGCAGTGCGATGGCGAGCGGATCACGCTCCCCTGGGTCACCGTGCCCGCCGACCTGCAGCCAGCGTTCCTGCCTGGTATGCCAGCGAAGCAGCACCCGGCCGGTCGGCGGGTGCACCACGAGCGCGGACGCGGTGAAGTGCAGCGGAAACTGCGAGCGGGACCACGGGTCTGCCACGGTCGCCGCGAGGCGGGTCATCCGTTCCAGGTCGGCGGTCTCGGGCTCCCCCGTGGCCCGGTAGCCGGTCAGCAGCCCGCTAAGCACAGGACCATCGTGCCACGCCCTGGCCGCCCAGGCGACCCGATTCGTCCGGCGTCTCTCGTTCTGGCACAACCACCGCTTTCAGACGCTCTGATCCCACGTGTTACACGAGCATCACTCGTCTGCAAAATCGAAATCCACGTAACAACTACAGTCCCTGTTCGCAAATACTTTCCATTAGAGTCGTACGTGTGTTCTAATAGAGAGCATGAGTACGGACCGCGCGGCGATGATCGGCCAGGTGTCCGCGGCGCACTTCCCCGCGCCGCGGCGACCGGCCGCCGCGCGCGGGCGCTAGCGGGACGGCACCCGCCGAAAGGCGCGACCGAAGTCCCAGCACAGACTGCCAGCAAGGGGTGACCATGACGCACGATATCGAATATACGAGCTATGACGAGGCCGACAGGATCGCCATGCTGGAAAACAGGGCCGCGGAGCTCGAGCGCAGGCTGCTCGCCGCCGTCCCGCCCGGCGAGGGCGGCGAGTGGCCCAATCTCGGCGTTCCCGACGAGGTTCGCATCGGCCAGGCGGCCGGCGACACACAGACCGCCGGCACCCGGAGCACCGGCTCCCGGAGCACCGACGGGCGGACGGAGGCGCTGATTAACCATGGCCGCCAGCGTGCCAAGCGCTCGCGTGGTCACTGGGTGCTCAAGCACTGGCGCTTCGTCGCGATCGGCGCCGCCGCGCTGCTGCTCGGGATCGGCGTCTCGCTGCTGATCCTGCCCGGCGGCGCGCCCGGCTGGCCGTCGAGCGTCGCCCAGGTGCAGACCGAGATCAAGCGCGCCTGCCAGAATCCCGACGTCGCGGCAGAGCCGAGCGGTCTCAACTTCGCCTGCGCCAAGGATACCCAGCAGGTGCTGTGGGTCTTCTCACTGCTGACCAGCGGCAACAACCCCGGCTACGTAGACGCCTCAACCGGGCGCACGGGTCTCGAGCCGATCCAGCCCGCCCAGGGCGGCGACATCGCGTGGTCGCTCAACCTGCACCATCCCTATAACGCGGCCAACCCGGTCGACAGCCTCGAGGTGGCCGCCCGGGCCATCAACAACATCATCAGCGGCGCGACCCTCACCTCCACGAACGGCGCCGCGCTGGTCGAGCCCGGCCTGGAGAGCAAGCCGGCCAACTGCCAGCGCTACACCGGGTCTTCGCAGGTGGTGACCAGGCATGGCTATCCAGCGCGCTGCGCGTCCGCGGTCACCTCGCCAGGCGGCCAGGCGGCGCTTGTTGCCGATGTCTTCAGTCAGTGGATGGGCGGCACGCCCTCGGCTCTGGCGACGCAGGCCGGGGTGCTTTTCCAGAACGCGGACAATCCGGGTGACCCCCGGGTGCAGGCGATACTGCAGAGCCTGCCCGCGTTCGGCCGTTAGCCGGGCAAGCAACCGGCGCCACGCCGGCGCCTGAGGCCCGAGAGGCGGATGGGGAGGCAGAAAACCAGCAATATCAATTTCGGGAAAAAGGCGCACCGCGAGCAGGACTGTAATGGCCGGAGGGGGGAAGAGGTACCCGTGCGTTCCGTCAGGAAGCGGTTGAAGCAGGCAACGGTGCTTGTGACCGTGAGCACCGGCGGCGTGATAACAGGGTTCAACTTCGTCCCAGGGGCGGCCGCGACGATGACCTCGCCGACCAGCGTGCCACTCCACTTGCTCGCGCTTGAGCAGGCGGCCAAGCCGGGCACTCTCGGCGATCTCGCCGCCGGCTCGGACAGCGCCGGCAGCGTGGCGAGCGACGCGCAGCTGCGCGCCGCGATCGTCAACGTGGCCGGCTACTACCTGCGGCTCGCGCAGACCAGGACCTCCGCCCAGATGGAGGCGCTGATCTGGGACAACACCAGCAGCGACGGCGCCGACCACGGGCCGTCGTGCGCGGCGTTCGCGAGCCTCACCCTCGAGTTCGCGGCGCAGGCGGTGGGCCAGCAGAGCTGGGCCAGCGGCGGCTCCAGCTTCCCGGACCCGCTGCCGGAGTGGGCGGACGTCCGGGTCGACACCAACCCCGACTCGCCGAAGATCACGTCCATGGTGGGCGACGCGCAGGCACACGGGCGCTGGCATGCCCTCGGCGACGGCTATCAGCCCCGGCCGGGCGACTGGGTGCTGTTCAGCGGCCACGTCGAGGTGATCACCCGGTACCACGACGGCGTTCTCGACACCATCGGCGCGGACTCGCTGCCCGGGCTCACGGTTAACGCGCACTCGTTCGGCGGCTCCTTCGCCGCGCACGGCGTCGAGGGCTTCATCGACAACGGCAACCTCAAGCCGTCCGGCACCACGGTCACCGGGTCAGGCAGCGGCGGTGCTGGCGCGACGCCTGCCGCCAAGCCGACGTCCGCGCCCTCGGCCCCGTCCGCGCCGACTGTGACACCGACTGCCGTGCCGACCGCGACTCCGACGAGCGCGCCGTCCGCGCGCTCCGGGCATCCGGGGACGGGGGCGTCCGGGTCGGGATCGTCAGGATCGGGCTCCTCGGGCTCTCAGCCGTCCGATTCTGGAGCCGCGATCATCCCGGGATTTGGTGCCTCCCAGGGGACGACCGGGACTTCCGGAGCGGCCTCCGCTCCGGGCGCGGGCTCCTCTCCGGGGACGGGCGCCGCTCCAGGGGAAGGCGTCGGGCCCAAGGCGGGCCTGGCGGCCATTCCCGGCGCGATGGGCACTCCGTTCACCGGCACGCCGTCCGCGCAGCCGACCGCGACGGCCCCCGCAGGCACTCACAAGACCGCGCCCGCCGCGCCTGTTTCGACGCCCGCCGCAACACCGACGGCCACCCCGACCGCCTCGCCGACGGCGACGCCCACCGCGACGCCCACCGCGACGGCGTCGCCGGCATCCTCTCCCGCCTCGTCGGCGCCTGCCTCGTCCGGGCGGCAGTACGCCACGCCTGGCACCCGCGATCAGCAGGCGTTCATCAGCCTTGTCGCGCCCGGTGCGATCGCCGCGCAGCAGCGTTACGGCGTGCCCGCGGCGGTGACGATCGCCCAGGCGATCGAGGAATCGGCGTGGGGGCGTAGCGGCCTCGCCGCGCAGTACCACAACCTGTTCGGCATCAAGGGCACCGGTCCCGCGGGCAGCGTGTCCCTGCCGACCTCTGAGTTCCAGGGCGGCCGGTGGGTATCGATCGACGCGCAGTTCCGCGTCTACCACAATGACGCGGAGTCGATCGCGGACCACGCCGAGCTGCTAGCCACGAGCGGCTACTACACGCGGGCGATGGCCGACCGCGGCGTGCCTGACGCGTTCGCCAACGACCTGACCGGCGTCTACGCCACCGACCCCGAGTACGGCGCGAACCTGATCGCGCTGATGCGGCTGTACAACCTTTACCAGTTCGACGCGGCCGGATCGCACGGCGGCGGCACGTCGACGCACGCAACCCCGCACGCGACGCACACGCCGGTCTCGCCGACCGCGACCTCCTCCGCGACGGCCTCGCCGACCGTGACCCCGACGGCCGCCCCGACGGGCAGGCCGACTCCCGCCCCGGCGAGCACGCCGGCCGTGCGCCCGACGGCGACGCGTCAGGGTTCGGCCGGCCGGACGGGCCACGCGGGCGCCGGGCGCGCCCAGGTCCCCGGTGTCACGACCCCGGCACTCTCCCCCACCGTGTCCGCGGTCCGGGGGCGCACGGGAGCGGGACCCGTTTCACAGGGAAAGACGCGGCAGGCCGGCGCGAGCGCGGCCACCGGGCGGATACCCGGGCTCATCTCGCCAGGCCCGCTGGCACCCGCGGTGACCGCGATCCGCTACGAGAAGCAATTCCCGCATGCGGTGACCACCGCGTTGTTCGCGACCGCCAAGACACCGCTCGCCCGCGGGGAGCAGCTGTACCGCGACGTCGCGGCGAGGTGCGACATCCCATGGAAGCTGCTCGCGGCCGTCGACTGGATGCAGTGCAAGGCCGACCCGCGCTACTCCCCGGTGCACGGCGAGCGGCTCGGCTCGCTCAACGCCGACGGAACCTCATTCGCCACCAAGTCGGCCGCTCTTAGCCAGTGCGCGAGCGACCTCGTCCAGCTCGCCGCCGCCGTCTACGGCATCGACCTCACCGCGCGCAGGCCGCTGTCGGTGCGGGCTCTCGCGGACGCGTTCGCAGCGTTCCGCTGGGGCGCGCTGCTGCGGCGTCATGGCGTTTCAGCCATGGAGTTCCCGTACTCTGTCGCGGGGCTCACCGCCGCGCACCAGAAGATGCACTGGCCGGGGATCGACGACCCGGGCGCGCCTGACCGTCCGGGCGCGCGGTTCCGCGAGCCGTTCGGCGCGGTTCCTGTCGTACTCAGCCTCGACTACCCGGCGACCGTCTAAGTGACAGAAAGCAGGTAACCCCCGTGTTCCGCTTCATCGTCTGGCTCGCCCGCCGGCTCGGTTCCGGCCATGACGCCGGGCAGGCGTCCTCCGCTCAGCTAGCCCCCGGGCAACTCATCACCGTGCGGCTAGCCGACGGCAGTGCGGCGGGCGGTGCAGCCGTCCTGGCAGCCGGCGCCGAGGACGGCACTGGCAACGGCGCACAGGGCTCGTTCGAGCAGCAGAACCCGACGATCGTCCTCGTCGGGCAGCCCGGCGGCCCGCAGCCGCCGCGGCGAAGCTGGTTTTCCCGGATACCGCGCTGGCTGCGGTGGACCGCGGCCATCGTCATCGTGGGCCTGTTCTTCCGCAGGATCGTCGCGTGGGCGGTGATCGGCGCGCTGTCCGCCGCCCTGCACCTGTTCGGCGCCAACGTCCACCTGCCGCACATCACCTTCGGCTGGCCGTGGTCGTCGCCGGCCAGCTCGAGCGTGCTGGTCGGCCCGCTCGTGCTGCAGAAGATCGAGGGCATCGACAAGCCCGCGCTCGGCACCACCACCTTCAGCTTCCTGTTCACCCACTCGGTGTCCAAGCCGATGGGCTTCCTGCCGTGCTGGTACTCCGCCACCTTCTACGCGGTGGGGCACGCCTCGGCGACCGTCAACCTCAACCCGGGTCCGTCCTGGTGGAAGCGGTCCACCGGCCATTATGTGCTGCGCGTGCTGAGCAGGCCGTCTGGCGGCGCGCCTGGCAAGGTCAGCATCACGATGGCACTGCCGCTGCCGCAACTGCCGCAGTCGGTGCACGACGTCTCGGTCGACGACACCATCTCCAAGCCGGTCTCCTCCGACCACTCATGGACCTATCCGGGCCTGGCCTGCGGCGTGCTTATCAAGCCGCAGTTCGCCCAGTCGGTGCTTTACTCGCAGGCGCAGACGGTGGCCTTCCAGAAGGCGACTCAGGTCAAGAGCGTGACGCAGCCGCTGATCGCCGCCGCGGAAAAGGAGGCGACCACGATCATCGGCGGCAACTTCATCACGCCGACGCTCAACGCGCTGAACTACAAGGTCAGCTCGTTCACCATTCGCTGGGTGGCCCCCGGTGCGGGCAGTGGTGCCACTGGCTGAGCGGCGATAGTGGCTAAATCGCGATGTGACTGAGCGGGCGATCGGCTGAACCCGGAGCCGGTTAGACCTACTATTTCGGTATGCCGGGGATCGCGTCCCTTGAAGCGTTCCAGCGGGGCGTTCAAGAGTTTGATATCGCTAATTTCCAGCTCGACATCGAGCCCGCCGCGCTTGACGCGGCGCGCAGCTCGCTGGACGAGTCTGGAGTGCTGCTCCTCGGCGAGGTACACGGGGTGCGGCAGAACGCGCTGATCGCGCGGGAGCTGATGACGGCGCTGGACATCACCGGGCTTGCGCTTGAGTGGCCGGCCGGCCTCGCCTCCGCCATCAGCGGCTTCTTCGAAGACGGCCAGGTGCCCGATCATCCGCTGCTGTGGGCCGGCGACGGCCGGATCACCGCCGGGCACTTCGCGATGCTCTGGGAGCGCTTCGCCGCCGGGCGACTACTCGCGCTGACCCTGTTCGACGGCGTGAACGAGGTCGGCTGGTCCCGCCGCGAGGCCGCGATGGCCGAGCGGATCCTGACCGCGCAGGGGCCCGCGGCACGCACGCTGGTGATCGCGGGGAACGCGCACACCGCCCTCGCACCGACCGGGCTCGGCATTCCACTCGGCGCCCGGCTCGCCGAGCAGCGAAGCGGCGTCCGCGAGGTGCACATCAAGTACGGAAACGGCGGGTACTACAACCTGAGCCCGCAGCGGTTCAAGCGCCAGTGGTCCCTGCGCCGCCGCGCCCGCCTGCACGTCGATGGCGCCGCCCTCGTGCTGGACCTGCCAAGCCCGGTGCAGGCCCGCGTACCGCATCGCGTGCAGCCCAACCAGCGTCCGCTGCGTCCGGCCGCGCCCGGTTTCACCGGCGCGTTCCCCGCCTACAACGACGCGAAGCCGCTGACCGGTCCGCAGCGTCAGCTTGGCCAGCCCCAGCGGCAGGGTCAGCCAACAGGCCCGTTCCCTGCCCAGGGCGCCGCGTATCAGGGACAGCCGCGGCAGGCATCCCAGCGTCAGACCG
>Ga0335083_10003000_pt1 | contig 22068 bp, 15 predicted proteins | sample Lox_Sample_42_FD_206716 | JGI IMG/M metagenome (GOLD analysis project Ga0335083, IMG submission 206716) | Soil microbial communities from Loxahatchee National Wildlife Refuge, Florida, United States - Lox_Sample_4.2 | ecosystem: Environmental > Terrestrial > Soil > Wetlands | place: USA...
TCATACCATTGCCCAGCGGCTTCATAAAATCTTCGCGCAGAATCTCGCCGGGATGAATGGGCGGGAGCTTCCCCGATTTGGCCATCTGTCCTCCTGGTGATACTCCACGATTTCCACATTTAAGCATCGCCATCGCGCCACACAAAAGCATACACGCCAGGCCTTCTGGATTTCCCATTTCGGGAATGTCCCGAGAATTCGTGTTCCCAAATCACAGACATCCTGACTCCCCTGTGCTACGGTCGGCTTGAGTCGAACCATACGGTCGGCACTTCCACTCCAAGGTTCTGTGGCGCGCCGAGTGTGTGGTTTTTGTTTTTACGACGGAGATTCCATGAAGACTATCAAGCACTGCCGCCACGTGAAGGAAGACGGCATCGCCTGCGGGTCGCCTCCACTGCGCGGCGAGAACTACTGCCACTATCATCTGCGCTACAAGGGATACCCGTTGCGCACCTGGCGCAACCAACAGCGTCTCGGAGGATTGCACTTTACCCGGGGAATGGCGTTGAACCTTAAGGCTGCGGAAGCCAACCTCAAACGAATCGACCGGCTGCTGTCGTCCGGCACGTGTTCTGACCCAAAGCGCGCCGGCGTGATCCGCTACGGCCTGCAGATGCAAATCCATGAGTTGCGCTACATGACAGCGAGGGGGGAAATCGGGCCGAGGTTTCGTCTCCGGCCACCTCCTATGAGCGATAAGTCTAAAGGAGTGAAGACTTTGCGATAATGGCTTGCGAATCAGTAGTTTGCATCAAAATGTCCAGGGGGGACCAAAGCAAACCACTGATTCTAAATAGGATGGGATAAGGGGGGAGGGGGTAGGGGGTACTTCAAAATGATCTTTCGCTCGGGCTTGGTGAGCACCCATCCAGCAAAGCGAGCGGCGCACTTCATGCCAACAACTGCTCGAGGGCTTTCGCCACTTGCGATCCGGTGAACGGTTTCGGGACCAGCAAAACTCTGCGTGCGTTGCGGGCGCGGAGGCTCGCGTCCGCCTTTTGCTCGGTGTCGGTGATGATGACGACGGGAAGCTCGATGTGGTTCGGGTGCTGGCGCAGGCTGTCGAAGAGCGATTCGCTCATGTCAAAGGAAGAGCAGTCGAGCACGAGGGCATCAGGGCGTTGCTCCAGAACGAGTTCGTTGATGGAGGCGCTGTATTCGGTTGCGAACACCTCGTGGCCGCGATCGCGCAGGGCAAAAGTCAGCAACTCGGCGACCTCCGGCGTGTCGTCAATGAGCAGGATGCGCGACACCTTACTTCTTGCCAGCTTCGGCGACCGGCAGACGCGGCTTCTTGCCTTCGCAAGGCTCCAGGTCCATGACCCAGACGCGCCCGCCGGCGGTGTAGCAGGCGCGATGATCGTTCTCGACCGTCGCGCCCCAGGCTTCGAGAGTGCGCATGGCAAACGTGTAGCCCTCGAAGTTGTTGCGCGTGTGCTGCAGCACTTCGTTGGTGTGCCAGTTGTCGGTGAGGATCGCTTCTCCCGCATGCACGCGCAGCACCGTGTAGTAGCGGTCGAAGGCCGCTTCCGGACGCACGTCGCGCGTTGCGCCGCGCTTTTTGCCTTCGCTGACGATGTAGGTTTCCTGCGCCGCGGGAGTAGCAGGAGGAGTTGAAGGTTTCGTGCTCATACCGTTTGTGCCACTATCGCGGCTGCTTCCGCGGACGCCATGTTCGCCACGTTCTTCACGTCGGCGGCCTGAATCAGGGCCTCGGGCAGCTCGACGCCCATCATGCGCCACTGCTCGTTGGCAAACCTCTGCAGCGTGGCCACGTGCTCGGCGTGCAGATGGCCGAAGCGACCCTGCAGTTTCAGGTACTCCGACACCGGCCGCATGTTCTGCGGACGGAAACTGTAATCGTATTCGCGCTTCTCAGGGTCCCACTCCCAGACTGGAAACAGGCCGCACTCGACGACCAGCCGGCCAAGATCGATGGAGCGCGGCGTCTCGTACACGAAGCCCTTCTGGCACGGAGTGTAGACCAGCAAGTATGCAGCGCCCTTGTGATTCAGCCCCTTGCGTACCTTGTTCATCAGGTCGATCGGGTAGCCAACGCTTGCGGTCGCCACATAGCAGTGCGGATGTCCTGCCGCCATCATGCGAGCGAGGTCCTTGGGAAACAGCTTCTTCGCCTCGGGAACCTTTGGGCCGGGTGGCGAGAAGGTCGTCATGCCACCGTAGGGCGTGCGTGACGAAGCCTGAATACCGGTGTTCGCGTACTGCTCGTTGTCGTAGCAGATGATGAGGCAATCGTGGTTGCGATAGAGCGCGCCGGAAATCGAGCCGAGGCCGATGTCGGAAGCACTGCCGTCGCCCGCTTCGCAAATGATGTTGGGGAAGGCGCCCTTCCACTTGCCTTTGCGGATCAGGGCTTCGTAGGCGGCAGCAACACCCGAGGTAAAGCTGCCGGCGCTGCCAATCTGCGTGTGCGCCCACGGCACGTTGTAGGGCGTGCACAGATACGAGCTGTTAGCGACATACATGCAGCCGGTCGGTCCGACCAGGATTGTGTTGTCGCCCGCAGCCTTGCTCGTCATGCGGTACTGGATAGAAGGCCCGCAGCCGGCGCAGGTGCGATGGCCAGGAACAAACGGTTCGCTCGCCGGCAAATCAGGGTTGTAGAAACGCGCACCCTGGTTCGGGCTGTCGAGAATGGGCAGTATCTGCCGCTCAACTACCACTGTTGCCATGATTGCTCCTCTCATTGCCAGGGCCTGATTATTAGCCCCGGCGCGCTAATCCTCGAATCCGACCCAATGGGTGCGTTTTTCAATTTTGCCGCGCTTCTGCGCTTCCGTCATTTTCTGCATCATCCAATAAAATTCCTTCAGCACGATCGCCTCGCCGCCCAGTCCAGCCATGAACGACATGACGAGCGGGCGCCGCGGACTTTCATACAGGGCCGCGCAGGCCTCAGCGTACAGCGAGCCGCCGCTGCTTACGCTCCCCAGCCCCATGTTGGTCTCGATTACGCCGACCACCTTGAACTTACTCAAGGCTTCGTTCACGCGATCCGTCGGATAGGGCCGGATGGTCCTCAGCCTTACCAGACCGACCTTCGCGCCCTGGTCGCGCATGTGCTGAATTGCGAAACGCGCCGTCACCGCGTGTCCGCCCTGCATGAAGAAGGCGACTTCGGCGTCATCGGTCATGAACTCTTCCACCCACGGATCGTAGCGACGCCCAAAGATCCTGGCGAAGTCGTCGTGGACCTCTTCGACAACCGGCATTGCCTCTTCCATGGCGCGGGCGCGCTCCAGTTGAAGCGGCGGGCCCTGCTCGGGCATGATCTGCGGCCCGTGCGACACCGGATGCCGCGGATCGAGCGGGTACGGATGCTTGTAGGGCGGCAGAAACTCTTTCACCTGCCCCGGATCGGGCAACTCCACGTCGCTGGTGATGTGCGAGACGAAGAAACCATCCTGGCAAACCATCTGGGGCAGGAGCACGCGAGGATCCTCGCCAATACGGTAGGCCATCAGGTGATTGTCGAATGCTTCCTGGGCGTCGCAGGACCAGCCCATCAGCCACCCCATGTCGCGGGTGGACAGCGCATCGGTGTGCTCGGAGCCGAAGTCGCCGGGCGGATCGAGCGTGCGGTCGGCAATCATCATCTGCACCGGCATGCGGCTGCCCGAGATTGGAGAATACAGCTCGTAGGCGTAGGTGACACCGACTCCGGAGCTACCGGTGAAAACGCGCGCACCACTCGAGGAGGCACCATGCGCGATGCTCAATTGCGAGTGCTCGCTGTCGGCCACGATGTATTCGGCATCCAGTTCTCCGTTGGCCACCATCTGCGCAAGCGCCATCATGGTTGCCGTGTAAGGCCGGATCGGGTAGGCCGTAATGACATCGACATCGGCATACTTCGCGGCCTGTGCCGACGCGACGCAGCCATTGATGCGAACCGTTTTCTTCTTCGTTTCCGTGGCTGTTGGCATGGTTTGACTCCGTGCGCTCTAGATATTCTTCGGCGGTCTTTCCGCCAGGCTCCGCAATTCTTCCGCCTGCCTACCGTGCAATCCGGGCGAGATGGCAAACGCGGTATCCATTCGTATCACGCCCGTGTCGAAGTCCAGTTCGGGCACGCCCTCGAGGCAGCCCGTCGGACACTCTTCGATACAGACGCGGCATCCCTTGCAATAGTTGACCAGAATCTTATAGAGGCCGTTCGACCGCTCGGGCCGCACGATGCACGGCTCGGGACATACCAGATAACAGTTGTCGCACGCATTACAGGTACCGCAACTGAAACAGCGGCAGGCCTCTTCGACCACCTGCTCCTCCGAGAGCGACTGAATCACTTCCTCCTGGGTTCTGCGCCGGCTGGTGGGCGGCTGCATTGCCTGCTGAATCCGTGGGAAGTGCGGGAAGTAAGTCATGTTCATGCGGTTCAAATCGAACAGCACGTCAACGGGAACGGTACGCGGCTGCAGCGGCTCCCCGCGCAGCGCTTTGTCCAGATTGAAGGCGACCCGCTTCCCGTCGCCGACGGCATTCACCACCATCAACTGCTGGCCCGTGCCGAGCTGCACCACATCACCCGCCGCAAAGAAGTTGGTGTCGCCGAGTCGCCCGAATGTGTCAATCTTGATGGTGCCACGTTCGGTCTTGAACTCGTCCGGCAACCATGCCAGCGACGCGTGCTGCCCCACTGCGATAATCACGTTGTCCACAGCAAAACGCTCGGGCGTGACATCGCGATTAACGATGATCGGCGAGGCGTTGATGGCGCCGGAGAAGTGCGCCGGATAGAGCTGCAGGGCCTCGACCTTACCGTTCCCAAGCACGGAGGTCATCGCCCGCCCGTGCAACAGCTCCGCCCCTTCTTGCAGCATGTCGTGCAAATCTTCGGCCACGCAGGGCATCTCGGTGGTATTGGACTCCACCGTGATCATGGTCACTTCAATGGCGCCTTGCCGCAGCGCTTCGCGAGCGCAATCGATGGCCGTGTTTCCGCCGCCGATGACAGCAACCCGAGCGCCCAACTTCACCTTGGATGTGCCCATGCCGATGTCACGCAGGAAGGGAAGTCCGAAGTGAACGCCCTCCTTGTCCTCACCGTCGGCGCGTGCGCTATTGGGCTCGGTGAGGCCCACAGCGAGGACACAGGCGTGGTAATTCTTCTTCAGGTCGTCCCAGGAGACGTCCTTGCCGACCTCGACGTTGGTTTTGATGGTCACCCCAAGCTCGCCGAGTCGCTCGATCTCTCGATCGAGGACGTGCTGCGGAAGTACCCAGTCCGGAATGCCGCCACGATTCAGTCCTCCCGGCTTCGGCGATTTCTCCAGGATCGTAACCTGGTAGCCGAGACGGGCAAGCTGATAGGCAGCACTATGGCCGGCGGGACCCGACCCCACCACGGCGATTTTCTTGCCGTTGGGTGGACCGGCCTTGACCACGTCGTTCGTGAGTGCCTGTCCAAGATCGCCGAGGAATCGTTCGACCGCGCGAATCGAGATGGCCTCATCGTATTGTCCGCGGTTGCAAGCCCGCTCGCACGGGTGGTAGCACACCCGTCCTGTCACCGACGGGAACGGCATGTCTTCTTTGATGAGGGCGTAAGCGTCCAGATACTTGCCCCGCTTTACGAGATCGAGATAGCCCTGGATCTTTTCGTTGGTTCCGCAAGCATTGTTGCAAGGTGGCATCTTGTCCCGGTACACCGGCCGGATAGCACGCCAGTTGCCGGTAGGGAAAAGGTCTTGTCCCTTTTCCTGCGACGGCGCCGGTGTGATGCCGCCGAAGGTGATCATGAGCCGTTCGGGGATGCGTGTGCCTTTGGTTGACATGTGCTCCTTCCTAAACTTACGCAGCCACTGGTTTCAGCGGCATGATGTGCAATTCGTCGAGCGCCATTCGAAACGCATTCTTGTTCGCTATCATGGGTTCAATGGTCTCCACTTTGACGAGGCTCGTCGTCTTGACCACTGCCGCAATCAGCGGAGCAGCAATATCAGGCGCGATGGCTTTGCTTCGCTCGGCAGCGCCTTCCGTCGAAAGGCGGTCGAGGCCGAGTTCGCCCAACCGGTAGTAAAGCCATTTGTGGTCTGCCAGCTTGGCGGCATCCACGCAAACCAGTTGGGTCAGCCGCTCAGGACCGGGCACGAAACGAATCATATATTCCGGTGAGTAGTGTGTGTTGATGACCAGCGTTCCGCCGGGAGGCATTCCGCCCAGATAATCCCAGCCCTTGACCATGGTCTCCTCAACCAGCACGACGATATTCGGATGCTCGTTTTCGTAGGTGAGGGCGTTCTCGATCACGCTGTCGCTGACGCGACAGTATTTGCGCGTGGGCGCGTTAGTGCGATCGGGATTGTCAACGTAGTTCTCCATCGCCTGCGCAAACTTGCCCTCCAGCCGCGCAGCCGCGGAAATGGAATTGACGATGTCGCGGCCTTCTTTGTCCATGATTATGCCGCGCGTCCAAACCGTGAGTTCTGTGTAATTCATGGTCAAACCTCGTCACGTCTTCGTGATGCCTCGGGGCACGCATCCCCGGCGCTGTCGCCCGGCGCTCTTGCTCCGTCAACCGCGGGGAATTGCCTGGGACTGCCACGGCCGGAGTCAAGAACCGCCAGGAAATCTCTCCGTAAAACGACGAAAGGCACCCGAGCGCCGTCCTGAAATTCCGCAATCGCTGATAACGCCGCCTTCTTGCACAGGCTTTCGATATCGGCGCCCGTCAGCCCCTTCATCTGGTCCGCGAACTTCTCCAAATCGATGTCCGACGCAAGGGGCAGACGCTGGCAGCACAGCCGCAGGATTTCGGCGCGGTCGGCGGCGTCGGGCTTGGCGAACGGGAGTATGTAATCGAAGCGCCCGCTGCGCAACAGCGCCGGCTCGATGCGCTCGGGGCGATTGGTGGCCGCCAGAAGGATTACCCCTTTGACGTCGCGCAGGTTGTCGATCTCACGCAAGAGCTGACTGAGAATCCGCTGATATACGTCAGTGCCGAACTGATCGGCGCCGAACTTGGGCGCGATTGCGTCGATCGTGTCAAAGAACAGGATGCACGGCGCCGTACGCCTGGCCTTCTTGAAAACCTCGCGCAGCGCCCTTTCCGATTCGCCCAGCCACTTCGAGTACAGTTGCGGGCCATCAATGGCGATCAGTGGGACCTGCTTCTCACCCGACAGCGCCCGAGCCATGGCGGTCTTCCCGGTGCCCGATGGACCGACCAGCAGGATGCCCCGCGCCGGAGCCAGCCCGACTTGCTCGTAGATCTCGCCGTGCATGTGGGAATGCTCGATTACCAGATCGAGCAAACGTTTCACATTGTGCAGACCCCCGAGAGACGCAAATGTCGAAGCGCTCTTCTCCACAAAGAACTCGCGAGTAGCGCTGGGCTCGACTTCTTTCAGGTCAGCGAGAAAGTCATCCCGCGTGACCTGCAACGCACCCAGTTCTGCAGACGCATCGCCATCGCCGGGTGGAGATGCGGAGAGGAAGCGACGCAGGGCAATCATGCCGACCTCCTGTCCCAGCGCTTCGAGATCTGCGCCGACAAAGCCATGGGAATGCTCGGCGACTTGCCGCAGGTCAACGTCCGGTGCGAGGGGCATGGCGCGCGTGTGGATCCTTAGGATTTGCAGCCGGGCCTGTGTGTTGGGTACGCCGATTTCGATTTCGCGGTCAAAGCGGCCGGGACGTCGCAGGGCCGGGTCAAGCACCTCGGGGATGTTGGTGGCCCCGATGACGATGACCTGGCCCCGCGCAACAAAGCCGTCCATTAAGCTGAGAAGCTGCGCTACCACGCGCTTTTCGACTTCGCCAGCGACCTCGGTGCGCTTAGGAGCCACAGCGTCGATCTCGTCGATGAAGAGGATAGCCGGAGCGTGGCGCGCCGCTTCTTCGAAGACTTCGCGCAGCTTGGCTTCGCTCTCGCCATAGAACTTGCGCATGATCTCAGGGCCGTTGAGGTGGATGAAGTGCACGCGGCTTTCCGCCGCCACAGCGCGGGCCAGTAGGGTCTTGCCGGTACCCGGAGGACCGTACAACAGCACGCCCTTCGGGGCGAGAATCCCGAGCCGCTCGAAGATGCGCGAGTACCTCAGCGGCAACTCCACGATTTCGCGCACGCGCGCCAATTCGCGCTCCAGACCGCCGATATCTTCGTAGGACACCGCAGGACCACGAGCCGGGGCCTGCTCGGCGTCCACGATTCGAATGTCGGTGCGTTCCCCGATCACGACCGGCCCCGAAGGAATCGTTCGCACGACCTGAAAGTTCACTGCCTTGGCAAATGTCGGCACACGCACCACGCAACCGGCAATCACCGGTACGCCTGCCAGGTCCTCGAGCATCCGGTCTGGTGCGATAGTTGCCGGCGCGGTCCCTACCCACAACGGCGAGAAGCGAACCGCAACCGCCGGCTCGTGTTCGACACACGCCACCGTGACTTGTTCCTGTAACCCTGCGCCGCAATTACTGCGGCAAGTGCCGTCAATCTGAATCATTCCTTCATGCTTGTCGTCCGAAGGCTCAGCGCGCGCTACCGCCATCGTTGTGCCCGTGATCTTCAACACGTTACCCGCGTGGGAGCCCAACCGGCGCAAGTCGCCCGGCGACAATCGCGCGATGGCGTGTCCGATGTCTTCGACACGCGCTTCTGCAACCCGCAGGGTAAGACTCGAGGATGGTGCAATTTTTGTCGTGGCGTAACCCGCAGCCTGGCCGGGGGATGCGATTCCCTTCAAGACCGAACTGGTTTCGTGGTTCTCCATATGATCCGGCCAGCGAGACGATGCAGCAATGCCCGTCATTTCACTTCGCACGTCACCGAGTCTGGCCATCGCGTCAGGGCTCGTTGAGCACAATCTCCTCCACATCTTCGATATGACGGCGCATAGCCGACTTGGCTGCCTCAGCATCGCGACGCTTGATGGCGCCAAGAATCTTGCGGTGGCCGGCGAGCGACTTCTCCTGACGGCCGGGCACCTGCAACGAGCGTTCACGTGTCTCGCGCAGCAGGTCCATGAGGATGTCGATCACCTTCAACACGACGCTGTTACCCGAAGCCAGAGCAATGCTGTAGTGAAATTCCGCATCTTCAGCGATGGCGGCCTCCCCGCTCGACAGCTTCACCTCCTGCCTCTGCAGAATGTCTTCCATCTCTGAAATTTCGCCAGCAGAGGCATTCTTGGCGGCGCGCGCGGCTAAGGGCGGTTCTAGCATCTTGCGAAAATCCAGAAGCTCTACGACCTGCTCCCGCCGGCGCTTGAGCGCACGGGAAAAGGCGTTGACCGATGACTCGGTTGATCGCTCGCGAACGATGGTTCCAGCGCCCTGACGCGGCTCCACCAGGCCCAGCAGTTCCAGGCTTCGAATCGCGTCCCTAATGGAGCTGCGGCTCACTTGCAATATTTCGGCAAGTTCACGCTCCGAAGGCAGTTTGTCGCCTGGCTTCAGGCTCTCCAGGACGAGACGTTCCAGTTGCTTGGCGACCTCTTCGTAGACCTTTGGTCTTCGGACAACTTCGAAATCGCGTTTGATGGGTAGGGGCACGGCAAGTGGTCCGATAAGCGGACCAGCAGAGTATATCCGCTGTACTGGCGGCCGACAAGACTTTTGTTGGTCTCAGATCTGAGCACCGTTGAGCAAGGGTCGATCGCTGATAGTGCCTGTTTCTCAGCCGACATGCTCAGCCCAATTCATGAACGCGGTGTTAACGCTGGGATGCAAGGTACGGAACCGGCAGAGTAAGATCATGGTGGGCGACGAATCCGAGCTCAAGGTTAGCGTAAGGGGCCGCCCGGGAGGTGAATTTCATGAGCGCTCCAGCTTCCACCGTTGACACCGATCTGCTTTCACTCAGCGCATACGGCAAGGCCCGATCGACTGTAGCAGGTGCGCCGCTCAGCGCCGACGAACTGCAAAAGACGGACGCTTACTGGCGGGCCTGCAATTATCTGAGCCTCGGGATGATCTACCTCTTCGATAACCCTTTGCTCAAGGAACCGCTGCGGCCGGATCACATCAAGAACCGCCTGCTCGGCCATTGGGGCTCGAGTCCCGGTCTGTCATTCATGTACGTTCATCTGAACCGGCTGATCAGGAAATACGACCTGGACATGATCTTCCTAGCCGGCCCGGGACATGGCGCCCCGGGCGTTTTGGGTCCCACGTATCTGGAGGGAACTTATTCCGAGGTGTACCCCGACAAGAGTGAAGACATCCAAGGTCTGCGCGAGTTTTTCAGGCAGTTTTCATTTCCCGGAGGCATCGGGAGCCACTGCACACCGGAGACCCCGGGCTCAGTCCACGAGGGCGGCGAACTTGGCTATGTGCTTTCGCATGCGTGCGGCGCCGCGTTCGACAATCCCGAATTGATCGTCGCTGCGGTCGTGGGTGACGGCGAATCGGAAACCGGCCCCTTGGCAACTTCCTGGCACGTTAACAAGTTCCTCAACCCCGCGCGCGACGGCGCGGTGCTTCCGATCCTGCATCTGAACGGCTACAAGATCAATAACCCCACGCTGTTGGCGCGAATCCCCCGCGAAGAGTTGGAGAGCCTGCTGCGCGGCTACGGGTGGACGCCTTACTTCGTGGAAGGTTCGGAACACGAGAGCATGCATCAGGCCATGGCAGCCGCGCTAGAGCATTCCGTTCTCGAGGTCAGACGCCACCAGCAGGCGGCCCGAGACAAGGGCGAAACGACCCGTCCACGCTGGCCCATGATCGTGTTGCGATCTCCGAAGGGTTGGACGGCGCCGAAGGAGGTGGAAGGGCACAGGTTGGAGGGCTTTTGGCGTGCGCACCAGGTGCCGCTGCCCGATGTTAAGAAGGATCCCGAGCAGCTCCGAATTCTGGAAAGTTGGATGCGTTCCCAACGCCCCGAAGAGCTGTTCGACGGCGATGGCAGGTTCGCTGCAGAGGTCCGCGAGCTTGCGCCGACGGGTGCGCGCCGCATGAGTGCCAATCCTCATGCCAATGGCGGGCGCCTGAAGAAGGCCCTGCGTCTGCCCGACTTCCGCGAATATGGCGTGAATGTTGACAAACCAGGTCAGATGCAGGCTGAAAACACCCGCCCGCTGGGCGTTTTCCTGCGGGACGTGATGAAGCGGAACATGAACAACTTCCGCGTCTTCGGTCCCGACGAGAACACCTCGAACAAACTCGATGCGATTTACCAGGTCAGCAAGAAGTTCTGGATCGAGGAGTTCTTTCCCGAAGACCTGGACGGTGGCGAACTCTCACCCGACGGCCGCGTGATCGAGATGCTGAGCGAGCACACCATGGAGGGAATGCTGGAGGGCTATCTCCTGACGGGCCGGCATGGATTTTTCTCCACCTATGAGTCATTCGTTCACGTGATCGACTCCATGTTCAACCAACACGCCAAATGGCTCGAGATTTGCGACCATTTGTCGTGGCGAGAGTCGATTGCGTCGCTGAACCTGCTGATTACCTCGACGGTATGGCGACAGGACCACAACGGCTTTACTCACCAGGACCCCGGCTTTCTGGACGTGGTGGTTAACAAAAGTGCCAACGTGACGCGTATTTACCTGCCGCCTGATGTCAACTCGCTGCTCTCCGTTGCTGATCACTGCCTCAGAAGCGAGAACTACGTCAACGTGATCGTCTGTGACAAGCAGACGCACCTTCAGTACATGACCATGGACGCGGCCATCACTCATTGCACGAAGGGCATCGGGATCTGGGACTGGGCCAGTAACGATGAGGGAGGCGAACCTGACGTGGTGATGGCTTCGGCAGGCGATATTCCGACCCAAGAGGCCCTGGCTGCGACCGTGCTGTTGCGCGAGGAATTTCCAGACATCAAAATCAGGTTTGTTAATGTGATTGACCTGTTCAAGCTGCAGCCCCGGAACGAGCATCCTCACGGGCTCCCAGACCGGGACTTCGACTCCTTGTTCACCATGGACAGGCCGGTCATCTTCAACTTTCACGGGTATCCCTGGCTGATTCATCGTTTGGCATACCGCCGTCACAACCACGACAACATGCACGTGCGTGGCTATAAGGAGAAAGGGAACATCAACACACCTTTCGAGTTGGCGATCAACAACAACATCGACCGTTTCAGCCTGGCGATGGACGTGATCGACCGGGTTCCCAGACTCCAGAGGATAGGTGGCCATGCCAAGGAGCGCTTCCTGAACCAGCAGATAGAGTGCCGCAACTACGCGCATGAACACGGGATTGACAAGCCGGAGGCTGCCAACTGGACGTGGCCGTACTAGGCGCGACGGTTGTTCTTTATGATGGGTGAGACTCGCCCAGGATACAGCGAACCGTATCCCGTGCAATCAAAAGCTCTTCATCGGTCGGGATCGCATATGCGAGCAGGCTGGAGTCTTCGCTGCTGATTTTGCCTTCGCGTCCGACCATCTCCTGGTTCGTTGAGCCGTCTATTTTCAGGCCTGCCCACTGCAAGCCGTTACAGATCTGGGCCCGGATTTTGGGCGAGTTCTCGCCGATACCACCAGTGAAGACGATGGCATCGGCCCCGCCCATGCAGGCCAGGAAGGCCCCAATGTATTTGCGGGCGCGATAACAGAACACGTCGATGGCCAACCTCACCCGCCGGTCGTCGTGCTCCTTAAGTTCGGATTGCAGCACCCGCATGTCGTTCGTCAGTCCCGAGATGCCGAGAAGTCCTGATTGGGTATTGAGGAGCGTGTCCACTTCGGATGCGGACATACCTTCTTTGCCTCCGATGAGGTTGACAATCGCGGGATCGATGTCGCCCGAGCGCGTCCCCATAACCAGGCCCTCGAGCGGCGTCATTCCCATGGACGTATCCACGGATTGTCCGGCGCGGATCGCGGCGGCAGAGCAGCCGTTTCCTAAGTGAAGGGTGACGATGTTGGTCTGCTCGCGGTTCAGGCCGCGCAGCGCGCGATATCGGAAGGCAACATAACGATGCGAGGTCCCATGAAAGCCGTAGCGGCGAACCCGATGCCGCCGGTACAGGTGGTACGGCACGGCGTATAGATAGGCCACCTCAGGAAGGGTTTGATGAAATGCGGTGTCGAATACGGCGACCTGTGGAGTCCCTTTGCCGAAAAGGGCGCGGGATGCCAGGATGCCTTTGACGTTGTTGGGATTGTGCAACGGTGCAAGGTCAATGCAATCTTCGATGCCCTTCAAAACGTTGTCATCGATGACCGCGGATTCCTTGAACAACTCGCCGCCATGCACCACACGATGTCCGACTGCGTTTATGTCGCCTGAGCTTTGTATTGCTTCCACCTGCGACTGGTCGGAGACGATGTATCGAACCAGATAATCAAGGGCGGAGGAAATGTCCCGCAGTGGCGCCGTGAACTTCTGTCGCGGCTGATTGCCTGACTGAAAAGTGACAATCGCTTCACCGCCGATGCGTTCAACCTCACCCCTGCAGAGGCGTTCGTCCTGATAATGCTTGATGCGGTCGAGGTCTGTCGCAATGATCTGGAACTTCAGACTGGAGCTTCCTGAGTTCAGTACAAGGACATTCATGCCGGGGGCCTCCGCGCTCATATGGCCCCAAGATACATTTGCGAACCAAAACTTGGGAAATCGTGCCTTAGGACTTGTTTCAAATTGTGCTGTTCTTTCTCAACATAAGCCCCCCTGCAGCCTTTACTCATGCTGGGTAAAAGTTTCCTCACTGGCAACGCTTCCAGAAAGTCTAACCATCCCACGGTCATGCACATAGGTGGTGGCACTGGCATTGCAATTGGATTCTGCTGGCCGTTAGACGGCACCCAGGCGCCAAGGGTCTCTACGCCCACTTCGTTGGCCACAGTCTTAGGACGACTAGAACGGAGGACAATTATGAAGCGGATACTTATTCTTGGAATGCTGATTGGTCTGCTGACCAGCGTCGGTTTTGCGCAGCGTGGGCGGATGGTTACTCCCGCGGCAAGAATGCCGGCTCCCAGCGCCAGGGTTACACCTGACGTCGGAGCAGTTGCGCCCAACGCAAGAATGGCGCCGAATGCGATAACCACTGCTCCAGTGCCCCCCAATGCCAGAGGCGTTACACCGATCCCCCCAACCGCGACAACAGTGGCTCCGCGCGCGACAACCGTTGCTCCTAACGCGCAGACCCCCGGCAGTCATGCCACAAGTGTCAATCCAAATGCGATAACCATTCCTCCCGAGACAGTGACGCCTAACGCAAGAACGGTCAATCCGAACGCTCAGCAATAGCGGTGGAAGCGCTTGGATCGAGCACAGGGCTGGCCTTTGGCCGGCCCGATTTTCACTCTGCGCATCTTACATCGAGAGGAGCTGTACATGCCTCGACGTGGTCAAACTCGATTTGTTTCCTCTTCGGTCATCGTCTTGCTGTTGTCATTGCTGCTGTGGGGGTGCACCAAGAGGCAGGACCAGAAGCTAGAAGCGGCGTCGAATTCTGAAAATCTAACCTCACCAGCTCAGAATGGAGCCGGATCCGACAACAGAAGTTCGAATGCGCAGGCGGGTCCCTTCGCGAATGCTTCAGCGGGTACTGGCACGCCAGGCACTAATGAGCAAGCTTCCCCCCAAATAGCCATGATACCGACGGGGACGCCAATCACAGTTCGTCTCCAGCAGCGTCTGTCGAGCGCGTCAGCAGTGGCGGGCGAGCGCTTTGAAGCCGTGATTGACGAACCAATCGTAGTCGGAGATCAGGTCGTCGTGCCTGTAGGATCCCTTGTAACTGGACATGTGGTGATGGCACGCCGTTCCGGGCGGCTGCGCCATCCCGGTAAACTCGGGCTGACTCTGGATAGCGTGACCGTCGGACAGCAGAACATTCCGCTCGCTACAACGAACGTTGTGGCGAGCGGCGCCTCGCACAAGAAGCGAAACCTCGCTTGGATCGGTGGTGGCACTGGGGGCGGCGCACTAATCGGGGCTCTCGCTGCGGGTGCTAAAGGAGCCCTCATCGGCAGCGGTATTGGGGCGGCTGCGGGCACGACGACCGCGTTCATAACCGGCAAGAAGAAGGATTTTGCATTCAGCAGCGAGCGCCGGCTACGTTTCCGCCTGGATCGTGACGTAAACGTGGAGGGTTGAAACGCCGTGTTCGGCTAGCGCGGTAGGCTTTCTCTCGCTCGCCAGGCGGTTCAGCGCTTTCGCTTGCGGACAAGGAGATCAAAACTCACCACGCCGTTCTCGTCGCGGATGGCCTGGAAGGTGTACTCGCTGTTGATGTTGTACTCAAATTGAATGACCTGCTGCGCCGAACGGGTGAGGTTCGTAATGTAGGTGAGGGTTACGTTGTTGGACACCTGCTGTTCAACAGTAAGGCGCGCATTGGGATTGTTGTCCGGTCCCCCAACCGCCGGATTGATTCTGATCGAGCTCACGCCAAAAAGCTTTTGCATCCGGTTGGTGACCGTCTGATTGATGGCTTGCCCGAGCAAGGCATTCGACGCGCTTTCGGCAAATCCGAACTGCGGGGTAGCCGCTACGGAGGTGTCGTATTGCGTGCGTCCAAACGCGAGAAGGGCGACAATGTCTTCGCTAGAGAGAGGTGGGTCGGAACGATAAGTGGTGGTCAGCTTCTCCAGGGTCCCATGCAGTCCCACCGTGATGTCATAGTCGCGTACGCGAGTGGTGGCCTCGACATCAAGTACCGGGTCAATCCGCAGGGGGTCGGTGAAGGTGATGTCGCCACGCTCCAGGTGGTACTTGGTGCCTTCAATCTTGAGATCGCCCTCGGCGATGTTGATGCGTCCCAGCATTACCGGCCGGGCCGCGGTACCGCGCAGCCGCAGGTCCACTCCACCAGACAACTTGGCCAGCGAAGTCTGCACCGTGAGCTCCGGCGCGGAGAGTATGCGAACGTCAAGGTGCAATGCGTTTAGCGGCGACCTCGGATTGGGCACCGTCGAGGGCCCTGCCTGGGCCAGCGCCAAACTCAAGTCGGACGAAGGAATCTGGGCAAAGCGTGTGACCGTCACTTCGCCGCTAAGGTAGGCGTTCTGCAGCGTGCCGGCCAGACGCAGCGACTGGTCGGAGGTCACACTAATCCCCGCATAGCGGAAGCGGATTTCGCTTCCGGTTCCGGTGAGATCGAAGCCGATGGTTCGTCCGTAAGTAACAAACCCGCCAATGGTCAGCAACCCGCCACCGGTCCGCGCGGTTAAATGTTCGACTTCCAGGCGGTCCTGGTTAAACACGAAACTACCGTTGATATCACCGAGTCCAGCGGGCAGGTCGATCATGGACAAGCCGGCATGAATGATCTCGATGCGGCCGTTCATGCGCGGGTTCGCAGCCTCTCCTGCAACACTGATGGCGATGGTTGCCTTGCCGTACGAGGTGACATCGGGATCGAGCGTATGAACCAGCTTGAGGTTGAGACTGCCATCGGCACGCAGATCGAGTCGGGGCTCATCCGCGAAGTTCGTGCTACCGCTCAACGAGAGACGAGAGTCTTCGCTGACCAGCGCACACCGCTGCACCGAGAGCAACCCACGAGCCAGGCGTAACTCGACCGGTCCATCGCTGGCGATGGCAACTCTTGCCACCTCAACCTTGAATGCGTCAATCTTGAAATCACCGCTCAACAGCCGCGGCTGCTTCAACGGTCCACTCAGCGTGGCTTGGCCCGCCATCGAGGAGTGCCCGGTGATTTGTCCCTTGATCTCGGTTCGCAGGAAAGGATCGATGTCGAGATTCGAGAACTGCATGGCAATGTTCGCCGGGAGATCACCAGACAACTCTACGGTGCCGTCGAGAGAGAGACTTGCCTTGGGGAAGTTCGAATACGCCGTGAGCTGCAACTGTTGTCCGTGGGTCACGGCGTCGGCGGTAAAGCCACCGACGGGGTCGCCGTTCAGGACCAGCTTGGTTACTTCAAGGTGGCCGTCGATTACCGGCTCCTCGAGCGTGCCCGATCCCTTCGCGGTAAACCGCGCCAGGCCCGCAGTTTGGAGGTGGGCCGTTTGAAGCTCATTAATCTCCGCCAGGTCCAGGCCATCGCCGGTCAGGTCAAAGCCCAGATTCTTATTGCTGAGATTGTAAGCTACAGTACCAGTAACAACGCCACGGGCGGCCTGCAGGCGGATGTGGTCGAATTCCGCCCTTTGGTTCGCAAACGCGAGGTTCGCGCTCGCTGAGTTGACGGAGCGACCATATAGCTCTGCGGCATTCAACGTGAATTGCCCTCGAGCCTGCGGATTTCCCTCCGTGCCAGAAGCCTCCAGCGTCGCGGTGAGCGCACCCTGCACCGGGTAATTAAGACCGGCCGCGCGCTGCAGCTCTGTCACGTCCGCGTTGCGTATTGCGGCCTGCAGTTGGAAGAGCGAGTCCTCCGTGAAGCTGCCCTTCTCCAGCCCCGCCGTCCAGTCGACGTTGAGATGCGCGTCTCCTTCTTGAATGACCGAGTGGTGCAGCGCGACCTTTGACAGCGAGTACTCGACATCGCCCGACAAATGGTCGATGTGAATGCGTCTAGCGGCTACGGGTGGAGGAAGAGCTTCCGCCGAAGGAGGAGGCGCTGGATGCGATGAGGATGCGGACTTGGATAGCGGCGAGTAGACGTAGACGAAATTCGAAGCCTGGATGTGGCCCGCAATCCGAGAATCTGACAGCCTGCCGCTGACCGTGCCGTTGAAGCTGGCCTCGCCTGCCAGTTCGACGGGTGAAGCCGCATAGCCAAGGGCGGTCGCGAATGGTTCGAGTTCCTTCAGGCTGGTGGCAGTGAAGTCCACCTTCAGAGCTTCCGACATTACGCCCAGAGTGCCCGAGGCGTTCAGGTGGGTGTGCGGAGTCGCGAGACTTAAGACAGAAATCTTCATCACTTGTGGGTGAAGGCCGGCGTGGCCCCGCAAGGTCCCGGTCATGGGCAGTTCCCCATTCACCGTCTGCGCCGGAGGAGTAACGTCAAGCGCGAGTTCCGCGTCAGCATTGGCCAGTGATCGGAGCCACGTGAGATCAAGCGTGCCTCTGACCGATCCGACAGGCTTCAACGACCGCAAGGGCAGGGACCTGGTGGAAATTGCATCTGCCAATTCCGCCAGCGATGCCCCGCTTACGCGCAGGCGTGCCGTTCCACGCAGTGGCCCGGGTCCGCTGATGCTAGGGATCGCCGCGGCCGGAGACCCACGGCCGGCAGAATTGTTTCGGGACCTCCTGCGCGCCAGCGTAGAGTTCCCGGCCGGCGTTTGCGCTCCGAGCGTTCCCTTCGAGATCCCAAGGTTGTCGATCGTGACTTCGCCTGTGATTTCGCCGCCCAGCAGGCGTCCGGCAATGCGCGTGAGCGCAAGCCGGTTGTGATCGACAGAGAAATCGGCGCTCGCATTGGTATTGTGCAGGACGGCCCCTTCCTGCAGGTACTCGAATCCGCGGATCGCCAGCTTGCCACGCGATGCCAGTGTCGCCTCGGAATAACTGCCGGAGGCGCTGGCGGTCAGCGTACCTGCGCGGAGTTCGTAGCTCCGCACGATCGCTCCGAGCTGGCCGATGTCCAGTTGACAGTTGTAGGTGAACTCCACGCGTGGATTATCGAAATGGGTGACCTTGCCCTGCGCCTCCAGCGACGACTTCTGCGACGTCAGCTTGAGCGACTTGATCTGCGCTGTGTCGCGCCAAAGAGCGAACTCCATCTCCGCCTGCGCAGGCACATCGCGGAAGTCCTGGTATTTCGCGTCCATCTTGCCGACATGCAAGGTGCCGTCGTAGTGGTGGTCACGCCGGTCATAGGTCATCGCCGCATCAAGGTCTTCGGCGCTGAAGTCCAGGGGTATCGCACGGTCATTCAGCAGGAGCATCCCGCTGCGAAGGTCCGCGCGACTGATCGCCAGGTCGAAGAGTTGCTGCACCGGGTCCGGGCTAGCCCTCTTGACCCTCGGCTCGGGCGCGTTCGTGCTGCCATCGGGATACACCACAAAGTGGATGACAGGTTGCTCGAGCCCTAAATACTTGAGATGGACGCGCGCTTGCAGAACGGAAACGATACGCAGGCGGACGAAAGCGCGGTCGGCGTGTGCGTACGGCAGCTGGCCGGGTGCTTCCCGGCCATGGATGGTCAGATCGTTGGCCTGAAACTCGAGCTTGGACAGGTTCCACTGAAATGAATGCAGATCGACCCGGCCGCCGGTAGCACTTTCAATGGCGGCAGTGACTTTGCGACGTACCAGATCCTCGAAAGCAGGACTGCGCACATACCATACCAGGGCAACAATGGCCATAAGCAACACAACTCCGATGCCCGCCGTAACCCAAAGGCGGGTGTGCGACCGGCGGGCTGTTGTCTGCTCAGGCATATTCAATTGCTACCAGACGCTCTCGGTTCATCGGCCGCGGAATTCAGCGCAGGCAACTGCACGCTGCTGCGAATTCTGGCCTGCTGTCGCAGGTTGTGCAGCCATGCATCCAGCAACTCATCCATGTGCTGCTGGGTGAGCAGTTCACGGATGCGCGGCTCAACATCCTCGAATGCGATCACCTTGCCATCGGCCTTCTGCAGATCCGGCAAGAACTGACTCCTGTAATATCCCTCTACTTCTTCGGGGTGGACGTGAACATTGGGGCGCAGGCGTACCTCCACGAAGTTCATGATCTGAACCTCCACTCGCAGGTGTTCTTTCAGCAGCTCCTCGTTGAGGCCGTAGCCGACAAGCAATTTGTGCCAGCTCTCGTTGTCCCTGCCCTCAGGGAGCTGCGTCCGCAGCTTGGCCACATCGTTCTGCAAGTCCTGCTCTGAGGGTTGTAGATATGCGGCATCAATCATCTGCGCCTTTAACAACTGGCGGTCGATGAGCCGCTGCAAGGCGGTCGCCCGGTCGGCATCGGTTGCCTGCGCAATTGGTTTCCGCTGCATGAATAGCTCGTAGCACAGGGCTTCGTCCCAGTCGCTCAGAAAGATGGGTTTGTGGTTTACGGTGACGACGACACCGTCGACGACCTCCCCGCCAACAACCGGAATGACCACCGCCGGCAGCAGGAGGAATGCGCACATTGCAAGTTGGAGAGTTCGTTTCATCAGAATGTTTGTCCAATGCTGAAAAATACGTTGATACGTCGGAGCGATTCCACCGTGCCTTGCTCTTGAATGGGGTACCGCGTCGGATTGAAGTTGTAGCCGAGATCGAACCGCACGGGTCCTACCGGCGTCTTGTAGCGAAGGCCCATTCCGACGGCCTGCGGGTTGTAGCTAAAATTGCATGGCACGGGGCTGTCGCGCGGAGAACAGGCTGCGATCGAGGGCTGATGGATGCGCAGCAGGCCGCTGGCGATCTCGCTGGGCGTGGCGAAGACGTTGCCCATATCATGGAAAAAAACCAGGCTAAGGTTGTCACCCGCGTAGGGTAGAGGCACGGGCGGGGTGCGAATTTCCAGGTTGTTGACGAACAGGCCTTCGCCGCCGATGGGATATCCGGTTTGCTGGTCGCGCGGGCCTGCCTGGTTGATCGAAAAGCCCCGCAGCGAGTTGCCGCCGCCGGCGAAGAATAGTTCCGGCAGGGGAACTGACGTGGCTTCTGGTGGCAACTTTTCTCCGGGTGGCACGGTCAGGAAGTTGTTGGCACCGTATGGATGAAGAATTCCAATCTGCGTATTCCGCGCCAGCACCCACCGCTTCTTGAATGTGTAGTAGCTCGAATTCTGCAGCAGCACTTTGCCGAAATTCGCTTCTGAGCCTAATGCGCCGGTGGCCAGACCCAGGTCCACGATGGTATAGCTGCCCTTATGTGAATCGATGGGGTTGTCTCGGGTGTCCCGCAGGTATGTGAAACTGGGAATCGCCAGGCGCACAGGCTTCGTGTACAGCGGTATTAATGTCGGATCAATCACAAGGCTGTTGGGATCAATCGACACGCGCTGCCAGCTCAAGCGGTAAATCAGAGTTGTTCTTCGGCTGTATTTTTGTTCTGCCGAGAGCGTTCCCGACAACCTTTCCGAGGTGAAGGTGTTCACGTCGGCTGCGTTGTCATAAAACCCGGTCACATTGAAGCGCCACTTCTCGCGGTGAAACAGGCGCGGCGCGTCATAGCTGATGAGTCCGCGGCGCACCAGCAAACCGACCCGGGCGCGGAACGTGAGCGTTTGGTCACGGCCAAACATGTTTAGACGCGTGACTTCCAATACTCCGTTCGGGCTGATCCCGGTTTTTCCCTGCGGATTGCTGGTGGTGGGAATGTTGCCGGTCGCGAACTCAATGCCACCGCCGTAGCGAAAGGTCCACCGCTTGGCCTCCTGAAGGTTGAACAGGACATCTTTGGAGGGCTCCTGCCCGTCTGGATTTTGGACTGCCATATCCACCTGGTTGAATAGACCCAGGTCGTAAAGGCGCCGCTGCGAGTCCACCATGCGGTTTTGGCTCAGGGGATCACCGTCATGGATGCGCATCTGTCGGTCCACGATATACGGACGTGTGAACTCAAGTCCGCTTACAATCACGCGGTCCACGAAGACTTGCTGGCCCTCGGTAATGGTGTAAACCACATTCATGCGGTGAGACTGGTCGGGAACCGGGGTCGCCGCCGCTTCAAACTGCACATTGGGGAAGCCCCGGTTGTAGTAGAAAAGGGTGACGTTGTCCCGATCGCCGGCGACAACTGCTTCACTGTATGGCTGGTTGGGAAGCCCGCTCAGTAAACGTTCCAGGCGCTCCTCTGAATAGCTATGAATCCCCACAATCTGCAGGGATTTCACAAGCACCTGCGGACCCTCATCAATCTTGATCACAACAGCGATTTGGTCCTGCTTGCCTTCGTAGTTTTGCTGTACTTCGGAATCGACTTTGACGTCCTGAAAACCGTTCGACTGGTAGAGATATTTAATCGACGCTGCGTCCTCCGTCAGGAGTCTCTGACTGAAGCGGCCGTTTGGCAAAAGGACACTGGACGATTGGATGGTCATGCGTTCGGTGATCGTTTCCCGGTCGAAGTACCGGTTGCCCTCGACCGTGACAGCCGCCAGCTTATGCCGCTCGCCGGGGTCGATGACGTAAAGAATCGTGAGGCGATTCTCCGCCGGTGTAGGGCGGCGCTCAAAGTCCACTTGAGCGTCAAAATATCCCTTAATTTGGAGATAGTCGCGAAGATTGCGGCGTCCCTCATTCAGCAAATCGTCATCGACCGAATTCTCCTGGTAGACCGGCAC
>Ga0335083_10003001_pt1 | contig 22064 bp, 12 predicted proteins | sample Lox_Sample_42_FD_206716 | JGI IMG/M metagenome (GOLD analysis project Ga0335083, IMG submission 206716) | Soil microbial communities from Loxahatchee National Wildlife Refuge, Florida, United States - Lox_Sample_4.2 | ecosystem: Environmental > Terrestrial > Soil > Wetlands | place: USA...
GCAGCGGGACACGGCCCTGCCGGCGCCTCCTGGTTGACTGGAAAGAGACATTAACGAAGATGATGAAGATGAACTGGAACAAGCTGGCAACACTCGCCTTTTGCGCCGCCGCCATGACGGCAGGCGCGGCCCAGGCTGCCGATATCAAGGAAATCCACTTTGGCGTGGAGGCGTCGTACGCGCCGTTCGAATCGAAGACGCCCGCGGGCGAGCTTCAGGGCTTCGATATCGACGTGGGCAATGCCGTCTGCGCGAAGCTCAAGGCGAAGTGCGTGTGGGTGGAGAACTCGTTCGACGGGCTGATTCCGGCGTTGCAGGCGCGCAAGTTCAACGCGATCAACTCGGACATGTCGATCACGGACCAGCGCCGCCAGGCCATCGATTTCACCGATCCGATCTACGCGATTCCGAACCAGATGATCGCGAAGAAGGGCAGCGCGCTGCAGCCCACCGCCGCATCGCTCAAGGGCAAGCACGTGGGCGTGCTGCAGGGCACGATCCAGGAGACCTACGCGAAGGCGAAGTGGGCGCCCGCGGGCGTCGACGTCGTGCCGTATCAGACCCAGGACCAGATCTACGCGGACCTCGTTTCGGGCCGCCTCGACGCCTCCTTCCAGGACGCGGAGGCCGCCTCGAAGGGCTTCCTGAACAAGCCGCAGGGCGCGGGCTTCGCGTTCGCGGGCCCGGAGGTGGTCGACGCGAAGCTGCTCGGCGAGGGCGTGGGCTACGGCGTGCGCAAGAACGACGCGGCGCTCAAGACCGCCTTGAACGGCGCGCTCAAGGACCTGAAGGCGGACGGCACGCTTGATCGCATCGCTGCGAAGTACTTCGACGTGAAGGTCGTGCTCAAGTAAGCGAGCCGGGCGACCGGCCGGCCGGTTGGACAGTGTCCGGCCGGCCGGTTTTTTCAGACTCGTTTAATTTGGATTCCATATCAATCGGCAGATGTGCCGGGGCTCGATGGATGGTGGGCGGCGAGCAGGGCGGCGAAAAAAAGCTGCGTGAAATCCCCGGAATCGAAGCGATCTTCATTTCCGGGCCTTACCAGCCAGGATAAAATCGACAACAGAACGAGCTGCTTCCGGCGCGAGTGCAAACGGTTGCGGCATGCCAAGAGACGAGCACCAGGGCGTCGCCACGAGCGCGGCGCCGCGCGGGGGATCCCATGAGCTTGAACGCCGCAGACCGGCCGCCGACGTCACGAATCGCGGGCGACACGCAGTCGCCGGAACAGATTGGCGCACCGATCGAAGTGTATTTTGCCCGCCAGCCATTGCTGGACCGCGAAGGCCTCTTGTGCGCGTTCGAGACGCTGCCGCGCGTCGTGGACCGGCGCGAGAGCGCCGATATCGAGCGCGAGGCCGAGGCCGCTGCGAGGGATGCCGCTTGCGGCATGACGCCAGGGCCTGGCGCCGTGGCCAGCGCGCTCGTCACGGCCTTTGCCGCGCCGGCCTTGCGCGCTTCGCTCGCGGGCCATCCGGCGTGGCTCGACATCACGCGCGACGTGCTCTTTCACGATGGCCTTCAGCGCGTGAGCCCCGAGCGTGTGATGCTCGAGCTGCCGGTGGACATCGGCGCGGACCCGGAGGTCGTCGCGCGGCTCGTCGCGCTGCACCGCCGCCGCTACCGCTTCGCGCTCGACCACGTATCGAAGGCGGACGAGTCGCTCGCGAAGCTGCTGCCCTACGTGGATGCCATCAAGATCGACATACGCGAGATCGCCCCCGCGCTGCTGCCGAAGTTCGCGAGCGTGATGAAGGCGGCGGGCAAGTTGCTCGTGGCGACGGGCGTCGAGACGCAGGAAGACTATCAGCGCGCGCACGACTTGGGCTTCGACCGTTTCCAGGGGTACTTCTTCGCGAAACCGCACGGCGGCGCGCGGCGGGCGAGTGCGCCGCGCCAGGCGCTGCTCACCCTGCTGCACCTGCTTGCCGCCGAGCCCACCGTCGCGCAGCTCGAAGCGGAACTCAAGCTCAATCCCGTGCTCGTGATGCATCTGATGCGGCTCGCCAACTCGGGCAGCATGAACATCGGGCGCAAGGTGACGACGCTGCGCGAGGCGATCAACGCGACTGGCACCAACGCCATCGCGCGCTGGACACAATTGCTGCTTTACGCCGACGGCCGCAAGATCGCCGCCGAAGATGACCCGCTGCTGCAACTCGTGGCCACGCGCGCACGGTTCATGGAAGTAGCGGTGACGCAACTCGCCAAGGCGCATCTCGAAGAGGAGGACGCGGCGTTTCTCGTGGGCGTGTTCTCGTTCGTCGAAGCGGTTTTTGGCGGTTCGCTCGAAAACACGCTGGAGGTGCTGACACTCGCGAAGCCCATACGCACGGCGATCATCGAGCGCGAGGGCGTGCTAGGGCGCTTGCTCGAACTCTCCGAGGCGCTGGAGCGTGCAGACTGGACACGCGTCGACGCGGTGTGTCAGGGGCTCGCGCCGCTCGATGCGGCCTCGGCCTCGGCCCTCGCTCTTGCTGCAGCGGAATGGGCCGGCACATCCGGTCGCAACGCGCAAGCCGAGGGGCTGGAGCGTATAGAGGATTGAACGGCGGAGGATTGAACGGCGGAGGACTGGAAGCCGGAAAAGCGAACTGAGGAGAACTGAGCGACAGGGCGGCGCGCAATACGCCGCTTGCAGATACGGCGCGCGCGCCGCTCACACGGTCTGCGGGATGTGCACGAAAAACCGCGCCAGTTGCTGCGCGAGGTCGTTCAATGCGCTCATCTCCTTCTGCGAGATGCGGCGCGGTTCCTGGCTCAGGAGCCAGTCGCCATACATCAGCGCAGCGGGCGCTTCGCCCGGAATGCCTACCGGCAGCAGCACGAACGCGCGTGCGTCCTGGAAGCTCGCGCGATACCAGCCCGGCAGGCGCGCGAGCATCTTGGGGTCGCGCGCGTTCTCGATGAATATGCCCACCTTGTTCGCAATCGCAAGATGGAACACATCGGGCTGGAATGCAGCACTGAACGAGAGCTTAGGCAGCACTTCGCCGATGTGCGGGCCGAAGCCGTGCTCCGCTTCGAACATGTTCGCTCCGCGCCTCACGAACACCACGGAGCGCGCGAAGCCAAGGCCCGCGAGCACGGTTTCGGTCGCGAGCGTGAGTGCGGTGCTTAGCGTGCTGTCGGGCGGCAGGGCGCGCAAGTCCTCGACCCCCGCCGCGATGCGCGCCTCGGGATCGAGCGCCTCGCGCGCGATGGCGTCCGCGTTGGCGCGCAGCTCGACGATCTCGCGCATCACGCCGTCCTCGGCTTCCTCGCGCGCGAGCGCGAGGCTCATCTGCACGAGCACGTCGGCGTCGGTCGACAGCGCGCGGCCGTAGTGCTGCGCAAGCTCCGCGATATGCGTCTCGCGCATCTCGTCGGAGAGGCCCGCCGTGGTCAGCACGCGCGCCACTTCGGTCGAATAGTTGGTGATCGCGCGCAGCCACTGCACCTGGCGCGGCTCGTTGTCGGCGTCGTCGTACTGGCGCATGCCCGCGCGGATCGTATCGGGCAGGCGCCAGCGCGAGGCGGCCTCGAGGCCGAGTTCTTCGAAGGTCACGCCGAGCACGGCGAGGCAGGCCTCGTCGTCGCTCGCGCCTTCGTCGAGCTCGCGGCGAATCTGGTCCCACTCGGGTTCCAGATAGAACACGACGAGCAGCTTGCCCACCTGGCGCATCAGCGTGCAGACCACGGCCTCTTCGCCCGCGCGCAGGTCGCCGTGCTCGGTGAGCTTGCGCGCGACGCAGCCCGACAGCATCGTGCGGTTCAGTTCGAGCTTCGCGTCGATGCGGCGCGGCGCGCTGTGGTGAAAGTGATCGACGATCTTCAGGCCGACGACGAGATGCCCGACCGCGTCCATGCCGAGCACCATCAGCGCGCGCGTGACGGTCGTGATGTTGCCGCCGAACGCCATGTACATGGCCGAGTTCGCGAGCCGCAGCACTTTCTGCGTCAACGCGAAATCGGAGAGCACGACCTTCACGAGCGCACTGAAATCGTAGTCGTCGTTCGTCATCGCGGCGACCGTGGTGCGCAGCGATTGCGACAGCATGGGGAAATCGCCGCGTTCATTCATGCGGGCCCACAAGCGGTCGAGCAGGACGGCCTTTACCATCTGAACCATGTCAATTTCGCGAAAGCCCTGCTGTTTGCGCTGCCCGCATCATTGCACCTCGTGCACGTGCAATGCACCCGAAACGAAGCGCTGCTGCAGCTCTTCGGAAGGCAGCGCCTTGCAGACGAGCCATCCCTGGATATGCTCGCAACCCATGTCCGTGAGCAACTCGCGCTGCGCCTCGGTTTCCACGCCCTCGGCCACGAGCTCCAGATCGAGCGTGCGCGCGAGCCCCACCACCGCGTTCACGATCGCCTGGTCGTTACGCGAGGTGATGAGGTTCTCGACGAAACTGCGGTCGATCTTCAGCTTCGAAAGCGGGAAGCGCTGCAGGTAAGCGAGGCTCGAATAGCCCGTGCCGAAATCGTCCACCGCGAAGCGAATGCCGAGCGAGGTCAGCTCCTCGAGCAGCGCTTTCGCATGTTGGGGATCGTGCATGAGCAGGCTTTCGGTGATCTCGAACACGAGCCGGCGCGGATCGATTCCGGTGAGCTCGATGGCCTCCTCGACACTTTCCTTGAAGCGTGGATTGCGAAACTGCTGGGGCGAGACATTGACCGCGACATACTGCAGCGCGATGCCTTGCTCGTCCCATTGGGTCAATTGCATACAGGCAGCCTTCAAAACCCAGTTGCCGAGATAATTAATCAGGCCAACGGATTCCGCAAGCGGAATAAATGTTGAAGGCGGCACGAGCCCATGCAATGGATGTTGCCAGCGGATCAGCGCCTCCACGCCGACCACGCCGCGCGAGGCGCTGCTCGTGATGGGCTGGAAGTGCAGCGAGAATTCGCCGTTGCGCACGCCGTCGTAGAGGTCCGATTCGAGCTTCAGGCGCAGGGCGTCGGTCGGATCGTCCACGGGCACGTGCAGCGTCAGCGTGTTACCGCCGATGGCCTTGGCCTGCTGCAGCGCCTGGTCCGCGCGGCGGATCAGCGGCGTGGTGTCGGCGCTCGTCGCGCACTCGGCGTCGTTCGTGCCGCTCGCCGCAGCCGTGGCGGGATGCGCGGTGTCCGGGCGCAGGTCCGGGTGGAAGGCAATGCCGAGGCTCGCCGAAAGATGCACCGGCTGGTTGCGAAACGAGTAGGGCTGCAGGATCGAGGTGAGCAGGCGCCGGCCCAGCGCTTCGGCGGCCGCGCGCACTTCGTCGGCTCCGGCGTGGGGTTGCGGCGTGATCAGGATCGCGAACTCGTCGCTGCCGATGCGCGCGATCATCTCGCCCTGCAAGGCGAGATGCGCGAGGCGCCGCGCGGTCTCGCGCAGGAGCTCGTCGCCGGCGTCGTAGCCGAGCGCGCGGTTCACGCGCTGGTAGTCGTCGAGGTCGAGCAGCAGCAGCGCCACCGGCACGCCATGACGGTCGGCGTCCGCCTGCGCACGTTCGAGCGCGGGCGCGAGCGCGGCCTGGTTGGGCAGGCCGGTGAGCGGATCGTGGTGGAGTGCGTGCGTGAGCTGCGCTTCGGCGCCTTGCCAGGTGGACACGTCGAAGCCCGCCACCGCGAAGCCCGCCGTCTCGCCGTACTGGGCGCGCTGCACGCGCAGTTCGACGGGAAGCGGGTAGGTGAGCGCCTTGACGAGATCGACCGTATCCTTCTCGACGGCGCCGCTCAGCTCGGCGCGTGCGAACAGCGACTCGAGACGTTCGTGATGCGCGGGCGCGACGATATCGGCGAGCGTGGCGCCGAGCAGGAACTCGCGGTGATAGCCGGCGAAGCGCAGGCTCGCGTCGGAGACGTAGAGAAAGCGCAGGTGGGTATCCACATGCACGAGGAAGTCCACCGCGGCCGCCGTATTTTCGAACGAGAGCGAGATGGCGTCTGAGTAGTCGGGCACCGGGGCGCAGACGGAAGCCGGCACGAGCGGCTCGACCGCTCCGTCGCGCCGTGCGACGGACACGGGTGGGTCGCCCGCAACGCCCTTGAGCCCGGCAAGCGCGCATAGCCGGTCGACGACCGTGCGCAACCAGCCCTGGCGGGGCGCGGTGATCCTGTTCGCTTCCATGTCTGTCGCTGGCAACCCTTGGTTTGTCTCAGGCGTCCTTGCCGCGCCCGGGGCGTCGCAGTACGCGCACGCCTCTCGCGCGGCGGCCGGTTTGCACGTCCGGCCGAAGCCGCTCATCAGAACAAGTTATCGACCCCCGGCGGGAAATCTTTAGCGGCGCGGGCGAAAAAACGCCAGATGCATAAACGTGGTGGTACGGCAGTGCGGCGGCGTCCAGATTCGGTTAAAGTTGCGCCGGTCGAGACGCCGGTCGCCATGCGCAGCGGGTTGGCGCACGCAGCGCCTGTCTTGCCGGCCGCAGGGGCGGCACGGCGCGTCGCCGCCCATTTCATCCGTACGAGTTATCCACCATGTCCGATTCATCGTCAGCGTTCCTCGCGCCGGCAAGCGCGGGAGCGCCAGGCGATGCGGGCAGGGACACCCCTGGTTCCGCGCCATCTATGTCGTCAGCTTCACAGCCCGGGCTGCCGCCCGGGTCATCATCCGATTCAGTTTCGCAGCACGACTCGGCGCCGGGCACCGCATACGAGGCGCAGTCGCCTGCGCCGCAGTCCCAGCAGCACGCGCAGGCCACGCCAGGCGCGGCTGCGAGTGCCCCGCAGCCGTTCGTCTATCTGGGCCGCCAGCCCATCCTCGATCGCAACGGCGCGCTCAATGCCTACGAACTGCTGTTTCGCGGCGGCGCGCACAATCGCGCGGATATCGATGACGACGCGCTCGCCACGGCCCAGGTGATGACGCGCACCATCGGCCAGCTCGGCGTGCCCGCGGTGCTCGGCCGCCACTACGGCTACGTCAATATCAGCCGTGAGCTGCTCTTCGACGACATCGTGCATCTGCTGCCGCCTGGCCGCTTCGTGCTGGAGGTGCTCGAACACGTGCGCTTCGATGCGGCCGTACTGGAGCGTCTCGCGCAGTTGCGCCGCGCCGGCTATCGCATCGCCTTCGACGACGTGAGCGAGGTGACGGAGAACCTGCTGCGCGCGCTGCCCTATGCGGACATCATCAAGGTCGACCTGATGCAGACCAGTCGCGCGGCGCTGCCCGGGCTCGTCGCGACCCTCGCCGCGCACGGCAAGACGCTCATCGCCGAGAAGGTCGAGACCGTCGAGGACTTCGAACTCGCGTCTTCGCTGGGCTTCGAGCTCTTTCAGGGCTACTTCTTCGCCCGCCCGCAGGTGCTGCGCGCGCCGCGCGTGCGGGCCTCGCGCATGGCGCTCGTGCGGCTGCTCGCGCTGGTGGCGAACGACGTGGCCACGGCCGAACTCGAGCGCGAGCTGCGCAGCCATCCGGGCGTCGTGGTGCAACTGTTGCGTCTCGTCAATTCGAGTGCCTACGCGCCGGGGCGGCCCATTTCGTCGCTGCGCGAGGCGGTGCTCGCGGCCGGCACGCGCCAGATCGCACGCTGGGCGCAACTGCTGCTCTATGCGAGCGGGCGCGACCTGCCGTGGGGCTCGGACCCGCTCGTGCAGCTTGCGGGCACGCGCTCGCACTTCATGGAGCTTGCCGCGCGCAGCCTGAGCCCGCAGGACCCCGAGTTCGCCGACGCCGCTTTCATGACCGGCATCTTCTCGCTCGTGCACGTGCTGGTGGACTCGACGCCCGCGCACACGCTCGATCATCTGGGCCTCGCGCGTGAGATCAGCGAGGCCGTGGACGGCTATCGCGGCGAGCTCGGCACGCTGCTCAAGATCGCGATGGCCGCCGAGCGCGGCGATCACGACACCGCGCAGTGCCATGCGAGCGAGGCCGGCGGCATGTTCGGCGCGCTCACGCCGCCGCTGCTCGCCGAGCTCAACCTGTGGGCCGGCGCGTGGTTCACGGCGTATGCCGAAGGGTGAAAGCGGGCTGTAATGCCCGTCCGTGCGGCGTCTGCGAGCGCGGGGATTGTGTGGTCCAATAGCGCCATCGCCGCATGCGTGGGCACGATGGGCGCTCCCGCGTGGCGATCCAATTCGAGGACATTCCGAGATGAAACCGAAGTTCTTTGCGGCGGGAGTCGCGGCGCTCGTTTGCGCCGGCCTTGCGCTCTTCACCCTGTCCGCGCAGGCGACGCTCAAGCCGGGCGACCCGGCGCCGGACTTCACGGCTCAGGCATCGCTGGGCGGCAAGACCTACACGTATTCGCTCGCCGCCGAGCTGAAGAAGGGGCCCGTGGTGCTGTACTTCTATCCGGCGGCGTTCACGAAGGGCTGCACGATCGAGGCGCACGAATTCGCCGAGGCCGTCGACGAGTACAAGAAGTACGGCGCAACCGTGATCGGCGTTTCGCACGACAACATCGAAACGCTCACGAAGTTCTCGGTGAGCGAGTGCCGCAGCAAGTTCCCGGTAGCCGCCGATGAAGACGCGGAGATCATCAAGGCATACGACGCATCGATGCCGATGCGCGACTCGATGGCCAATCGCGTTTCCTATGTGATCTCGCCGGATGGCAAGATCATCTACGAATACACGAGCCTCTCGCCCGACCAGCACGTCGAGAACACGCTGCGAGCCATGAAGGAGTGGGCCGCGCAGCATCCGCAGCAGTAGCCGCAGCAACCCCGGTAAGGGCGAGGTCCGCCGCGCGCGGGCTTCGCTGCCCTCCATCCCGATCGTCTCCTCCGTGTTGCGTCGAGGCACACCGCCACCCACCAGCCGATATCCACCGTTTTCGTTGCTCTCCCGCCGCACGGAATAGCCGCATGCCGATTCTCGTTCTTCTATTCGCGTTCGCAGCGCTCGTCTATGGCGCGTACTGGTCTTTCAACGCCATCGCGGTGCGGTTCGGCATGGGCATGGCCGTGGGCGCAGCGGTGCTTGCCGCGGCGCTGTTCGTCGCGCTCGTCGCCTGGTGGTGGCGGCGTCGGCGCGAAATCGCGCCCAACGTGCGCGGCGAAGGCGACTGGACGCACCGCGTTGCGGGCGCATGGGGCGAGGCCCGTCTTGCGGCGGGCAAACGCCTGTGCGAGGTGACCCAGGGCGGGGCGCACGGCGCGTATATCTTCGCGGACCTCCGGGGCGCACAGGCCGCCCGCGACGCCGATGGCTGGCACGTCGCGCTGCGAGTCGCTGATCCGAAGCGCCCGCTCTGGCAACTGCCGATGCAAAACGAGCGCGAAGCGAAGCGCTGGGCGCGCATTTTTACGCTTGCGATCGCACAGCATCTGTAACGGCGATTGCGGGCGAAGACCCGATTCGTTGCCGATTCCAGATCGAGGAGACGCTCCGGGACTCGTGTCCTGCGCCTCGGTCCTTTTGCGATCGGCACCCGGCAGCGGTGACAGTTTCCCGTGCCGCAATCGGGAGCGAGCCGCTGTGTGCAATGCCGTCATCACCCTGCGGCTGTGCGGCGAGCGTGGCAACATATGCGCTGAGTCACGAGCAAGTCCGGCGCCGGCATTGGGCCGAAGGCGGCGTGGCGGGCGACGGCACGTTCAACGCCCATTTTTCGCCGCACGCGATCATGATCGGGACACCGCACCCGAACGTGCCCGGCCACGGGCAGCACCGAGGCCGCGCGCGCGAGCCGCAAGGAGGAAGCAAATGAAACGTATCGCGTTGTTGTGGAACGTGGTGAAGGGCGATGCGCGCGTGCTCTGGCACGCGCTGCGCCAGCCGGAGCGCCCGGTGTGGCTCGTGCCCGCCACGGCGCTGGTCGCGCTCTATGCGCTCGACCCGTTCAATATCGCGCTGCCGCTGGCGGGCATCGTCGACGACGGCATCATCGTGCCGCTGGCCCTGCACCTGATCGTGCGTTGCCTGCCGGCGCATCTGCGGCAGCCGCGCCGCGCCGCGGCATGAAAAAAAACGGCTCAAGCCAGGCTTGAGCCGCTTTCTGGCGCATGCTTCGTTTGCGCGCCGCCTCTTATTCCGCGGCAGCCGCGGGCGCCGCGCGAGCGCGCTTCGCATCCCACCACACGCGCAGCCGGTCCATGTACAGATAGACCACCGGCGTCGTATAGAGCGTGAGCATCTGGCTCACGATCAACCCGCCCACGATCGAGATGCCGAGCGGCGCGCGCAGCTCGGCCCCTTCACCGCGCCCGAACGCGAGCGGCAGCGCGCCGAGCAGCGCCGCGCAGGTCGTCATCATGATCGGACGGAAGCGCAAGAGGCACGCCTGGTGGATCGCGTCGCGCGAACTCAGGCCCTGGCGCGAGGCTTGAATCGCGAAGTCCACCATCATGATCGCGTTCTTCTTCACGATGCCGATCAGGAGGATCACGCCGATCAGCGCGATGATGCTGAACTCCGTCTTGAAGAGCAGCAGCGCGAGCAGGGCGCCCACGCCCGCCGAGGGCAGCGTCGAGAGGATCGTGAGCGGGTGGATGTAGCTCTCGTAGAGAATGCCGAGCACGATATACACCGCCGCGAGCGCCGCGAGGATCAGGAGCGGCTGGTTGTCGAGCGACTGCTGGAACGCTTGCGCCGTGCCCTGGAAGCTGCCGTGTATCGTCGCGGGCATGCCGATCTCGGCCATCGTGTCGTAGATCGCGGCGGTGGCGTCCGAGAGCGACTTGCCGGGCGGCAGGTTGAACGAGATCGTCGAGGCCACGAACTGGCTCTGGTGATTGACCGAGAGCGGCGTGGTGCCGGGGCCGAACGACGCGATCGCGGAGAGCGGCACCATCGTTTCCTTCGACGTGGAGACGGCCGCGCCCGACGACGCGCTCGACTTGCCGCTCGCGGCGAGCGAGTTGGTCGCGAGGTTGCGCGCGGAGTCCGCGGCGATGGCGGCGGCGCTCGTTGCCGTCGTCGTTGCCGTCGTTGCCGTCGTGGCGGCCGTGCCGCCCGTGGAGGCGGTGGTCGGTCCGGTGACGGTGCCTGCCGTCGCGTTGGTGCTTTGCGAGCCGCTTGCGGTGCCGCCCGAGGTGCTCACCCAGAGCTCGTCGAGCATGGTCGGGCTTTGCCAGTATTTCGGCGCGACTTCCATCACCACGTGGTACTGGTTGAGCGGGTTGTAGATCGTCGAGACCTGGCGCTGGCCGAACGCGTCGTAGAGCGTGTTGTCGATCTGCGAGGGCGTGATGTTCAGGCGCGCGGCGCTCGTGCGGTCGATGTTGATCATCGACTCGAGACCGCCTTGCTGCTGGTCCGAGTTCACGTCGGCGAGCTCGGGGCGCGCCTGCAGCGCCTCGGTGAGCTTGGGTCCCCACTTGTAGAGGTCGGCAGTGTTGTCGGCGAGCAGCGTGAACTGGTACTGCGCGTTCGACTGCCGGCCGCCCACGCGGATGTCCTGCACGGCCTGCAGGAAGGTGCGCGCGCCCGCCACGTTCGAAAGCGGCCCGCGCAGCTGCGCGATCACCTCGTCGGCGGAGAGCTTGCGCTCGCTCTTGGGCTTGAGCGAGACGAACATGAAGCCCGAGTTGGTCGCGCGGCCGCCCGAGAAGCCCGCGACCGAATCGACGGCGGGGTTCGCCTGCACGATGCGCATCATCTCGGCGAACTTCACCTTCATCGCCTGGAACGAGGTGGCCTGGTCGGCCTGGATGCCGCCGATGAGGCGTCCCGTGTCCTGCTGCGGGAAGAACCCCTTCGGCACGATCACGTAGAGTGCGACGTTCAGCGCGATGGTGGCGACGAGCGTGAGCAGAATGAGCAACGGGTGCGCGAGCGCCCAGCCGAGCGTGCGCTCGTAGCCGCGCTGCATGGCCTCGAAGCCGCGTTCGAGCCACTGCGCGAAACGGCCTTCCTGTTTCTTCTCGTGCGGCTCGGCGAGCAGACGCGAGCACATCATCGGCGTGAGCGTGAGCGAGACGACGAGCGATACCGCGATGGCGAGCGAAAGCGTGAGCGCGAACTCGCGGAACAGACGCCCGACGATGCCGCCCATCAGCAGGATGGGCAGGAACACGGCCACGAGCGACACGCTGATCGAGAGCACCGTGAAGCCCACTTCGCGCGCGCCGATGAGCGCCGCCTGCATGCGCGGCACGCCGTTCTCGAGATGGCGCGAGATGTTTTCCAGCACGACGATGGCGTCGTCCACGACGAAGCCGGTCGCGATGGTGAGCGCCATCAGCGACAGGTTGTCGAGCGAGAAGCCCATCAGATACATGGCCGCGAAGGTGCCGATGATCGAGATGGGCACGGCCACGCTCGGAATGAGCGTCGCGCGCCAGTTGCGCAGGAACAGGAACACCACCATGACGACGAGCGCCACGGCGATCATGAGCGTGCGCTCGGTGTCCTTGAGCGAGGAGCGGATCGTGACCGAGCGGTCCGAGGTGGGGATCACCTCGACGTCGGCGGGCAGCGACGCCTTCAGCTGCGGCAGCATCGCGATCACGCGGTCCACGGTCTCGATGATGTTGGCGCCCGGCTGGCGGTAGAGGATCACGAGCACCGAGCGTTTGCCGTTGGCAAGCCCGATGTTGCGCAGGTCCTCCACCGAATCGACCACTTCGCTCACGTCCGAGAGCTTCACGCCCGCGCCGTTGCGGTAGGCGATCACGAGGTCCTTGTACTGGCTCGCCTTGCTCGCCTGGTCGTTGGTGTAGAGCTGGTAGCGCTGCGGGCCGAACTCGATGTCGCCCTTCGGGCTATTCGCATTGGCCGAGGCGAGCGCGGCGCGCACGTCTTCGAGGCCGATGCCATAGTGAAAGAGCGCATGCGGCTCCAGTTCGACGCGCACGGCCGGATTCGCCGAGCCGCTCACGTCGACTTCGCCTACGCCGTCCACCTGCGAGAGCGACTGCTGCAGCACCGTGGCGGCCGAGTCGTAGAGCTGGCCGGCCGTGAGCGTGGGCGAAGTGAGCGCGAGGATGAGGATGGGCGCGTCGGCGGGGTTGACCTTGTGATAGGTCGGGTTCTGCCGAAGGCTCGTGGGCAGGTCGGCGCGCGCGGCGTTGATCGCGGCCTGCACGTCGCGCGCGGCGCCGTCGATGTCGCGATTCAGGCCGAACTGCAGCGTGATGCGCGTGCTGCCCACCGAGCTTTGCGAGGTCATCTCCGTGACGTCGGCAATCGAGCCCAGATGGCGCTCCAGCGGGCTTGCCACGCTGGTCGCCACGGTTTCCGGGCTCGCTCCGGGCAGCGTCGCCTGTACGGAGATGGTCGGGAAGTCCACCTGCGGCAAGGGCGCGACCGGCAGCTTCGTGAACGCGAAGACGCCGGCGAGCGCAATGCCGAGCGCGAGCAGCGTAGTCGCGACGGGGCGCGAGATGAACGGGCGCGAGAGATTCATCGCGTCAGCTCTCCGTGGACGTGGCCGAGGGCGCGCCGTGGCCGCCGCCGAAGCGCTTGCGCAGACGCTGCGCGAGTCGATCGAACACGAGGTAGATCACGGGCGTCGTGAAGAGCGTGAGCGCCTGGCTCACGATCAGGCCGCCCGCGATCGCGATGCCGAGCGGCCGGCGCAGCTCGCTGCCCGCGCCGTTGCCGAGGATCAGCGGCAGCGCGCCGAGCAGCGCCGCCATCGTCGTCATCATGATCGGGCGAAAGCGCAACAGGCACGCCTGATAGATCGCCTCGCGCGGCGACTTGCCTTCCTGGCGTTCGGCCTCGAGCGCGAAGTCGATCATCATGATCGCGTTCTTCTTCACGATACCGATGAGCAGCACGATGCCGATGATGCCGATGATGTCCAGATCGTGCCCGGTCATGATGAGCGCGAGCAGCGCGCCGATGCCGGCCGAGGGCAGCGTGGAGAGGATCGTGATGGGATGCACGAAGCTCTCATAGAGCACGCCGAGCACGATATACATCGTGACGATCGCCGCGAGGATCAGAAAGAGCTCGTTCGCGAGCGACGCCTGGAATGCGAGCGCCGCGCCCTGGAAGCGCGTCTGGAACGAGGCCGGCAGGCCGATGTCGCTTTCCGCCTGCTGGATCGCCTTCACCGCCGCGCCGAGCGAGGCGCCGGGCGCGAGGTTGAACGACACCGTCGTGGCCGGGAACTGCGAGAGGTGCGAGACGAGCAGCGGCGCGGGACGCTCGTGGTACTTCGCGATGGCACTGAGCGGCACCTGGCCCGTGGTCGAGGTGGACGAGGGCAGGTAGATCGAGTTCAGCGCGTCGGTGTAGTGCTGGAGCACCGGGTCGGTTTCGAGAATCACGCGGTACTGGTTCGACTGCGTGAAGATCGTCGAGATGATGCGCTGGCCGTACGCGTCGTAAAGCGCGTTGTCGACCGTTGCGGGCGTGATGCCGTAGCGGGCGGCGCTTGCGCGGTCGATCTCGATGTACACCGAGCTGCCCTGGTCCTGCAGGTCGGTTGCGACATCGGCGAGCTCGGGCAACTGCTGCAGGCGCTGCACGAGCTTGGGCACCCAGGTCGTGAAGTCCTGGATGTTGGGCGTGGTGAGCATGAACTGGTACTGCGTCGGGCTCACCGTCGAGTCGATCGTCAGATCCTGCACCGGCTGCATGTAGAGCGTCGCGCCCGGCACGTGGGCCACGCTCTTTTGCAGGTCGCGGATGATCCCGCTCGCCGTTTCGCTGCGGTCGTCGCGCGGTTTCAGGTTGATGAGCATGCGCCCGCTGTTGAGCGTGATGTTGGTGCCATCCACGCCGATGAACGAGGTGAGGCTCTCGACGTTCTCGTTCTTCAGGATCTCGGCCGCGAGCGCCTGCTGGCGCTCGGCCATCGAGGCGTACGAAACCGACTGGGGCATCTGCGTGATGGCCTGGATCACGCCCGTGTCCTGCACGGGGAAGAAGCCCTTGGGCACGACCACATAGAGTATGCCGGTCAACACGAGCGTGAAGAGGAACACGATCATCGTGAGGCGTTGGCGCGCCAGCACCCATTCGAGCGCCACGCCGTAGCGGCCGATCACGTAATCGAAGAACGCATGCACGCGCGCCTCGAAGCGGTGGCTCCCGGCCGGCGGCGTGTGGCGCAGCATCTTCGCGCACAGCATCGGCACGAGCGTGAGCGAGACGACGGCCGAGATCACGATCGTCACGGCGAGCGTGATGGCGAACTCGTGGAAGAGGCGTCCCACCACGTCGCCCATGAAGAGCAGCGGAATCAGCACGGCGATGAGCGACACCGTGAGCGAGATGATGGTGAAGCCGATCTGCTTCGAGCCTTTCAACGCGGCTTCGAGCGGCGTGTCGCCGTCCTCCACGTAGCGCGCGATGTTCTCGATCATGACGATGGCGTCGTCCACGACGAAGCCGGTCGCGATGGTGAGCGCCATCAACGACAGGTTGTCGAGCGAGAAGCCGCACAGGTACATGACCGCGAGCGTGCCGATGAGCGAAAGCGGCACCGAAAGGCTCGGAATGATCGTCGCGTAGATGTTCGCGAGGAACAGGTACATGACCAGCACGACGAGCACGACCGACATCAGCAGTTCGAACTGGACGTCGCGCACCGAGGCGCGGATCGTGGTGGTGCGGTCGGTGACGATCTGCACGTCGAGCGCGGAGGGCAGCGACTCCTGCAACTGCGGCAGGAGTGCCTTGATGCTGTCCACCACCTGGATCACGTTCGCGCCGGGCTGGCGCTGCACGTTCACGATGATCGCGGGCGTGCCGTCCACCCACGCGCCGAGCTTGGTGTTCTCCGCGCCCTGCACGATGTTCGCCACGTCGGTGAGCATGACGGGGCGGCCGTTGCGGTAGGCGATCACGGCGCTCTTGTAGGCGTCGGCGTCGGTGAGCTGGTCGTTCGCGTTGATCGTGTAGGCGCGCGTCGGGCCGTCGAAGTTGCCCTTCGGCGTGTTGACGTTGAGGTTCGAAATGCTCGTGCGCAGGTCGTCGAGATTCAGGCCGTAGGCCGCGAGCGCGCGCGGGTTCGCCTGGATGCGCACGGCCGGGCGCTGCCCGCCCGAGAGGCTAACGAGGCCCACACCCGCCACCTGCGAGATCTTCTGCGCGAGGCGCGTATCGGCGAGATCCTGGATCTCGGTGAGCGGCAGCGTTTTCGAGGTGATCGCGAGCGTGAGGATCGGCGCGTCGGCGGGGTTGACCTTGGCGTAGATTGGCGGCGCGGGCAGGTCCGAGGGCAGCAGGTTGCCGGCCGCGTTGATGGCGGCCTGCACTTCCTGCTCGGCGATGTCGAGCGGCAGGTCGAGGCTGAACTGCAGCGTGATGACCGAGGAGCCCGCCGAGCTCTGCGAGGACATCTGGTTGAGCGAGGGCATCTGGCCGAACTGGCGCTCGAGCGGCGCCGTGACCGAGGACGTCATCACGTCCGGGCTCGCGCCCGGATAGAAGGTCTGCACCTGGATGGTCGGGTAATCGACCTCGGGCAGCGCGGAGAGCGGCAGAAAACGCAGCGCGACGAGACCGACCAGCATGATCGCCGCCATGAACAGCGCCGTGCCGACCGGCCGCAGGATAAAGACGCGGGATGGATTCATGCTGGCTTACTGGCCTTCCGTCTGCGAAGCATGACGACGGCGGCCGTGATGCGCGCCCGATGCGGCCGAAGCGGCCGAGGCAGCCGAGGCATCCGCTCCCCACGAGCCTTTCTCACCCTTGACGCCCGATGCCCCTTTGGCGCCCTTCGGGTGCTCGGCGGGAATCGTGATTTTCGCGCCTTCGCGCAGGCGGTCGGAGCCGTCGGTCACGACGCGCTCGCCCACGGCGAGACCCGAGGCGATGCTGGTGCGCTCGCCGTCCACCGGGCCCACCTTCACGAGCCGCACGGTGACCGTGTTGTCGGGCTTCACGACATAGACGTACTGCCCCTGCGAGCCGTTGAGCACGGCCGAAGTCGGCACGATCACGGCGTCATGGATCGTGTCGACGAGCAGGCGCGCATTCACGAACTGGTTCGGAAAGAGCCCTTGCTCGTGGTTCGCGAAGCTCGCGCGCAGCTTGACGGTGCCCGTGGTGGTGTCGATCTGGTTGTCGAGGGTCTCGAGCGAGCCGGCCTCCAGCATCGTCGTATTGCTGCGGTCATAGGCCGTGACCGGCATCTTCGTGCCGTCGCGCATCTGCTTCATGATGGCGGGCAGATTGTCTTCCGAAGTCGTGAAGATCACGCTGATGGGCTCGAGCTGGGTGAGCACGACGATGCCGTTCGTGTCGCCGGGCGTGACGTAGTTGCCCGGATCGACCTGGCGCAGGCCCACGCGGCCCGACACCGGCGCGGTGATGCGCGCGTAGGTGAGGTCGAGCTTGTAGGTATCGACATTGGCCTGGTCGGACTTGACGGCGCCCTCGTACTGCTTGACGAGCGACGCCTGGGTGTCGACCTGCTGGCTCGCGATGGAGTCCTGGGAGAGCAGCGTCTGGTAGCGCTTGAGGTCGAGGCGCGCCGTGGCGAGCAGTGCCTGATCGCGTGCGAGCTGACCTTCGGCGTTGGCGAGCGAGATCTGATACGGGCGCGGGTCGATCTGCGCGAGCACGTCGCCCTTTTTCACCATCTGGCCTTCCTCGAAGGCCACGCTCTGCAGCGTGCCCGAGAGCTGCGTGCGCACCGTGACGCTCGCGAGCGGCGTGACCGTGCCGAGCGCGGTGATGACGATGGGCATGTCGCCGGCGCGCGCCGTGGCGACGCTCACCGGCTGCGGCATGTTGGCGAGCGCGCCCGGGCCGCCGTGACGCGCGCGTGCGCCGCTAGCGGACGGCGCGCTGCCGCCCGGCGATGTTTTGGCCCACGGCTGCCAGCGCATGAGGACGACGGCGCCGATCACGAGCACGAGGCCGAGCGCGATGAACTTGCCCTTGCGGCCGCGCGGGGCGGCGGCCGGAGCGGACGGGCTGGACGGAGCGGGAGACTGCGGCGGCGTTTCTCGACGGGGGGAATCCGGGCGCTGCTTTTCTAGTTGATCCATCGGTCAGTTCGGTAACGGGTTCTCGAGTGCTCTCGTGCGAGCGGATTACGTGTTGCAGGTAGCGCGGCTGACGCAGCGGGCTCGCCCGATAGCGGGCACGAGCGCCGATGCTGCGCATGGCGGGCGCAAGCTCGATGCCGGGTGCCGGGGCTGGCTGGCCCGGGCGCCGCACCGTGAGGTCATGGGCGGTGCGCGGCTGGCTGGCGCAAACGGACGAAGGGCTGTGAAGCGAGCCGGCGAACGGTGCGCCCGTGTGGCGCTCGCCCGGCATGAACGGGGCCGGGAACGTGGCCGAAACGCGCTTGTGCCAGGTCCATGTGCGTTGATGCCCGATTGCGCACCCGCGCAGCGCGGGCGCGCGGGCGGCGTTGCCGCCAAAAAGCATGATGCTACGTCGCGCCCTTCGTTACAGTCCAGTGCCGTTTCTTTCGAGACGTTACTAGCGTTACACGTGGTGTGAGTATTCTGTAAGGCGACGGCTGTCAGGGCGTGCCGGCGAGGCGCAGGGAGCCGCCGATTTCGTCGACGACGCGCGCGACGCATTCCCGCATGAGCGGCACGACGTGGGCGACGAGCCACTCGCGCGGGCATTGCTGCGAGGCGCCGCCGCAGTTGAGGGCGTAAAGCTCGCCATTGGGACCGGCGAAGGCCGTGGCGATCGCGTTGAGGCCTTCATACCATTCGCCGATCGCGAGCCCGTAGCCTTGAGCGGCTGTTTCGGCGATCGCGGCGTCGAGCCGGCTGCCTACGAACCCCCAGTCGTTGCCGGCCGTAGCCTGCAGCGCGGCGGTGAGCTCGGCGCGCGCGTCGGGGTCGAGCGCGGCCAGGTAGGCGCGCCCCACGGCCGTGCGGCCCATGTCGATGCGCGAGCCGACCTCGAGACGCGTCACGAGCACCGCCGTGCGCGGGCGGATCGCATCGATTACCACCATGTCGAGACGGTCGCGCACGGTGAGGTGCACCGAGAGGGCGGTGCGCTCGGCCAGACGCATGAGGAAAGGCCGTGCGCGGCTGCGAATGTCGGAGTTGCGCAGGAAGCCGTTGGAGAGCTCCAGCACCGACGACGTGAGCACGAAGCGCTCGCTGTCGGGCAGCCGGGCGAGAAAGCCGGTGCTCACGAGCGTGCCGGTGAGCCGCGAGAGCGTGGGCTTGGGAATGCCCGTCAACTCGGTCAGTTCGCGGTTGCTGAGCGGCGCGTCGGCGGCGGCGACGCAGCGCAGGACGGCGAGGCCGCGCGCGAGTGCGGTCACTTCTTCGGCGGCGCCGTCTTTATCGCGATGTGCTTCGTCGCGGCCACGCGGTTCGGGTGCGGAGGTCATCGGCGGGACAATTTTCCGAAACAGGATTTCACATTCACGATTCGTGCAGGCCGGCCAATGTACACGAACGGTTGGCTGCACAGCATGGTTTCATGAGCCAGATCAGTACCCGATTTCCAAAATTGGGGCATACATCGGCGATTGATTGTAATGGATGCAGATTGGTTGATAATTCGCGCATTTTGGCGAGAATTTGCTTGACTTAGTCGGCATGCGGGTAAAAAATGGAACCTTATTTCGGTAAAACGCCGCAACCCCGCGCAACTTGCGGGGTTTTAATGTGCCTGCGATTATGCAATCAGCATAATTTTCCGAGGGCACGACGCGCGGCAGCCGAATACCGGCTCTCAGGTTCTAGCACGGCCCTCGGAATGGCTAGAACTTTTCAAGGCGCCACGTGCAAACGTGGCGCTTTTTTTTGCCCTGTCGGGGCAGCCCCGTCCCTCACGGTGCGCAACGAGCCGTACTGAATTCGAATGCTCGCTGGCTCGCGCCGATGCTCATCACGGCTTGCCCGTACCCAGGGCAATCAGGTGAGCGAAGCCTCGAACACCCGTCGATAGTTGCCGCCCAGCATCTGGGCGGTTTCGTGTTGCGAGAAGCCGGCAGCCAGAAGCGCGGCAGCGAGGCTCGGCAACTGTTCGTAGCTGCGAAATACCGGCGGCGAGATGAAACCGTACATGTCCGTGCCAAGGCCCACGTGCTCGACGCCCACGACGTCCGCCATTCTCCTGAAACCGTGCGCCATTGCATCGAGGTCGTGAAATGTCCCTGAACTGGGCCACACGCCGATCACGCCGCCCGTCTGCGCAACCGCGCGCGCTTGATCGGCCGTGATCAAACGGCTGCGCGCGCCAGGATGCCCTGCGAGCGCCGTATGCGAGAGCACGAGCGGCTTCGTCGTCACGGAGGCCGCCCGCTTCACGAGGTCGTAGGTGCCGTGCGCAACGTCCACGACGATCCCCAGCGTGTTGCAGCGGCGCACGACCTGCGCGCCGAAATCCGTCAGCCCGCCATGAACCGGGGCCTCGGTCTGGATGTCGCCAAGCTCATTGACGCGGTAATGCGTCAACTGAAGATGCCGCAATTGATGCTGCGAGTAAGCTTCGTCGACGCGCTCCAGTTGCCCTTCCAGAAAGTCCGCGCCCTCGGCCGCGATGATCACGCATGGCCCGCTCTGGCCTGCCGAGGCGAGCCCGTCGGCACTCGTCACGACGACGAGTTGCTCGCGCGCGACCAATTCCTTCGCGCGGGCGAACTCCGTCTGGCTGAGCTGGTAAAGCTCGCCGGGCTCAGGGCTGCGCCATGCCTCGAAGCGCTTTCTATCCGCCGATACGCGCGTGACGACGGTATCGGTGACGATGGCAAGACAGATCACGTTCATGCCGCCTGCGCGCATGGGCGCGCTCACCGGCGTGAGCGGCCGGTGCGCGCCGAGCGAGGGGTTGCGCGACACGATCACGTGACCCGCGTGGCTATGCATGTCGATCGTGAGTGCCCCGGGGGATGCTCGCCATTGCGTGGGCGCGCTGTCGTCGGGGTTCGGTGCGTCGCGCGCATCGGTGTATCGCTCGAAGCGTCCGGGCGTGCAAGCCGCGAGGCCCAGCGCGGCACCCGAGGCGAGAAATGCGCGGCGGCTCATTCCGGGCGCCGACAGCGGCGAGCCGCTCGACTCCTGCACGCGTTCCGCCGCTTCGAGCCGATAACGCCAACCCGCGGGATCGTCGACCAGTTGCATCAGTCGGCCACGCAGGCGGACGGGTTCGCTGCCGCCTGCGATGGGAGTGGCCATCATGACTTCAATGCAACTGAGAGGATCGCGTGGGATGCAGCCGCCGCAACAGGGTTCGTCTGCGGCGAGCAGGAAGTAATCGGCCGCGGGCTCTGTTGGGTCGAGCGGAATCAGCCATCCACGGATCTCCACCTCGGAGGCGTGCAAGGCGTGTAAGGCGTGCAAGGGGGGCGAGGCGTGGCTCCGGATCGCGCTCCAGATGGACTGCGATGAATCGGAAGAGGTGTCGGTTCGCATCGTCGTCGTGACATTCGTGGTGGCCTGTGCCTGCGCTGCTATCGCACCTTGCAGCAAACAAGCTTGCGTGACCTGCTCCCAGCGGCTGGAGTTCCGGATACAAGATTGCCGAGTGGCCTCATGCGCCCGCAGCGCTGCCCGGGTATAGCCGGACGAGATGTGGGGCCGCTCGGTGTTGTACTCGATTCGCCACGGTTGAATCAAGCGCCTCGCGTGGTGTATGGAGACCCATGCCGCTTGAAGAGGAGCTGCCGCCCACCGCAGAGGATGCGCGGCGGGGCGACGCTGCGCCGCTTCCGCCCGGTCTCTGCCGTACCATCGCGTGATCACCCGTTCGATGGAGTGGCACATGCTTTCCGAAGATGAGCTGGCCTTGCTCGACGCCATCCGTGAAACCGGCAGCCTGTCGCGCGCGGCTGCACGCCTGAACAAGGCGCCTTCCACGGTTTCGCATGCCGCCCGGCAACTCGAGGCGCGCTTCGACGCGCTGCTGTTCGACCGCCGGCGCTACCGTCTGCAGCTCACGCCGGCCGGGCATCTGCTCGCCGAAGAAGCGGGGCGTCTGATGCAGGACGTCGCGCGCATGACGCAGCGCGTGCGGCAGATCGCGAACGGCTGGGAAGACCGCTTGTGGATCGTCACCGACGAGATTCTCGAATTCGAGCTGCTGATTCCGCTGATCCGCGACTTCGACGCGCTGCAGTCCGGCGTCAAGCTGCGCTTCACCCACGAAGTCCTCGCGGGCACCTGGGAGGCGCTGCGCGATGGCCGCGCCGACCTGATCGTCGGCGCGACGAACGAGCCGCCCGCCATCGACGGCCTGCACTGGTTCGAACTCGGCGTGATGGAGTGGGTGTTCGCGGTTTCGCCGCGGCACCGGATCGCGCGCGAGA
>Ga0335083_10003002_pt1 | contig 22057 bp, 18 predicted proteins | sample Lox_Sample_42_FD_206716 | JGI IMG/M metagenome (GOLD analysis project Ga0335083, IMG submission 206716) | Soil microbial communities from Loxahatchee National Wildlife Refuge, Florida, United States - Lox_Sample_4.2 | ecosystem: Environmental > Terrestrial > Soil > Wetlands | place: USA...
GTCCGGGTCGGTGACCAGGGTGCGCCAGTAGGTCACCGCCGCCTCCCAGTCGGCGCTGCGAGGGGCGTGCGGCTTGCCGTCGAGGTAGGCGAAGGTGGTGTCGTCGGGCGCGATCATCCCGGCCCTGGCGCCGGCCTCGATCGACATGTTGCACACCGTCATCCGGCCCTCCATCGACAGGTTGCGCACCGCCTCGCCGCGGTACTCCACGACGTAGCCCTGGCCGCCCCCCGTGCCGATCTGGGTGATGATCCCGAGGACCAGGTCCTTCGCGGTCACCCCGTCCGGCAACGCACCGTCGACGTCGATCGCCATCGTCTTGGGACGCGTCAGAGGCAGCGACTGGGTGGCGAGTACGTGCTCGACCTCGCTCGTCCCGATCCCGAACGCGAGCGCACCGAACGCGCCATGGGTGCTCGTGTGGCTGTCTCCGCACACGACGGTCATGCCTGGCTGGGTCAGGCCGAACTGCGGGCCGATGACGTGGACGACGCCCTGACCGGCGTCGCCCATCGGGTGCAGCCGCACGCCGAACTCCTCGCAGTTGCGGCGCAGCGCCTCGACCTGGGTGCGGCTCACCACATCCGTGATCGGCCCGGCCGTCGTCGGGACGTTGTGGTCCTCGGTCGCGATGGTCAGATCCGGCCGGCGGACCGCACGGCCGGCGTTGCGCAGGCCGTCGAACGCCTGCGGGCTGGTGACCTCGTGGACGAGGTGCAAGTCGATATAGAGCAGGTCGGGCTCGCCCTCGTAGCGACGGACCACATGGGCGTCCCAGACCTTCTCGGCCAAAGTGCTACTCACGACGACCTCCGGTGCGCTGACAAATCACAGCCTACGCTTGCGTCTCACATTCCGATACAGCAGTATTGTGATATGACACAGGTTAGCAGCGTCGGGGTTCTCGACAAAGCGGTGACCATTCTTGAGTGCCTCGCCGGGCGCCCGGCCTCACTCGCCGAGCTGGTCGAGCGCACCGGGCTGTCCCGACCGACCGCCTACCGGCTCGCGGTCGCGCTCGAGGTTCATCGCCTGGCCGAGCGCGACCGCGACGGCCGGTTTCGGGTCGGTCCCGCCCTCGCCGAGCTCGCCGGCACGAACCGCGCGGATCCGCTGGAGGAGGCCGCCGGACCCATCCTCGAACGGCTGCGAAACACCACCCACGAGAGCGCGCAGCTGTACCGCAGAATCGGCGACGTGCGCCGCTGCGTCGCCGCGGCCGAACGCTCGAGCGGGCTGCGCGACACCGTACCCGTGGGCGCGGAGCTGCCGATGACGGCCGGATCCGCGGCTCAGGTTCTGCTCGCCTGGGAGCCCGAAGCGGACAACGAACGCCTCATGACCGAGGCTCGGTTCTCCACCTCGATGCTCTCGGCGGTACGCCGGCGGGGATGGGCTGCCAGCGTCGGCGAACGCGAACCGGGGGTCGCCTCGGTGTCCGCACCTGTCTTCGGCCCTGACGGCCGGGTCATCGCGGCGGTCTCGGTTTCGGGACCGATCGACCGCCTCACCCGGCACCCTGGCCGGGTCCATGCCGACGCCGTCCTCGCCGCCGCGCGGTTCCTCACCGCCGCATGAACGGCGTGCCCGTACCCTCGAGCAGGTTCGAACTGCCGTTACCGCCTTGAGAGGGCGGCGTCCTAGGCCACTAGACGACGAGGGCGTGAATCGCTGGGGTACCAGGACTCGAACCTAGACTAGCTGAACCAGAATCAGCCGGGCTGCCAATTACCCCATACCCCATGGTGGTGCGCCGCGCGGACGCGCATTCACTCTAGCCCAGCGCATCCAGCGCGGCCGTGAGCCGAGCATGCGTCGCCGCAGGTCCGAGCAGCTCGATCGACTCGAACAGCGGAGGCGAGACCGTGCTGCCGGTCACCGCGACCCGTACCGGGCCGAACGCCTGTCTCGGTTTGAGACCGAGACCGTCAACGAGGGCCGAGCGCAGCGCCGTTTCGATCCGCGCAGTGGAGAACTCCGACAACGCGTCGAGCGCCGCATTTGATGCCTCGAGCACGGGCCGGGCACCCGCACCGAGCTGTTTCGCGGCGGCGTCGGGGTCGACCGTGAAGTCCTCGCCCGCGACGAGGAACGTCAGCATGTGCGCCGCCTCGGCGAGGGTCGCGACCCGCTCCTGGACGAGCGGCGTCGCGCGGGTCACCACCTGCGCGGCGTCGCCACTGACGCCCATGAAGTCCACGATGCGGATCGCCAGGTCGGTCGGGTCCAGTTCGCGCATGTAGTGACCCGAGAGCCACATCAGCTTGTCCACATCGAACACCGGCCCGACCGGATTCACCCGCGACCAGTCAAAGGTGGCCACCATGTCGTCCAGGCTGAAGATCTCCCGACCGTCGGGGAGCGAGTACCCCATCAAGCCAAGGAAGTTGCGTAGCGCCTCCGGGAGAACGCCCTGCTCGACGAACCAGGTGAGCCGGGCCGCCGGGTTCTTTCGCTTGGAGATCTTCGACTTGTCGGGGTTGCGCAGGAGCGGCATGTGCGCGAACGCGGGCGCGGCCCACTCCAGCCACTGGTAGAGCAGGAGGTGCTTCGGCGTGGACGCGATCCACTCCTCGCCGCGGACGACGTGGGTGATCCCCATCTCGTGGTCGTCGACCACGTTGGCGAGGTGGTAGGTGGGAAACCCGTCGGTCTTCATCAGGACCTGGTCGTCGGGCCGCGGAGTGTTGACCTCGCCCCGGATCAGATCGGAGAAGGTGAGCGGAACGTCATCGGGGATGCGCATCCGGACGACGGGGGTCGGGGTGAAGCCGGGAAGCTCCGCGCGCTGGTCGCGGGTCTTGCCGAGACACAACCGGTCGTAACCGGTGGGCAGCTTGGCACGCTGCTGTTCGGTACGCATCTCGGCGAGCCGTTCCGGTGTGCACCAGCAGTGATAGGCGTGCCCGGAGTCGAGCAACGCCTGCGCGACCGGCTGGTAGGTGGCCAACCGCTCGGACTGACGGTAGGGCGCGTGCGGTCCGCCGATGTCAGGCCCCTCGTCCCAGTCCAAGCCGAGCCAGCGCAGCGTGTCATAGACCTGCTGCTCGCTGTCCGCCCGGAACCTCGCCCGGTCGGTGTCCTCGATCCGCAAGATGAACTGGCCACCTTCATGGCGGGCGAAGGCGAGGTTGAACAGCGACATGTACGCCGTACCGACGTGGGGATCGCCGGTCGGCGACGGCGCCACGCGCAGCCGGACGCTCATCGCGCCCGCACCGGGTTGACCAGCATCCCGACGCCCTCGATCTCGACGCTCACCTCGTCTGCGACCTGCATCGGACCGACGCCCTCCGGCGTCCCGGTGAGGATCACGTCACCTGGCAGCAGGGTCATGCACGAGGTGATGTGAGCGATCAGCCGGGGAATCTTGTGAATGATCTGCGAGGTTCGCCCGTCCTGCTTGAGCTCACCGTTGAGCCGCGTACGGATGGCGAGGTCGGCGACGTCGAGGTCCGTCTGGATCCACGGTCCGAGCGGGCAGAACGTGTCGTAGCCCTTGGCCCGTGACCACTGACCATCCGTCTTCTGTTGGTCGCGGGCCGTAACGTCGTTCCCACAGGTGTAGCCCAGGACCACGTCCATCGCGCGCTCTTCGGGCACGTCTCGGCACAGGCGGCCGATCACCACCGCGAGCTCCCCCTCGTAGTCGACGCGGGTGGACGACGGCGGTGCGAAGATCGGCTCGCCCGGGCCGACGACGGCGGTGGAAGGCTTGAGGAAGATCAGGGGCAGGTCGGGCACGTCGGAGTCCATCTCCGCGGCATGTGCGGCGTAGTTTCGCCCGATCGCCACCACTTTGCTGGGCAGCACCGGTGCCAGTAACCGGACCTCCTCGAGGCGCACGGCCACACCGGTTCGCTCGATCGGCGCGAACGGGTGCCCAGCGATCGCTTCGACGACCTCGCCCTGCGGGTTGGGCTCGATCACGCCGAACGCGACACCCTCGCCGTAGGAGAACCTGACGATTCGCACCGGAGGCAGCGTAATGCGCTAGACCGCGTTCAGCGCCTTGAGGTCCTCGGGGGTGGGCTGCCACATGCCGGCAGCGACGTTGGCCTCGATCTGCTCCGGTTTGGTTGCTCCGGCGATGACCGAGGCGACCGCGGGCTGGGCGGCCAGGCCGCCGATCGCCACGTCGAGCAGGCTCAGCCCTCGATCGGCCGCGTAGGCCTCGAGCGCTTCCACCCGGTCGAAGTTTGCGTCGGTCAGGACCCCGTCGCGGGTCGCCAGCCGGGTGCCCGCCGGAGCCGCCGCACCCCGGCTGTACTTCCCGGTGAGCAGACCGTTCGCCAACGGGTAGAACGGCAACAGCCCCAGGCCGAACCGCTCGCAGGCCGGCACAAGGTCCGCCTCGACGCCGCGCTCGATCAGGTTGTACTGGTTCTGCGCGCTGATGAAGCGCGTGTAGCCGGCCGTCCGGGCGATCCAGTCGGCGTCCGCCGTTTGCCAACCGGCGAAGTTCGAGTGCCCGACGTAGCGGACCTTGCCCTCGGCGACGAGCTCATGCAAAGCGGCCAACGTCTCCTCGATGGGGGTCCGGCCGTCCGGCACGTGGTACTGGTAGAGGTCGATCCAGTCGGTGCGCAGACGGCGAAGGGAGGACTCGACCGCCTGCCGGATGTAGCGACGCGAGCCGCGCGCATCCCAGTCCGGACCGAGAGCGCCACTCATCGACATCCCGAACTTGGTCGCGAGCACGATCGCGTCTCGTTCCTTGCCGAGGATCTCGCCGAGGAACGTTTCGGATTCGCCGTAGATGTCGGCGGTGTCGAACAGCGTGATGCCACAGTCGATGGCCGCGCGCACCACGGCGCGGGTGTCCTCAAGCCCGAGCCGGCGTCCGAAGTTGTTGCATCCCAGGCCGACAACCGAAACGGCGAGGCCCGAGTTACCGAGCTGACGGGTTCGCATCCGTCGATGCTCCCACGCGAGAGTGGAGCAGCCCGAAGGTGTAGGCGTCGTCGAGCGCCTGCCAGGAGGCCGCGATCACGTTCTCGTCGACCCCGACGGTGTCCCATTCCCGCTCACCGTCCGAGGTCCGCACCAGCACCCGGGTGATCGCGCCGGTGCCGTGCGCGCCCTCGAGGATCCGCACCTTGTAGTCGACCAGCTCGAACTTGCCCAGCTGCGGGTGGAAGCGCTCGAGCGCCTGTCGTAACGCCATGTCGAGGGCATTGACCGGGCCGTTGCCCTCGCCGGTGGACACTATGCGCTCCTCCCCGACGACGATCTTCACGGTCGCTTCCGAGGCCATCCCGCCGTCGGACCGCCCGTCGCTGATCACCCGGTACGACTCGAGCGCGAACGGCCGGGTCCGGCGCCCGTCCACCTCCTCGCGGAGAAGCAACTCGAACGAGGCCTCAGCGGCCTCGAACGAGTAGCCCTCCGCCTCCATGCTCTTGACGCGCTCGATGACGCGCCCGACGACCTCACGGTCGACCTCGATGTTGAGCTCCCGCGCCTTGAGCTCCACGCTGGCCCGACCGGCGAGTTCTGAGACGAGAACTCGCATGTCGTTGCCGACCACTGCCGGATCGATGTGCTGGTACAGGTCGGGGTCGACCTTCAGCGCCGACGCGTGCAGACCCGCCTTGTGGGCGAATGCGCTCGCGCCGACCCACGGCTGGTGATCATCGGGTGCGATGTTCGCCAGCTCGGCAATGGCGTGACTCACCCGGACGAGCTCGCTGATCGAGCCTTCCGGGAGAACGGGACGATCGAGCTTGAGTTCCAGGCCCGCCACGACGGAGAACAGGTCGGCGTTGCCGGCCCGCTCGCCGTAGCCGTTGGCGGTTCCCTGGACGTGCGTCGCGCCGGCCTCGACCGCGGCGAGGGAGTTGGCGACCGCACAAGCGGTGTCGTCGTGGGCGTGGATACCCACCCGCGTCGAGGACCCGGCGAAGCGGGCCGTCACCTCGTTGACGATCTCGCCGAGCCGGCCGGGGAGCATGCCACCGTTGGTGTCGCACAGCGCGACCACCTCAGCGCCGGCCTCGGCGGCGGTCGAAACGACCTCGAGCGCATAGGCCCGGTCGAGGTGGAAGCCGTCGAAGAAGTGTTCGGCGTCGAGAAACACCCGCCGGCCCTCCGCGACGAGGAACGCCACGGTGTCTCGGACCATGGCGAGGTTTTCCGCGAGCGTGGTACGCAACGCGCGCTCGACGTGCCCGGTGTGGGACTTGGCGACGAGGGTGACGACCGGCGTGCGAGCCTCGACCAGCGCTAGCACCTGGGGGTCGTCCGCCGCGGCGACCCCCGCCTTGCGGGTCGCGCCGAACGCCGCGAGCACCGCGTGCCGCAGGGCGATGTCACCGGCCGCGGCCCGTTGGAAGAATGCCTTGTCCTTCGGGTTGGCCCCCGGCCAGCCCCCCTCGATGAAGCCGACTCCGAGCTCGTCGAGGCGCAAGGCGACCGCCAGCTTGTCCTCGACCGACAGCGAGAGGCCCTCCATCTGCGAGCCGTCGCGCAGCGTCGTGTCATACACATGCAGGTCGGTGGTTGAGGACACCGTCGTACCTTTCCCTTCGAGCCAACAGAAAACCCCCCGGCCCACATGGGCAGCGAGGGGTTGCGCGTCGGCTGGGTTGCGGTTAGCCGACGCGCTCGCGAATGATCGAAAGCGCGGTCATCACCCTCCAGTGTTCGGCAGGTCCGGACGTGCGGTCAAGTCATTCGGCGAGATTCTGTTCGTTCGCGGCCGTGGCGCGAGGTCATTTGCTCCAGGCGCCGACGATGTCACGCACCGAGAGCATGCCCACGACCGCGCCGTCCTCGCACACCACGAGGTGACGGAATCCGCCGTTGATCATGGCGGCTGCCGCCTCGGTGAGCGACCACTGTGGGGCCGCAACGACGATGTCACTCGTCAGGTGTGCCCCCACCACCTCGGTGTCGACGTCCTCGCCACGACCGACCGCGTCCAGGACGTCGCGTTCGGTGAGGATGCCCGGGTGGTCGTGGTCGGGATCCATCACGACCACCGCCCCGACCCGGCGTTCGGACATCCGGCGGGCCGCCTCCCGAAGGGTGTGCGCGGGGCCGAGGGTGAGCACGACGCTCGACATCGCGTCGCGTGCGGTCAATTCACGTCGGGAGCGGAGTTCGGTTGATCCTTGCGTCGCCATTGACGCCTCCTGAGTCGACCCTTGGGGGTCACCTACCGCAAATCATGGCACGTGGTGCAGCCACCCGTGCGGGTCTGCGCTGTGCCCGTGCTGGAGATTGACGAGCGCGGTTCGTAGCGCGCTGGCGACCGGGGTTTCGCGCGGAAGCCGGACCTCGCCGCCGCGCCAGCGCAACGACCCGACCGAGGTGATGACCGCAGCAGTTCCGCAGGCGAAGACCTCGCTGATGTGACCGTCATCAACTCCCTTGCGCCACTCGTCGATGTCGACCCGCCGCTCCTCGACTCGGTGCCCGAACTCCCCGGCGAGCGTCTTCATCGTGTCGCGGGTGACGCCTTCGAGAATCGTTCCGGTCAGCTCCGGTGTCACGACCGAACCGTCGTCGAGGACGAACCACAGGTTCATCCCGCCGAGCTCTTCCACCCACCGCCGCTCCACCGCGTCGAGAAACAGGACCTGCTCGCAGCCGTTGGCGATCGCCTCCTGCTGCGCGACCAGGCTCGCGGCGTAGTTGCCTCCGCACTTGGCTGCCCCGGTGCCGCCGGGGGCGGCCCGGGTGTAGTCCTCGGAGAGCCAGATCGCCACCTGGGTGGCTCCGGATGCGAAGTAGGCACCGGCCGGCGAGGCGATGACCATGAACGTCACGTCACCGGCGGGCTTGACCCCCAGGCCGACCTCGGTGGCGATCATGAACGGGCGCAGGTACAGCGACTGCTCGTCCTGCGACGGGACCCAGGCCTCGTCCTGGCGGATCAGCAGGTCCGAGGCGGTGAGGAAGTCCTCAACGTCGAGGGTGGGCAACGCCAGGCGAGCCGCGGAACGCTGGAAGCGGGCGGCGTTCGCCTCGGGCCGGAAGGTGGCCACTGCGCCGTCCGGCTGGCGGTAGGCCTTGAAGCCCTCGAAAATCGACTGGCCGTAGTGCAGGATGTGCGTCGCCGGGTCGATCTGGAGCGGCCGGTAGGGGTGGACCCGCGCATCGTGCCACCCGGCGTCGGCGGTCCAGCGGACGGTGACCATGTGGTCGGTGAAGTACTTGCCGAACCCCGGGGCGGCGAGGATCTCCGCGAGGCGCTGCGCTGCGGTCGGGGTCGGGGTCGGCTCGACGCTGAACTCAAGGCCCATCGATCCAGGTTAGGCGAGCCGAGCGCAGATCGCATCCCCAATCTCACTTGTGCTGCGGGGCGCTGCGCCGCGCTCGGCCAGGTCGGCCGCCGCGGCCGCCTCGACCCTGGAGGCTGCCGCGGACAGGGACAACGAGTCGAGCAGCATCGCGACCGACAAGACGGTGGCGGTCGGATCCGCAATCCCTTGACCGGCGATGTCCGGAGCACTGCCGTGGACCGGCTCGAACATGCTCGGCGCGGTGCCGTCCACGTTGAGGTTGCCGCTCGCGGCCAGCCCGATCCCACCGGCGATCGCCGCGCCGAGATCGGTGATGATGTCACCGAAGAGGTTGTCGGTCACCACTACGTCGAACCGCTGCGGCCCAGTGGTGAAGTACAGGCAGGCAGCGTCGACGTGGGCGTAGTCGACGGTGACGGCGGGAAACTCGGCGCCCACCTCCTCGACCGTTCGCATCCACAACGACCCGGCGTGGGTCAGCACGTTGGTCTTGTGGACCAGCGTGAGGTGCTGACGCGGTCGGGCGGCCGCGCGGGCGAACGCGTCCCGAACCACCCGCTCGACCCCGAACCTGGTGTTGAGGCTGTTCTCCGCCGCGATCTCCTGCGGCGTCCCGAACCGCATGGATCCGCCGACGCCAGCGTAGGGACCTTCGGTGCCCTCGCGAACCACGACCATGTCGATGTCCTGCGGGCTGACGTCCGCGAGCGGGGTCCGGACCCCCCGGTAAAGCTTCACCGGTCGCAGGTTGACGGCGTGCTCGAAGGCAAAGCGGATCTTCAGCAACAGCCCCCGCTCGAGCACGCCGGGTGGGACGGTGGGGTCCCCTACTGCACCGAGCAAGATCGCGTCGACGTCACGAAGCTCGGCGAGCACGCTGTCCGGCAAGGTCTCGCCGGTGCGATGCCAGCGCGCGGCACCGAGGTCGTAATCGACCGTTTCAACCTTGACGCCGTCCGAGGCCAGCGCCGCGTCGAGGACCTTCAGCCCTTCGGCGACCACCTCCGTCCCGATTCCGTCCCCGGGCACGACCGCAATCCGCACGCTGTCCGTCACGAGTGGCGAGGGTAGTCGACCGCCAACGTAGGTTGGGCGGGTGTCGCGACGTGGCTGGGTCCTGTTCGTTGCGATGTGCCTCATCTGGGGCCTGCCCTACCTGCTGATCAGGATCGCGGTCCGCGACCTCAGCCCGACCACGATCGTGTTCGCCCGCACCGGGATTGCCGCGCTTCTGCTCCTCCCTATCGCCCTCGCCCGGCGAGTGCTTCCCGGTCTGCGAGGTCACTGGGGCTGGCTGCTCGCCTACACCGTTGTCGAGCTCGCGATCCCCTGGCTTCTCCTCACTCGGGCCGAGGAGCACCTCACCAGTTCGCTGACCGGCCTGCTGGTCGCGGCCGTTCCGCTGGTCGGGGTGGGCATCAGCCGAATCTTCGGGCTGGGCGAGGTCATGACGGGCCGGCGCTGGGCCGGGCTCGTCGTCGGCCTCGCCGGGGTTGCGGCCCTGGTCGGGCTCCAGTTCGGCGACGTCGACCTGACTGCGGTCCTCCAGGTGTTCATCGTGACGGTCGGCTACGCCACCGGTCCACTGATCCTCAGCCATCGGCTGTCAACGGCGCCCGGCCTCGCGGTCGTGACCGCCTCGCTCGGACTGACCGCGCTCCTCTATGCGCCCTTCGCCGCGACCAGCCATCCCCAGCACGTTCCCGCAGAGGCGATCTGGTCGGTGATCGGGCTCGCTGTCGTCTGCACGGCGATCGCGTTCCTCGTGTTCTTCGCGCTGATCGCCGAGGTCGGGCCGGTGCGAGCAACCGTCATCACCTACGTGAACCCGGCGGTCGCGATCGCCCTCGGCGTGAGCGTGCTCGGCGAGTCGCTCACGACGGGGATGATCGTCGGGTTCCCGCTGGTGCTGGTTGGCTCGGTGCTCGCGACCTCCCACAGTGGCGCCGCGAGCACTGCCGGCACGGACCAGCCGGCCGAGCCGGTCGTTAGCCCCGGTTGATCGCGCTCACGAGCGCGTACAGCGAGGCCGTCGTGATGCTCGGCGAGATCCCGCAGCCCCACAGCACGACTCCGTTGACCGTGACCTCGAGGTACGCCGCCGCCTGCGCCTCCTCACCCGCGCCGGTCGCATGCTCGTGGTAGTCGAGGACCCGAGCATCGATCCCGACGTTGGCCAGGGCGTGAACGAACGCCGCGATCGGCCCGTTGCCCTCGCCCGCGATCTCGTGGCGAGCACCGTCGACGGTCACGGTCGCCCGGATGGCGTCGGTCCCGTCGCTCGCACTGTCGATCGAGTAGGACTCCAAGTGCACGGGCGCAGTGCGGGCGAGATAGGTCTGCTCGAACAACTCCCAGATCCGGCTCGGCGCGATCTCGCCGCCGTCCGCGTCAGCCACCTGCTGCACGATCCGGGAGAGCTCGATCTGCATCCGGCGGGGCAGGTCGAGGTGGTAGTCGTGCTTCATGACGTAAGCGACGCCGCCCTTGCCCGACTGGGAGTTGACCCGGATGACCGCCTCGTAGGTCCGGCCGACGTCCATCGGATCGATCGGCAGGTAGGGCACCGCCCACGGGAAGTCCTCGATCGCGACCCCCGCCTCGTCGGCGTCGCGGGCGAGCGCCTCGAATCCCTTCTTGATCGCGTCCTGGTGCGACCCGGAGAACGCCGTGTAGACCAGGTCGCCGCCGTAGGGGTGACGCGGGTGCACGGGCAGCTGGTTGCAGTACTCGACGGTCCGGCGGACTTCGTCGATGTCGCTGAAGTCGATTCCCGGGTCCATGCCCTGGCTGAACAGGTTCAGTCCGAGGGTCACCAGACACACGTTCCCGGTCCGTTCGCCGTTGCCGAACAGACATCCCTCGACCCGATCGGCGCCGGCCTGCACGCCGAGTTCGGCCGCCGCGACTGCGGTGCCGCGGTCGTTGTGGGGGTGCAGGCTGAGGATCACCGCGTCGCGGCGGCTCACGGTGCGGCCGAACCACTCGATCGAGTCCGCGTAAACGTTCGGTGTGGCCATCTCCACGGTCGCCGGGAGGTTCAGCACGACCGGGCGGTCCGGAGTCGGCGCCCACACGTCCATCACCGCCTCGCAGACCTCGACGGCGTAGTCGAGCTCGGTGCCGGTGAAGGACTCCGGGGAGTACTGCCAACGCACGTCGGTGGTGGGCAGCAACGACTCCGCGTACTTCTCACACCACTGCGCCCCGCGGATGGCGATGTCCTTGATCCCGTCCTTGTCCATGCCGAACACGACCCGACGCTGAAGCGTCGACGTCGAGTTGTACAGGTGGATCAGCGCGGTTCCCCTGAAGCCGACCAACGACTCGCAGGTGCGCTCGATGAGCTCCTCGCGCGCCTGGGTCAGCACCTGGATCGTGACGCCGTCGGGAACGTCGTCGTTCTCGACCAGGCTGCGGATGAAGTCGAAGTCGGTCTGGCTGGCCGCGGGGAAGCCGACCTCGATCTCGGTGTAGCCGATGTCGACAAGCAGATCGAACATCCGCCGTTTGCGCTCGGCGTCCATCGGGTCGATCAGAGCCTGGTTGCCGTCGCGGAGGTCGACGCTGCACCACTGCGGCGGTCCGGCGATCACCCGATTGGGCCAGGTGCGGTCGGGCAGGTCGATGGGCGGGAACGGGACGTAGCGAGAAGCCTTGGGCATGCGGGGCGTAAACGGGCGGGTCATGAGGTCTGCTCCAGTCGGATTCGATCGGGTGGCAAACCGGCGCTCTGCTGATGCTGACAGCTGATGCTGGACGCAGCCAAGCCCCGTAGCGGGGGGCCGGTCCGGTGGCCCCGCTACGGGCGACTAAGGAGCAGGGTGGTGCGCATTGCGTTCACGGTAGCAGTTTCGGCATGAAGCGGCGCGGGATTGACCACACGAGTCCGAGCACGATCAGCGCGGCCACTCCGTCGAGCCAGTAGTGGTTGGCGGTGACCACCACGACGTACCCGGTCATGGCCGGGTAGGCAAGCGCGACCCATCGCCATCGGCTCTCGCTCACGCCGATGACAGCCGCCGCGACGAGCACCGCCCAGCCGACGTGCACCGACGGGATGCAGGAGAGCTGGTCGGTGATCCCGGCGCCGAGGCCCGAGTACACCGACTGGTGATAGCGGGCGGCGAGGTCGACCACCGGCAGGCCGGGAACGAGCCGCGGCGGGGCGACCGGGAGCAACCCGATCAACAGGCTCACCCCGGTGAACAGGACCACCAGGTTGCGCCACCGCGGATAGGACTCGCGATGCCGCCAGAGCAGCCACACCAGCATCGCGACGAGCGCAAGCGCGTGTGCGTAGGCGTAGTAGCCATTCACCACCCTCGACAACGTCGCGTGCGGCAAGATCGACCGTTCGAGCGCGGCCTCGCTCGGGAGGTGCATCGTCCGCTCGGCGTTCCAGATCCACCGGCCGCGGCTGAACGCGCCCGCCTCGTGAAAGAGCGAGACCTGACCGACGATCCGCCACACGATGAACAACACGTTGAGGACGATGACCTCGCGCAGGACCCAACCCCACCGACCGAGCCGCTGAGTCGTGCGCGCATGCTCGTCGGGATCCTCGAACGACAGACCCTCGCCGAATGAACGCCCGCACTCGGTGCAGACGTCGAAGGCCATGGCCACCCGCGCCCGACAGCCCACACACACCCACGTCGGCGGGGTGAGGGCAACATCGGTCACGCTGGGGGTATCGACCGAACCGGTGAACGACCTGAGCCGTGGTCGGTGACGCCCAGCGCGGTCCTGATCCCACGCTCCAGCTCGGGCGCGGCCCGCAGCAACTCCTCGGTGGCGGGGCCGGCGAGGTGCTGGTCCACCACGGAGCCACCGGTAACCGTCACCTTCTCGGCGTACTCCGCCCGAAAGGCGGTCGGCGGGTGGCCGCCGTCCACCCGGGTGAGCCGTGCGCTCGCCCGACGCCGCAGCCGCTGCCGCTCGCTGGCCGGCACCTGGGCCACCCGGTCGGGGATAGCCCTGATGATGTCCGGGTCCCGGCGCATCGCACCCGACCGCATCCCCTCGCGCACATAGCCGGCGAGATCGAGCGAGTCGAACAGGTCGGCGAGCCCCGAATGCCCCGCGAGACCGAGCGCCATCCGGTCAGCGCGATACTCAGCCCGCTGGGCCGCGCGGCTGACACCAACGCTGAGGACGGTCCCGACCGTGATCGAGAGCAGGTAGAAGGGCAGGAAGACGACGAACTGCCCGACCTGAGAGATCCGCCCGCTCCCGAACCGGCGACCGGCATCGGGGAGCACGAGCACCACGCCCTGGAGATCGTCCATCGCCTGCTCGACGCCGTCTTGGCCCGGCCAGCACAGCACCCGCCAGTTCCGTGCCGAGACGAGCGCACTCCGCACCCACCAGTGCCGCCCGATGTCGCGATTGACCTGATGCCCCAGCTCGTGCGCAAGCAGGGCGATCCGACCGCCGTCGTCGAGGCTCTCCCACAGCGGCACGCCGATCGCAAGACAGGTGGTGCCGCCGATCGTGACGCTGAAGGCGCTCGTCTTCGCCGTGGGGACAAGCAGCTGTGGCGCCTTGGCCCCGATCGCCGCGGTGATCTGGTCGAGCAGCGCGAAACACGTCGGCGCCTGTTCCCGGGTCCAGCCGGATGGCACTCGGCGTCGGCGCCTGCGCCGGTCGACCGGCTGCACTGCGAGCAACGTCATCGCCAACAGCGCCGACAGCACGGCCCGGACGAACAGCGCAAGGCCGGTGAACCAGACCGCGACGGCCGCCGCCGCGATGAGCACCGTGACGAGGTGGACGGCCAACGCGACCACGATCGCGACCGCCGACAGCCAATCCCGGGACAGCACGCGATCCGGTGACCGCATCAGACGCCCGTGCTCGCGTCGTAGGGCGGCGTCGACGTTCTTCTGGACAAGACGCCATCCCCACGTGGAGCGCACCACGGGTGGATGCGGGTCGACGTTCCACCCGCAGGCCGGGCACCACGGCGTCCACCCGTCGATCTGCTCGATCGCAGCACCACACGCCGGGCAGGTCCCCACCCCGTCCACGCCATCATCAGAGCAGACGCGAGGGGGCCCGGTCAGCCGAACGCGGTAGGTTTCGCCGCGTGCGCCGTCTGCCCGTCGACACCCAGCTCGTCGCCGCACTCGGTCAGGAGGCCGAGGCGGCCCATCGGCTCGCCGACGTCGGGTTCGACGGCGTGTTCACCTTCGAGGGCCCGCACGACGTCTTCTTCCCGCTCGTGACGGCCGCCCTCGCGGGCGCGGACCTCGACCTGATGACCAACGTGGCGATTGCGCTCCCGCGCAGCCCGATCCATCTCGCCCACGCCGCATGGGACCTCCAGGCGCTGTCCGCGGGGCGCTTCCGCCTCGGGCTGGGCAGCCAGATCAGGCCGCAGATCGAGCGCCGCTACGGGACCCGGTGGACCAAACCGGTCGGTCAGATGCGGGAGTGGGTCGAGGCGATCCGGGCGATTTTCACGGCTTGGGAGGGCGGTGCGCGCCTCGACTACCGCGGCGAGCACACCGCCCACACGCTGATGACGCCGATGTTCGCCCCCGGGCCGAACCCGTTCGGCCCGCCACCGATCCTGCTCGGCGCGCTCGGCCCGCAGATGACCCGGATGGCGGCGGAGGTGGCCGACGGTCTGCTCGTCATGCCGTTCAACAGCCGGGACCATCTTCTCGAGCGAACCGTTCCCGCGATCGACGCCGGACTCGCCGCGGCGGGCCGTCCCGCGCGCGGGAGCGCCGACGACCGGTTCGAGATCGTCGCCGAGGTCATCGTGGCGTGTGGGCGGGACGAGGCCGAGCTCGCGGTAGCGCACGCGGGTGCCCGGTCGTTGCTCGCGTTCTACGGATCCACCCCCTCCTATCGCCCGGTGTTGGAGGTCGCCGGGTGGGGGGACCTCCAGCCGGAACTCAACCGGCTGTCCAAAGAGGGGCAGTGGACGACCATGCCGACCCTGATCGACGACACGATGCTGCGCACCCTCGCGGTCGAGGGGAGCCCGAGCCACTGCGCCGAACAGATCCTGGCCCGATACGGCGACCTCGCGACCCGCCTCGCGTTCTACCAGCCGTACGCGGCCAACCCGGAAACGACGAGCGAGCTGCTCAGCGCGCTCCGGACAGGAAGCTGACGAGCACCTCTCGGAACTCCCCGGACGCGTCGACCCACGGATAGTGCCCGGCGTCAGGCAGTTCCACGACCCGGGCATTGGGCAGGGTCGCGGCCACGAGATGCCCCGATTGGACTCCGGTCATGCCGTCGCGCCCGCCCACGATGACCAACGCCGGGCACCCGACAGCCTGTAGCTCGACCCGGAAGGCCTCGGCCTGAGCCTGGAAGTCATCCGACGGGAAGGCCGCGGCGGCACGCAACGACATCTGAGCGTCGGTCGAGTCCGCATGCTGGCGCGCCCGCTCATCCCACGTGCCGTAACCGAACACCCGCAAGCCGCGATCGAAACGCTGCCGTCGGTGCGGTGGCGCGTACTCGAGCTCGGCCTCGACCTCCGCCGCCTCGGCGTACCAGGGCTCGCTCGAACGGCTCGCCCGGATGCGCTTGATGTCCGCACTGATCTCGCCGAACCCCTTGCCCGACGGCGTGACCAGGATCAGCCGCGAAACCCGCTCGGGGTGACGGGCGGCGTACACCAACGCGACCAAACAACCGGCGGAGTGACCGAGCAGGTCGACCGTGTCGAGGCCGCGGTCGATCCGCAGCGCCTCAACGTCGTCGGCGAGCCGGGGAAAGGCGAGCGAGTCGCGATCGGCGGGAAGCTCGGAGTGGCCGCTCCCGCGCAGGTCGAGCCGCAGGAGCGTGTGGCTGGCCGAGAGCCCGGCGAGGTCCTCGAGGTACGCCGACGCCCTACCGGGGCCCCCGGGCAGGCACACGAGCGGCGGCCCGGAGCCGAGCACGTGCAGCGCGAGCCGGGTTCCGTCGGTCGCGGTGACGGTGACGTAGTTCGGGTCGCTCACTGATCGTCGGGCAGGTACGCGGCGGAGATCTGCTCCGCGCCGACCGCGGTGCCGATCTCCTCGAGGGTGCCGGCCGGTACGGCGGAGTCGACGGTCAACACGATGAGTGCTGCCCCACCTTCGGCCGTGCGGGCCACCTGCATGCCGGCGATGTTGACCCCGGCATCACCGAGTAGCTTTCCGACCGTTCCCACGATGCCGGGTCGGTCGTCGTAGGTGAGGAACACCATGTGCTCGGACAGCGCCACCTCGACGTCGAAGCCGTTGACGCCGACCAGTTTCTGAATCAGCCGAGGTCCGGTGAGATTGCCGCTCACCGACACCGAGCGGCCGTCGGCGAGCGCACCCCGGATGGTGAGGACGTTGCGGTAGTCGGGGCTGTCCTGGGTACTGGCGAGGTCGAGCTCGACGCCGCGGTCGGCCGCGAGCAGCGGCGCGTTGACGAACGTGACCTGCTCCTCGACCACGTCGGCGAAGATCCCCCGCAGCGCGGCGAGCTGGAGCACGGACACGTCGAAGGCTGCGAGCTCGCCCTTGATCTCTACCGTCAGCGCGGCAGGCACACCCCCCGCCAGCGCCGTGAACAGCCGCCCCAACCGTTCCATCAGCGGCAGACTCGGCCGCAGCTCCTCGGCAACCGCCCCGCCCTGGACGTTGACTGCGTCGGGGACGAAGTCCCCGGCCAGCGCGAGCCGGACCGATCGCGCGACCGCCAGCCCCGCCTTGTCCTGCGCCTCCGCAGTCGACGCACCGAGGTGCGGCGTGACGACCGCCCGGGGATGATCGAAGAACGGCGCATCGGTGCACGGCTCGGTCACGAACACGTCGACCCCTACGCCACCGAGCCGCCCCTCCTTGAGCGCCTGATCGAGGGCGTGCTCGTCGACCAGGCCGCCGCGGGCCGCGTTGACCAGGATGGCGCCCTGCTTCACCAGCGCGAGCTCGCGCTCCCCGATCAGGCCGGTGGTCTCCGGCGTCTTCGGCAGATGAATGGAGATGAAGTCACTCTCGGCCAGCAATTCGTCGAGAGCGACGAGCTCGATCCCGAGTTGAGCGGCCCGCGCCGGCGGAACGTAGGGATCGTAGGCGACCAACCGGGTGCCGAACGCGGCCATCCGCTGCGCGAAGAGCACTCCGATCCGGCCGAGTCCGACCACGCCGACCGTCTTCTCGCTCACCTCGACCCCGGTGAACGCGCTGCGCTTCCACTCCCCCGCCTTCAGGCTCGCGGTGGCGGCCGGGATCTGGCGTGCGGTCGCGAGCAAGAGCGCGACCGCGTGCTCGGCCGCTGACACCACGTTGGAAGTCGGCGCGTTCACCACCAACACGCCGCGGGCGGTGGCGGCGTCGACGTCGACGTTGTCCAACCCGATACCGGCCCGTGCCACGACTTTGAGCCGAGTCGCCGCCGACAACGCCTCCACGTCGATCTGGGTCGCACTCCGAACGATCACCGCGTCGACGTCCGCGATCGCGGGGAGCAGCGCATCGCGGTCTGCCCCGTCGACGCTGCGCAGCTCACAGTCCTCGGCGAGAACCTCGAGCGCGCTGGGAGCGAGTTCCTCAGCGATCAGGACTACCGGTTTGGCCACCGGACAACCCTAGCGGTGTCAGTTGGTCAGGCTGGGATCAGTCGGTGCGGATCCACGACATCAGACCGCGCAGCCGAGCGCCTACCTCCTCGATCGGATGGGCGGCGCCCTCAGCGCGATATTTCTCGAATGCCGGACGTCCCGCGTCGTCCTCAGCGATCCACTCCCGCGCGAACGTGCCGTCCTGGATCTCGCCGAGGATGCGCTTCATCTCCGCCTTGGTTTCGGCGTTCACGACCCGCGGCCCGCGCGTGTAGTCGCCGTACTCGGCCGTGTCGGAGATGGACCAGCGCATCTTCGCGAGGCCGCCCTCATACATCAGGTCGACGATCAGCTTCAGCTCGTGCAGGCACTCGAAGTACGCCGCCTCGGGCTGGTAGCCCGCCTCGGTCAAGGTCTCGAAGCCGGCCTGGACGAGCGCGGACATGCCGCCGCAGAGCACGGCCTGCTCGCCGAAGAGGTCCGTCTCGGTCTCCTCGGTGAACGTCGTCTTCAAGGTGCCGGGGCGGGTGCCGCCGATGCCCTTCGCGTAGGCCAGGGACAGGGCGAAGGCATTGCCGGTGGCGTCCTGTTCGACCGCCACCAGACACGGCACGCCGCGACCCTCCTGGAACTGTCGGCGTACGAGGTGCCCGGGACCTTTGGGAGCCACCATGCAGACGTCCACGTCGGCAGGTGGCGTGATGTAGCCGAACCGGATGTTGAAGCCGTGGCCGAAGAACAACGCGTCGCCGGCGTTGAGGTTCGGCTCGATGTCGTCCTGGTAGAGATGACGCTGCACCGTGTCCGGGGCCAGCACCATGATCAGGTCGGCCTCCGCGCACGCCTCGCCGGGCGTCACGACCCGCAACCCCTCCGCCTCGACCGCGGCGCGGCTCTTCGACCCCTCGGGCAACCCGACGCGGACGTCGACTCCGGAGTCGCGAAGGTTCAGCGCGTGCGCATGCCCCTGTGAGCCGTAGCCAAGGATGGCAACCTTACGGGCTTGGACGAGCGCGAGATCGGCGTCGTCGTCGTAGAAGATCTCGGGCATGGCGGTTATGCGGTCCTCTCCACTGAGCGAAGCGTGCGGTCGGTGATGCTACGTGCGCCGCGGCCAACCGCGACCATTCCGGACTGGACGAGCTCACGGATCCCGAACGGCTCCAGCACCCGGATGAACGCCTCCAACTTATCCGCCGTACCGGTCGCCTCGATCGTCACGGCGTCGGACGCGACGTCAACGACCTTGGCTCGGAACAGCTGAACGATCTCGAGGACTTGCGATCGGGTGGTGAGATCCGCCTTGACCTTCACGAGCAGCAACTCGCGCTGCACGGACGCGGCGACGTCCAGCTCGACGACCTTCAGGACGTTGACGAGCTTGTTGAGCTGCTTGGTCACCTGCTCGAGCGGGAGGTCCTCGACGTTGACCGCGATCGTCATCCGGGACACGTCAGGGTGCTCGGTCGGCCCGACCGCGAGCGAGTCGATGTTGAAACCGCGCCGGGAGAACAGCGCGGAAACCCGGGCGAGCACACCCGGCTTGTTCTCCACCAGTACCGACAGCGTGTGCCTACTCATCGAGCTCGCCCATCTCGTAGTCGAAGTCCGGTGCGGTCTCCCGCGCGATCTTGATGTCGTCGTTCGACGTACCGGCCGCGACCATCGGCCAGACCATGTGGTCCTTGCCGACGACGAAGTCGATGACGACCGGCGCATCGGTCACCGCCATCGCCTTTTCAATCGTCGCGTCGACGTCGGCGGCGGTCTCGCATCGCAGACCGACGCAGCCCATCGCCTCCGCCAGCATGACGAAGTCGGGAACGTAGTTCGACCGACCGGCCAGCAGGTCGGTGTTGGAATAGCGCCCGTCGTAGAACAGCGTCTGCCACTGCCGCACCATGCCGAGTGACCCGTTGTTGATGATCGCGATCTTGACCGGGATGCCCTCGATCGCGCAGGTGGTCAGCTCCTGGTTGGTCATCTGGAAGCACCCGTCCCCGTCGATGGCCCAGACCAACGCTTCGGGTTGGCCCACCTTCGCACCCATGGCGGCCGGGACCGCGAACCCCATCGTCCCGAGCCCGCCGGAGTTGATCCACGTGCCCGGCTTCTCGTAGCCGATGAACTGCGAGGCCCACATCTGGTGCTGACCGACGCCCGCGACGAAGATCGTGTCCGGCCCGCAGGTCTTGCCGATCCGCTCGATCACGTACTGCGGGGCGAGCGTGCCATCGGTGTGCATGTCGTACCCCAGCGGATACGTGCGCTTCCAGCCGTCGCACTGCTTCCACCAGTCGGCGTAGTCACCGCGATTGCCCGCGTCGTACTCGGCCTGCACCGCGACGATCAGGTCGGCGATGACCTCGCGGGCGTCGCCGACGATCGGCACGTCCGCGGCCCTGTTCTTGGAGATCTCGGCCGGGTCGATGTCGGCGTGGATCACCTTCGCGCCCGGGGCGAAGCTCGACAGCTTGCCGGTCACCCGGTCGTCGAATCGCGCGCCGAGGGTGATCAGGAGGTCGGCGCGCTGGAGAGCGGTCACGGCCGCGACCGTCCCGTGCATTCCCGGCATCCCCAGGTGCTGGCGATGGGAGTCGGGGAAAGATCCGCGCGCCATCAACGTCGTCACAAGTGGCGCGCCCACCAGCTCGGCGAGCACCAACAACTCGTCGGTGGCGTGCGCCTTCAGCACACCACCACCGACGTAGAGCACGGGGCGCTTGGACTCGACGATCAACTTCGCCGCCTCGCGCACCTGCTTGCCGTGCGGCTTCGCGGCCGGCCGATAGCCGGGCAGCGCCAACTCCACCGGCCACTCGAAGTCGGTCATCGACTGCAACGCGTCCTTGGCGATGTCCACGAGCACCGGTCCCGGTCGGCCACTCGCGGCGATGTGGAACGCCTCAGCGAGGGTGCGCGGGATGTCCTCGGCGTGCTGGACGAGGAAGTTGTGCTTGGTGATCGGCATCGTGATCCCGCAGATGTCGGCCTCCTGGAACGCATCGGTTCCGATCGCCGCCGACGGGACCTGGCCGGTGATCGCCACGATCGGCACCGAGTCCATGTAGGCATCCGCGATCGGCGTCACCAGGTTCGTCGCGCCCGGACCACTCGTCGCCATGCATACCCCGACCCGACCCGTTGCCTGGGCGTAGCCGGTCGCCGCATGCCCGGCACCCTGCTCGTGGCGCACCAGGATGTGACGGACCTTGGTCGAGTCGAACAGCGGGTCGTACGCCGGAAGGATCGCGCCCCCCGGGATGCCGAACACCACCGCAGCGTCGAGTTCCTCGAGAGCACGCACCATCGCCTGCGCGCCCGTCATGCGCTCCACCGTCATCACTCCTCAGTGCTGTGTTCAACAAAACCCTGTGTCCAACCAAACCCTGTGTCCAACAAAAAACCTGCGTCCAACAAAAAACCCCTCGTGCGCCGGAGCGCTGAGGGGTCGCACGTGATCCAAGGATCAGATCACGTGCTCCGGAACTACGAGAATTCGCCGCATTACTCAACGGTGGACCACGACCGGTCGCCTGTCAAGCAAACTGCCGACGAACGCTCAGTTCGTCACCGCCCCGTACGCTGCCGAGCCGACCAGCTTCGCGTACTTGCCGAGCACGCCGGTCGGGTAGCGGGGAGGGGGTGGGGTCCAGCCAGTGCGCCGACGCTCGAGCTCGGCGTCGTCGACGAGCAGATCGAGCGTCCGGCCATCGATATCGAGCCTGATCCGGTCGCCATCGCGGACGAACGCGATCGGCCCGCCATCCGTCGCCTCAGGCGCGACGTGCCCGATGCACAGCCCCGTGGTCCCTCCGGAGAAGCGACCGTCGGTCAGCAGCAACACGTCCTTGCCGATGCCCGCGCCCTTGATCGCCCCGGTGACCGCGAGCATCTCGCGCATGCCGGGCCCCCCTTTCGGGCCTTCGTAGCGGATCACGATGACGTCACCGGGCGCGAGCGTCCCGTCCTTCACCGCGTCCATCGCGGGTTGCTCCCGGTCGAAGACCCGCGCGGTGCCCTCGAACACCGCCTGGTCGAAACCGGCGGTCTTGACGACTGCACCGTCGGGGGCGAGCGAGCCGCGCAGGATCGCCAGCCCGCCCGTGTGATGAATCGGATCTGCCATCTCGTGGATCACCGCGCCGTCAAGGGCAGCCGGACGGATGTCGTCCAAGTTCTCCGCCACGGTCTTGCCGGTCACCGTCAGGCAGTCGCCATGGATCAGGCCCTCGTCCAACAACGCCCGCATGACAACCGGGAT
>Ga0335083_10003003_pt1 | contig 22054 bp, 19 predicted proteins | sample Lox_Sample_42_FD_206716 | JGI IMG/M metagenome (GOLD analysis project Ga0335083, IMG submission 206716) | Soil microbial communities from Loxahatchee National Wildlife Refuge, Florida, United States - Lox_Sample_4.2 | ecosystem: Environmental > Terrestrial > Soil > Wetlands | place: USA...
TCCGCATGACCGAAGCGCATCGGACCGCGCTTTTCGGCGAGCTGGTGTGCTCGAATTCGCTGCGCAGCAACTCGATGGACACCGCGGTCGGCGTACTCAAGGAGGAGATGCGCCGGCTGGGTTCGCAGGTAATCGCGGCCGCCGATCGCGCTCGCGTCCCTGCGGGTTCGGCGCTGGCGGTGGATCGCGACGAATTCGCGCGCGCACTGACCGATGCGCTGACCGGCCATCCGCTGGTCGAGGTCGTGCGCGAAGAGGTCACCGCGATTCCCGCCGGGCCGACTATCCTCGCGAGCGGCCCGCTCACCAGCCCGGCTCTGGAAGCCGACCTCAACCGCCTCGTCGGCGCGCGCCATCTCTATTTCTACGACGCGATCGCGCCCGTGGTGAGCGCGGAATCGATCGACATGGAAATCGCTTTCCGCGCCTCGCGATGGGGCCGCGGCGGCGACGACTATATCAACTGCCCGCTCGATGAGATCGAGTACGACGCCTTCGTGGCCGCGCTGCTCGCGGCGGAAAAGGTCGCCGCGCATCCTTTCGAGCGCCCGGTCTACTTCGAAGGCTGCATGCCGATCGAGGAGATGGCGCGGCGCGGGCCGCGGACGCTCGCGTTCGGCCCGATGCGCCCGGTGGGGCTCGACGATCCGCGCCGGGCCCGCCGTCCGTACGCGGTCGTGCAGTTGCGCCAGGACGACCGCGCGGCGCGCCTGTACAACATGGTCGGCTTTCAGACCAAGATGACCTACCCCGAGCAGCGCCGCGTGCTGAGGATGATCCCCGGGCTCGCGCGCGCCGAGTTCGTGCGCCTCGGCTCGCTCCATCGCAATACCTTTATCGATTCGCCGCGCCTGCTGCGGCCGACGCTGCAACTGATCGGACGCGACGATCTCTTCCTGGCCGGCCAGATGATCGGCGTCGAAGGCTACGTCGAGTCGGCCGCCGCGGGTCTGCTCGCGGCGCTCAATGTGGCAAATCTGATCAACGGCCGCCCGTTCGCGGTGCCGCCGCCGACCACCGCGCTCGGCTCGCTCGTCGCCTACGTCACCGACCCCGGCCGCCGCGACTTTCAGCCGATGAACGCCAACTACGGCCTGATGCCCGAGCTCGGAACGCGCGCTCGCGGCAAGCAGAAGAAGATGGACCTGGCGGCGCGCGCGCTTGCCGCGATCGACGGCTTTGCCACCGCGTCCGCGGGCCTCGAGTCCGCCGCCGCGCCGCTCCTTTGGGAGGCTCCATGAAGATCGGCGCGCTCGACGTTGGCACCAATACGGTCCTGATGCTGGTGGCCGAGGCGGCGGCCGGCGGCGGCCCGCGCCGCGTGATCGATCTCGCTCGCGTCACGCGGCTTGGCCAGGGCGTCGACCGCAACCATCGCCTCGACCCGCAGGCTGCCGAGCGCTCGCTCGATGCGATCGCGGAATTCGCCGAACAGGCGCGGGCCGCGGGCGCCGAGAAGATCGTGGCCGCCGGCACCGCGACGCTGCGCGATGCCGCGGACGGCCCGGACTTTATCCGCCGCGTGCGCGAGCGCACCGGAATCGATCTGGAAATCGTCTCGGGCGAGACCGAAGCTTGGCTTTCCTACCTTGCGGTCCTCAAGGGGCTGCGCCTCGATCCCTCGCAATGCGTGCTCATCATCGATATCGGCGGCGGTTCGACCGAATTCATCGGCGCCGGCGGCGGCCCTGTCGAGTTCATCAGCGCCGGTTCCGCGAAGCTTAAGATGACAAGCCTGCAGATCGGCTCGGTGCGCCTCACCGAGCGAATCATCAGCCACGATCCTCCTACGCCGCGTGAGGCCGCAGATCTCCGCCTGGCGATCGACGCCGAGCTCGCGCAATTGGGATGGAAGCTCGATACCGACCTGCTGGTCGGAATCGCCGGCACCGTCACGACGGTTTGCGCGGTTGCGCTCGGGATGGAGACCTACGATCCGGATCGCGTGCATGGCCACGTTCTCGCGCGCAGCGAGGTCGAGCGCGTCCTGCGCTTGTTCGGCTCGATGCCGCTTGCGGAGCGCCGCAAGCTCAAGGGCCTCGACCCCGCGCGCGCGGACGTGATCTTGGCCGGCACCGCGATTCTCGAGCGCGTGATGTGCGAAGCTGGCGTCGAGAGCGTCACCGTTAGCGATCAGGGTGTGCGATGGGGCCTGGTCTGGCGCGAATTGGGCGCCGGCGCGGTTCAACCGCCGTCAAAGTCTTCCTGAACGGCCGATCCCTTTCGCCGCGGAACCGGCGCCGTTGTTTCCGCTCTTGTCGCAACGCGCGCCCGCGGTATAAGGGCTCTAATAGGGTGGCATCCTGGAGGGCACCAACTCATGACCAAGGCCGAACTGATCGAGACCGTCGCCCGTGCGACCCACCTTGAGAAGAAGACCGCGGCGCGCGCGATCGAACTCACCTTCGAGAGCATCGCGCGCGCAATCCGCAAGGATAAGCGCTTCTGGGTCCCCGGCTTCGGCACTTTCTCGGTGCGTCGCCGCCGTCCGCGCGCCGGCTACAACCCGCGCACGCTCAGCCCGATGACGATTCCGGCCGCGCGCACCGTGGGGTTCCGCCCCGCCCCCAAGCTCAAGAAGGGGCTGTAAAAACCCGTGCGACCCGGCCGCCGGCGCATCCCTTCCCGCGCGATTCGTGACTGCTGACCCCCAGAGCAACGCGCCGCCGCTCTCCGCGCCGATCGGGCCCGATGCGCTCGCTACCGCGACGCGTCTTCGCGGACGAAGGCTTGCCGCGGCGGCGCTGCTCGCGCTGGCGATCGCTCTCGGCGGCTGGCTTCGCCTCGACGCGATCGGCGCGCGCGAGATGTCCGCGGATGAAGGAGCGTCGTGGGCAGCCGCCGCGGCGCCGTCGCTCGCCGGCGTGATGCGAATCCAGGCTGCGCTCAATCCCGGCAAGCTCGCCGTTTACGAAATCGCATTGCACGGGTGGATGAAGCTCTTCGGCGGCGGACTGGGCGCGATGCGCACGCTGTCGGCGATCTTCGATACGTTCAACATCGTCGTGGTGTTCATGCTCGTGCGCGAGCTTCTCGTGAAGCGGCCTTCGGCGAAACAAAATCAAGACGCGGCGTTGGGCGCAATGCCATATGCCGAGGCCCAAGCGGTGGCGGCGCTTGCCGCTCTCCTTTTCGCCGTCAATCTGGTGGCGATCAAGTACGCGCGCGAGCTGCGGATGTATCCGCTGGCCCTGCTGGTCGTTTTGCTCCAGGTCTGGATCTTCGTCCGCGTCGTGCGACGCGGGCCTGCACTCTTCGATCTCGCGCTGCTCGCCGTGCTGACCGCGCTCGCGGTCGCAACGCACTTCAGTGCCGCCTTCATGTTCGCGGCCGAGGCGCTTTGCCTGGCTGCAGCGCCGCTGATATGGCCGCGAGGCGGGCGATACCCACTGGCCACAGCTTTTGCGATCGGCGGCGCGTTCGGCGCGGGCGCCGCTATATTTCTGCTGGTCGCCTTGCCCGATCTGCGCTCGGGAGCTCAAGCGTTTGCCAACGGCGCGACGGGATGGATCGAGCGGCCGCGATGGTGGGCGCCGCTTTCGCTGTTCAACAAGGGCGCGGGCAGCGTCGCTTTCCCGGTGATGGCCGCGCTTGCGGTATGGGGCGCGTGGCGGGGATGGGCGCGTGCGCGCGAAGCAACCGCGTTCGCCCTCGCATGGATGTGGCTGCCGCCGCTGCTGATGCTTGCCGCTTCGTACGGCTTCTCGCCGATGTTCGTCGAACGCTACGCGCTATGGTGCTTCGTGCCGTTCTTCATGCTGGCCGCGCTCGGCGCCTGGGAAGTCCCTGGCGCGCCGGCGCGCGCGCTCGCGATCGGCGTGGCGGTTTGCCTTGCGCTCGCGCATCTCCACGCATACGCACGGCGTCCGCACGATACGCAATGGCGCGAGGCGGCCCGCGCTGCCGCCGGCGCGCTGGCGCCGGGAGAGAAGATCGCCGTCGCGCCGCCATACGCGGTCAACGCGGTGCGCTACTATCTGCACGTTACGCAGGCTGCCGGCGCCGCCGTGCCGGCGGATGACGCTGGCGTGCGCGGGGGCACCGCTGGCGTCCTGGTCATCGGCGATCAGTGGAATGCGCACGCGGAAGTTGCGACACTGCGCAAAGGCTATCCGCGCCCGATCGCGGCCTTCCGCGATGTGCGCGTGTGCGGCCGCGGCACGCCTGCGCGATGAAGCGCGAAGTCCTAGGTGAGACCGAGCGCGAGCAAATCACGAGGGGAGAACGCGATGAGCGATCAGAGCCAGCCGGTGAGTCAACTGAAACAGCAGCAACGTATCGATTGGAATGCGGCGGCCGCCGGATGGAAACAATGGTGGAGCGTCTTCGAACGCGCGGCGCAGCACGTCAGCGACCGCCTGATCGAACTTGCCGAGGTGCGCGCGGGTTATCGGGTTGCCGACCTCGCCACCGGAATCGGCGAGCCCGCGATTACCGCGGCGCGGCGCGTCGGCGCGGGCGGCCGCGTCGTCGCATTCGATCACTCCTCGGGGATGCTCGCGGTGGCGCGCGAGCGCGCTTCGGCGCTGGGACTCGATAACCTGGTCGAGTTTCACGTCGGCGATATCGAATCGCTGGAGGCCGACGAGCACAGCTTCGACGCCGCGCTCTGCCGCTGGGGCCTGATGTTCGTGCCCGACCTCGATTCTGCCGCGCGCGGAATTCGCCGCGCACTCAAGCCCGGCGCTCGCTTCGCGACTGCCGTCTGGTCGACGCCGGACAAGGTGCCGATGATAAGCCTCGCCGGCGACGCGATGCGCGCGCTGGCCGGCCTGCCGCCGCGCCAGCCCGGCGCGCTCGATCCCTTTCGGCTTGCCGACGTATCGATCCTGACGCGCGCGCTCGAAGCCGCAGGCTTCGGCGAGGTGCGCAGCGAACCGCTAGAGGTGGTCTTCGAATTTGCCTCGTCCGACGAGTTCACCCGCTTCCGCGAAGGCGTGTCCGCTCCGCTGCGCGCGGTGCTGGAGCAGGTCACGCCCGAGGTGCGCGAAAAGATCATGCGCGCGACGGCGGATGCGGCTGCGCCCTTTCGCCGTCCCGACGGCTCGCTCAGGATGCCGAACGTGACAATCTGCGTTGCAGCGCGCGCGTAAGCGGCGCAGCCGCTGCGCCCAAGCGATGCGGCCTGGCGGCGAATCTGCTAGTTTCGAGGCGGTTGCGCCGCTTGCGCGGCGTCAGTCGCCCAGGCGGCGCGGCAGGTGATGAAGACCAGGGGGGAGGAGCGCGCGGTATCGCCGGACAGCTCCGTCGATTCTCCGGCGGCGGCACGTGCGGCCGAGCTTCACGGGTCGGCCGCCGCGGAAGCTTCCAGGCGCGCCCGCAACTCGCTTCTGCGCCATTCGCCCGCGGTAGTCCTGCTCGCTATCCTTGTCGCCGATTCCAACCGACACACCGACCCTGACCTCTGGGGGCACATCCGGTTCGGCCAGGCATTTATCGCAAGCGGCCACCTAATCCACAGCGATCCCTACAGCTATTCGGCGCCGGGCGCGCCCTGGCACGACTACGAATGGCTTGCCGAAGTGGTGATGGCATTCGTTTACAACGCGGCCGGAGTGGCGGGCCTCAAGCTTTGGAAACTCCTGTGCACGGCGCTCACCGTGATCTTTGTTGCGGATTCAGAGGCCGAGACCGGAGCGTCATTGTCAACGCAGCTCCTGGTATTGGTCATCGCGGCGCTCGCCCTTGTGCTGCAGATGCAGTTCCGGCCGCAGATGTTCACGTTCGTGCTGCTCGGAGCGCTGCTCGCTCTGCTCGCGCGGCACAATTATCGCCGGCGTGCGCCGCTTTGGACGGCGGTGCCTCTGATGGCGGTGTGGGCGAATCTGCACGGCGGATGGATCGTCGGCATCGCCACGCTTGCGATGTACACGGCGGGCGCGACTATCCATGACCTCGCCGTTGGCGCGGGCCTTCGGCGCGGAATCCGCCTGGCCGCCGTCACCGGAAGCGCGTTGCTCGCGACGTTGCTCAACCCGTACGGCTTCGGCCTCTGGCGCGCGGTCGCGTGGGCGCTGCTCGCGCCGTACAAGCGCCTCGCCAACGTCGAGTGGCAGCCGATGTTTTTTGCGCTGGCTCAGCAATGGCACCAGGCGCACTCGGGCATCTTCGTTTACGCCGCGGTCCTGGCGCTGATGGCGGGGCTGGTCGTGGCGTTTATCCTCGCGCCCGACACCAGCGACCTGCCGCTGGTCGCGGTGGCCGCGACGATGTGCGTTGGAGCATGGCTCTCAGTGCGCAACATGGGCCTGGTGGCCGTAACGGCAAGCGCGCCGCTGGCGCGTCATATGGATCTGCTCGGTCAAAAATGGCGCGGCGGAGCGCCGGCGCGCGCATCGCGCCCGGTCAATCAACTCGTGATTTTCGCGCTGTGCGTTGCGTTGATGCTGAAGACGGACGTCTTTTCGCGCCGGCTCGACCTCGACCAGCCTTATCCGGCCGGCGCGCTCGGGTTCATGCGCGCGCATCAGCTGACCGGCAGAATCCTCAACGATTGGAACTGGGGCGATTATCTCATCTGGCACGCCGCCCCCGCGAGCAAGGTCTTTATCGACGGCCGCGACGATACCGTATATCCACTCGAAGTCGTGCGCCAGTACATGCTATTTCGTTTCGACCTGCCGAACGGTTCTCGCGTTCTGGATGCTTATCCGCATGATTACGTACTTATCTCCCGCTCCGCCGAGGCGCGGCATGTGATGGAGCGGCGCGGTGACTGGAAGCTGCTTTATCGCGACGATAGTGCGTTTCTTTATGCCCGCGCGAGCGCACCTGCCGCGAGCCTGCCGAATTTGCCGGTGATCGGAGCGGGCGGTCCGGGCGCGTTTCCATAAGGGGAGACTTTGCGCCGTGGCGCGCGGCCTGTAGCGTGGAGCCTGCGAGCGAGCGCATGGCATCACCCGAGGCAGCATCGCGCGACGCCCCTTCCGACGCAAGCGCGCACGCCGGCACGTCGCGCTACCGGAAACTCGGGCCCACCGTCCCGCTCATGCGCTATGCTCCTGCGGCCGTCCTGATCGCAATCCTGCTCCCCGATTCCAATCGCTCCACCGATCCCGATTTGTGGGGTCATCTGCGCTTCGGCGAGGTCTTCATCGCCGCACGCCATTTGCTCCACCACGACACGTATTCCTACTCCGCGGCGGGCCATCGATGGCGCGATCACGAGTGGCTGGCCGAAGTCGTCATGGCTTTGGTTTACGATGCGGCCGGCGTGGTCGGGCTCAAGCTGTGGAAGTTCGCGTGCACGGCGGCAGCGATGCTTTTTGTCGCCGACAGCGAGGCGTCCACCGGCGCGCCGCCCGCGGTCCAGCTTACCGTCCTATTCGCGGCGGCGTGCGGATTTGTGTTGCAGGCGCAGTTGCGGCCGCAGATGTTCAGCCTCGTGCTGTTCGGCGCGCTCCTCGCATTGCTCGCGCGCGACACTTACCGCCGCGACGCTCGGCTTTGGCTGACGCTTCCGCTGATGGCGCTTTGGGCGAACCTGCACGGCGGCTTCTTCATCGGCCTCGCGGCGCTGGCGCTCTACTCAGTCGTCGCATTCTCCCAGGATGTCGCCGCGCATGCGGGATGGCGCCGCGGGGCCGGATTGATGGTCCTCACCGCGGCCTCCGCGGCGAGCACGCTGGTCAATCCCTATGGCGGCGGAATCTGGGGAACGGTGACGCATGCGCTCGCCAACCCGTACACCCGCAACGTAATCCGGGATTGGCAGCCATTTTGGTGGGCGATGCTGGCTCAGTGGCATTCGGCGCCCTCGGGCGTCGTATTCTATGTTGCTGTGATCGCGATGGTCGGCGCGCTGGCAACCGCGATGGCCGCAGCGCCGAGCGCAGACGATCTGCCGCTGATCGCGGTAGCGGCGATGATGGTGCTGGCGGCTTTTGTTTCGGTGCGCAACATGGCGCTGGCGGCTATGGCGCTTGGCGCGCCATTGGCCCATCGTCTGGCGATGCAGCGCGCGAAGCGCGCAGGGGCGATTGCGCTTGCTATGTCGTGGCGTCCGGCGGCCCATGTCGCGGCGTTCATGCTGGCCGCCGCAATGGCGTTCGGCGGCGGACTGTTTTCGTCGCGTCTCGCACTGGATCGCGCCTACCCTGCGGGGGCGCTCGCCTTCATGAAATCGCGGGGCCTGCATGGCAATGTGATGGGCGAGTTCGGATGGGGCGAATATCTCATCTGGCATGCGGCGGCGGTCGGCGACCGGGTTTTCATCGACGGTCGCTACGACACCGTCTATCCGTTCAAGGTTATCGGCGAGTACCTTGAATTTTACTTCGACCAGCCGGGGGCGAACCGCGTGCTCGATTCCTACCCGCACGACTTCGTGCTGATCGGATCGGCCGCGCCCGCGCGTCATCTGATGGCGCGGCGCGCGGACTGGAAGCTTATCTATGGCGACGCCGACAGCCTGCTTTACGCGCGCGCCGGCGCACCCGCGGCAGAACCGCCGGGGTTACCCGTCACCGCGGCGGTCCCCGCGGGCCAATTTCCATGACGTCGTCGCGGCCTGCGCAAACGTTGTCGCTAGCGCGTTAGTCGCCGGCCTTCCTCGCCTTCATCATCGTTATCGCCGACGCCGGCCGCTGGGCCGACCCGGACCTTTGGGGTCATCTCGCTTTCGGCCGCCTCATCCTGACGCGCGGGCATCTGCCGCCCGTTGACGTTTTCTCTTACAGCGCGAGCGGCTTGCCCTGGCACGATCACGAATGGTTCTCCGAAGTCGTGCTGGCGCTGTGTTGGAGCGGGTTTGGAGTAATCGGGCTGAAGCTGATGAAGTTCGCGGCCACCGCCGCGCCGGTCACGCTGCTGGCGATGGGCGCGGCCGAGACGGGCGCGCCGATGGCGCTGCAGATGGTGGTGCTGACGACGGCAGCCGCGGCGATCGCGCCGATGCTCCAGTTTCGCCCGCAGCTTTTCGACTTTATCGCGCTAAGCGCGTTGCTTCTGCTGCTCGCGCGCGACAGTTACCGCCGCACGGCGCGGCTTTGGCCTGCGATTCCGATCTTCGTGCTGTGGGCCAACCTGCACGGCGGATTTTTAGTCGGTCTCGCGGCGCTCGCGGTCTATACCGGCGCCGCGGCGGTCGAGGACCTGGCGGCGGGCGAGGGCCTCGGCCGCGCGGTGCACGTGGGCGCCGTGACCGCGGGATGCGCGCTCGCGACGCTGGTCAATCCCGACGGATCGGCAACTGGCGCACCGTGATGCATACGCTCGGCAATCCGCTCACGCGCGCGGTGGTCAGCGAATGGCAGCCTCTGCTGTTCAAGATCGCCGAGGAATGGCACAAGTCGCCGAAGACCGCGATCAACTTTGCGCTCGTGATCGTACCATACGCCGCGCTGGCGCTCTGTTTCGCGCTGAGGCCGCGCGGGTGCGACCTCGGTCTTGTCGCGATCGCTGCGATGATGGGCGTTGCCGCGTACCTGGCGGTCCGCAACATGGCGCTCGCGGTGATCGCCTCGACCACACCACTGTGCCGGCATGCCGCCCTCGCGCTTGCGCATACGCGCTTCGGCGATACGACGCCGCCCGCGCCGCGAACGCGCCCGCGCGAAGCGCTGATCGGCGGACTCGCGCTCGCGATCGCGATAGCCACCGGGCTCTTCTCGCCAAGCCTGCGCGAGGGTTACCCGCAACCCCGGAGAGCGATCGAATTCATGCGCGCGCACGGACTGCACGGCAACGTGCTCGATGATTTCGGATGGGGCGAGTACCTGATTTTCGAGCTTGCGCCCGGATCAAAGTCTTCATCGACAGCCGCTACGATATGGTCTATCCGCAGCCGGTGATCGCGGACTATCTGGACTTCTTTTTGGTGCGCCCGCGCGCCGCCGCGGTCCTTGGCGGCTATCCGCACGACTTCGTGCTGCTGAGAGTGACGTCGCCGTGTTACAGCTTCATGATGGCGCAGCCGGGATGGCGGCTGGTCTATCGCGACGAGCTGGCGGCGCTGTTCGCGCGTGCGGATTCGTCGGCCGCCTCGGCGTACGGCGTGCGAGAGCCTGCGGATCGGTGACGGCCTTCAGGACCTGGCAGCGAGGCCCTGAGAAGCGGAGAGACCCGGCGAATCGGCAGCCAAAGACGCGCGCTCGAGACGATCGCTCGCCGCCGAGCCAATCGCGTCCGTCGCCAGCCATAACACGGCGAAAAATCCCAGCATCAGAGCCAGGATCGATCCTTCGGCAAGAAATTTTATTCCCTGATTCCAGAGGACCGCGCCGACCACGGGTTTTCTCAGCAGGCGCGATAGCGAAACGATCAGGTAACTCGCCAGCGCCGCCCAAGCCGCCCTTGAACTGCATTCGTGTCTTTGCCCGGAGGCGGCTATCTCAGCGAAAGGGATGAGCAGGAGAACCAAGTAGTGAATCCAGGAAAGCGGCGACAGGATGATCGACGCTGCCACCCATAAAGCGTAGGTGGGCCGATCCAAGTCCGGCCGTAGCCGACGCCGATAAGTCGGCCAGACGGTAAGCGCCAGAATGACGATCTCGGCGGACACTATAGAGACAAAATGGAGCATCCGAAGAGGAGCGCCGGGTGCGGGTCCACCGGCGTAGAAGAAGAAGCGATCCAGAAAACCGTGCAGCGAAACGTTCGCCGGATCTTGCCAGAACGCAGTCGCGGCGAAGCGCATGCCGCTCACGTAGCCAATGCACACGGGCAATCCCAGCATCGCAACGGTCACCGCGCCAATCAGAGCCAGTCCGCAGCCCATATAAATGAGCACGCGCCATTGCCGCCGAATGACAAAATAGCCCGCCATCAGGATCGGGAACGCCCTGTAGGCCACCGCCAGGCTGAGCAACAGGCCGGCGGCGGCTTCTCGCCGCCTTTGCAGCGCGCGCATCACCAGGACCAGCGCCAGCAGAATCACCGTCTGGCGCTGGCTGAACAGAAAGTCCTCGGTAACCGGCGCATAGAGTACCGCGAAGGCGGCGATTACCAGCGCCATCCGGAGATCGAGGCCGCTAAATCGTGGCGCGAGGAGCAGAAAGAGCGCGGCGGCGAACGCGGCGAAGTTTACCGCGATCCAAATCGTGTGGGCGCTTGGCACCGCGGCAAACGAAAACGGGAGGAAGAGGAGCAGCGCGAATGGAGTGTCGGTGCTGTGGCGCAGCGGTCCGAGATGGAATCCCAGACGCTGCCCGATCGCCGTGAGATCGACCGTATATGGATTTAAACCATGGCGGTACGCTATCGCCGCCGAATAAAAGACGTCGAAATCGTTGTGGTAAGCGCGTCCCCAGAGTGTCAGGAATCCGACCGCGCGGAATATCGCCAGGACGCAGAGCGTCACAAGTATCGCCGGCCGCGTAACTATATCGGCCAGCCGCTGACCCGAGATCGCGCGCGCACGCAAATCGCTTGCCCTCAGGCCGAAGCCTCTAACCGCGCGAGATGGAGCGCACGAGGCTGCTCTGCGACGGACTCGCGATGGACTGCGCGGCGGAGAATTGCCGCCAGCAATACGATGATCACGATCGGTGCGAGCGGAATTCTCGCCATCAAAGCCGTGGGCAGCGAGATCCGAGGCAGGAGCCAGGAGATCACGAGCACTGCCTTCTCATAGGGCAGGAAGCCCTTTTCGAATCCCTCCATCGCGAGCCATGCGACGGGCAGCGCGAGCAGCACCAGGTCGTATTGCAGCAGGTAGGGCGAAACCATCAGGCAGCCCGCGGAGAGGCTCGCGGCCTTGACCGCAAACGGGCGCTCGCCTTTCCAGACCCAAATCACTGCGGACGCCGCGATTAGCGCGTAGATGACCTGGGCCGCGTAACCCGCGCTCAGGCTGCCACCCCACATCATGACCGCGCCGAAAATGCTCTGCAGGGTGTTGAAATGGATTCCGCCCCGGTCGAGAACGAGCTTTTGCGTAATCGCGAAGTTGCTGAAGAATGCGCGCCACGTCGCCGGTCCAAACGCGGCCAGCGAAACCGCCGAGAACAAGGCGCCGCTTACCCCGGTCGCTATCAGCGCACGCCAGTGGCGAGACGCAAGCAATGCCAGCGGTATCAGAACGGCCAGGTGCGGCTTGTAAGCCATCAGGCCGAACAGGAACCCGGCAAGGATCGGCCTTCGTTCGAGGCACACCAGGCCGCCGCCAATAAGTGCGGTCGTCAGAAATCCATTTTGTCCGCACATGAAGTTGATGATTACGCCCGGGAAGGTGATCGCAAGCCAGCAACCGAGCGGGTTCGGCGCGATCCGGCGGAGAACCGCAAAATATCCGCCGAGCGTGACGGTCTCGAAGGCCACCCACGATGCCACGAACGGCAACAGCGATAGCGGCAGAACCATCAGGAGGAACGTCGGCGGATAGGAGAACACCAGCACGCCGAAATCCCTGCCTCCCATGACCTTGGCCATCTGGATGTGCTGAAGATGAACGTCATAGACGGCCGCAGGATGGCCCCCAAGCGCCGCGAGGGACGCGGCGTAAAAATCGACGAAGTCGCCTCCGACGCACAACCCGCTTTCGAATATCAGGTTGTGAGAATGTATCAGCTGCCCTACCGCCGCGATCAGATAGACCAGCAACAGACATCCTGAATAGAACGCAATGCGCTCAGAAGTCAGCCAGGAAGGATCGCGGAGCCAACCGACGGATCGCGAAGCGCGGCACGAAGATGAAACCGGCTCTGCCGAGGCGGAGGGTTGAGCGACCGGGCCGAGGTTGGTGGGACTATCCATCACGGATCAAGCATGGATGATAAAATCGCAAATCACAGGTTGGACGGGCATAAAGCCAACTCGCACTAGCGCGAGAAGCACAGAGCATACCATTGTTTTGAATAGCGGAAAACGCGATATCTCAACGGAAATCGGCGAAGGCCGCAATCTGCGGGGTCCTGGTCGATGTGGGCAGCCTGCAACACGCGGCGAGCGGAGATCGGGCGGCTGTCAACGCTCTTTCAACGGTTTTTTCGGCGCCGGCTCGCGGGTTGACGGGAAGACGGGCGTCTTCCTGGGCTATGGGCGGCTCGTTCATGCGCTCGACGTACCGGCGATCGGCGCATCGTGTGCTATACCCGGCAAAGCGGCGGCGGGGTTAATCGTTCATCCGCGCCGGCCTCATGTTTTCAGGCCACGAGGAGGTCCTCTTATGCACGTCGGAATGGCGGTGATTTTTCAGGGCGCCGGCGAGGGGCGCACCGATCGCAATGTCTATCGCAACGAGCTGCGCCTGGGCGACCTGGCCGAGCCGCTCGGCTTCGAGTCGCTATGGGGCGTCGAGCATCATTTTACCGACTACACGATGTGCCCCGATGTGCTCCAGATGCTCACCTACTTTGCCGGGCGCACCCGGCACATCCAGCTCGGCTCGATGGTGGTCGTGCTGCCGTGGCACAACCCGGTTCGCGTGGCTGAGCAGGTCATCATGCTCGACCACATGTCCGACGGCCGCATGATTCTCGGGTTAGGCCGCGGGCTGGGCCGGGTCGAGTTCGAAGGCTTCGGCGTCAACCAGGAGGACGCACGCGAAATCTTCGTCGAGGCCGCGCAGACCATTCTCGAAGGTCTCGAGCGCGGCTACTGCGAGTTCAACGGCAAGTTCGTGCATCAGATTAGGCGCAACTTGCGTCCGCGCCCGTTCAAATCGTTCCGCGGCCGAACGTACGCAGCCGCGGTGTCGCCCGAATCCTGCGAGATCATGGCGCGGCTCGGGATCGGTATTTTGATCATCCCGCAAAAACCGTGGGAGACCGTGATCGCCGAGCTCGGCAACTATCGCGCGGTATTTCGCGAGGTCAACGGCACCGACGCGCCGCCGCCGATCGTGGGCGGATGGACCTATTGCGACGAAAACGCGGATCGCGCCGAGGATCTGGCGCGAAAGTACATTGGGGGCTACTGGCATACGGTCGCGAAGCACTACGAGATCATTGGCGACCATCTGACCAAAATGCGCGGCTACGAGTCGTACAAAGCGATGCAGGAGATGGCGAGTTCGCCCGGCGGGATGGACAAGATGGTCGAATTTTTCCTCGGCTTGCAGGTCTGGGGCACGCCCGAGCAGTGTTACGACAGGATCGTCAATATCCAGGAGCGCACCGGCGCCGAAGCCTTCAACGGAGTCTTCAGCTACGCGGGGATGCCTTACGATCTCGCGGAAGCGAACCTGCGGCTGTTCGCGGCCGAGGTGATGCCGGAGCTGAAGAAGCTGGTGCCGCACGAAGACCAGCTGATCGCGCGCGCGGGTGTCGGCGCGCACGCCGACAGCGGCGCGTTTCGATTACCGGCCTGACGTCGAGGTTCAGGCGGAGGGGAGAAAACAAGGATCGCCCGAGTCCGCTCAGGCGAGCGCGACCTCGACCGCGGTGTCGAAGCTCGCCTGGCCGCCCGAGAAACCGAAAGTGTCAACGGCGTCATCCGGCAGCACGGCGGCCCCGTCGGTCAGCGTGTTGAGCCCGATCCATCCATCGCGCATCCACACGGTCCCTTGCGATACGTCGCCGGTCACGTGCGCGCGCGCCCGCATCTCGCCGCGGCCGTTGTAAATCCGGATCGCGTCGCCGTGCTTTACGCCGCGTCCGGCGGCGTCTTCGCGCGAGATCCACAGTGACGGCTCGGGGTCGGCGGCGGCCAGCGTAGGCAATGCGCGGCCGTGGTCATAGAAACCGTGGAACTGAGTAATTGCGCGTCCCTGGCAGAATCTCAGCGGATACTGCTGCGCGCTCTCAGCTTCGTGGATCGGCATCGGCGGCAGCCCGAGATCCTCCGCGCGGGCGGAGTACAATTCGATTTTTCCCGACGGCGTCGGAATGCGAAGATCCGGATGCGCAACGTGCGAAATGTTGAGTGCGCGAATGCCGCCCTCGGCGCGAAGCGCTGCGACCGTGGCGTGGCCGGTTGCGGGATGGTCCAGGATCGAGTCGAGCGGACCCTCGTCGTTCGCCCACGGGTAGAAGTCCGCGAGATCGAGCCGGCGCGCGAGTTCGCGCAGCAACCATCCTACGGGCCGCGTCTCACCGGCGGCCTCCAGAACCTTCGGCATCAGGTATAGATGCGTGTTGGTGCTCTTGCATCCCAGCTCTTCCAGCCATGCGGTGGCCGGCAGGACGACGTCGGCGAAGCGGCGCGCGGTGTCGTTCATGAACAGGTCGTAGCTCACGACCAGGTCGGTGCGCGCCAGTCCCTCGGCCAGCCGGCCTGCGTCGGCGTAGGACGAGGGCATGTCGGTGCCGAAGAGCAGGAACACGCGGACCTCGCCGCTCAGCAGAGCTTCCGTCAGCAGCGGCATCTGGTTGGGGATGTAGCGTCCGGGCGCACGCCGGTCGAGCGCGACCATGTCGTTGTTCAGTCCCTGGCCGTGCACGATGGCGCCGTGGCGCGGGCCGAAGCCGCCGCCGGGCACACCGAGGTTGCCGGTGAGCGCGGGAAGACATCCGATCGCGCGCGCGCCCTGCCATCCGTTGCTGCCTTTATGCATCGAGCTGCCGCCGAGCACGAGCATTGCGGGTTTCGTCGCTGCATAGCGCCGCGCGAAGGCGACGATCCGCTCGGCCGCGATACCGGTGACCCCGGCCGCCCACGCGGGCGAATATTTTTCGACGTGCACCGCTAGCGCGTCGAACCCCACCGTATTGCGCGCGACGAACTCGGCGTCATGCAGCCGCTCGCCGACGATCACGTGCATCAGGGCAAGCGCGAGAGCGGCGTCGGTACCCGGACGGATTATCAGGGTCTCGTCCGATTGCGCCGCAGCTTCGGTTTGCCGCACGTCGATCGTGATGACGTGGGCGCCGTGCCGCCGCGCGGCCACCAGATGCCGCGCGGTGTTCGGCTGGCTTGCGAGGTTCGCGCCCCACAGCACGATCAGCGCCGCGTGCTCGCCCATGTCCTCCTTGGTGTTGGTCTCGAGAATGCCGGTAAGGCCCAGGCCGAAGGCGCCGAGACCCCAACAGATCATCGTCGGGTTCCACCACTGGCAGCCGTAGAGATTCGAGAAGCGGCGCACCAGATGAGAGCCCACGCGCGTGCCGTAATTGTTGGCGAAGAGTCCGTGCCCCGCCCAGGTGCCGACCGCCTCGCGCCCGGCCGCGCGCATCCGCCCGGCGATGAGGTCCAGCGCCTCGTCCCACGAAGCGCGGTGCATCGGGCCGCCGCGCCGCTCGCGCACGAGCGGCGTGAGCAGGCGACGCGAATTGCTGATGATCTCGCGCGAGGCCTGGCCGCGAATGCAAAGAAAGCCGCGGCTGTCCGGGTTGTCCGGATCGCCGCGCACGCCGACGAGTCGTCCGTCGTCAACCTCGACCAGCATCCCGCACAAGGTGGGAAAGCAGTTCATCGGACACATCGTGCGGATGGTGCTGCTGCTCACGGCGCGATAATAGCTCGCGCGCCGTCCAATCTCATAGCGGGGCGATCCACGATCCGGATAAAATCACCGCCGCCGTGGACGAAACGAAGACGCTCAACGCCGTAATAATCGGCGGCTCGATGGCCGGCCTATGCGCGGGCCTGGTGCTGCGCGCGGCCGGATGCGCGGTCGAGATTTTCGAAAAATCGCCGCGCGAAATGGAGGAGCGCGGCGCGGGCCTGGTGGTCCAGGATGAGGTGCTCGACTTCGTCACGAAGTATTGCGGCGCGATTCCCGACGAGCTTGGCGTGCGCTCGCGGGCGCGGCAGCTTATCGCGCTCGACGGCGGCGTCATCTGGAGCGAGGCGAGCCCGCAGTTGATGACGTCGTGGGATTCGCTCTATCGCAATCTCAAGCGCGCCTTTCCCGAAGCGCACTATCATCATGCGGCGCGGCTCGCGTCGATCCGGCAGGATTCGGAGGATCCGGGCCGCGCATACGCTGGCCTCGAAGACGGCCGCGAGCTTGCCTGCGATCTTCTCGTTTGCGCCGACGGCGCAAACTCGACCGCCCGCCGGCTGCTGCTGCCCGACGTAGCCGCGCGCTACGCCGGCTATGTTGCGTGGCGCGGGATGGTGCCCGAGCGCGAGGTGGCCGATTGGGCGAACGATCTGCTGGCCGAGAGGTTCACGTTTTTTCATGCGCGGCATACCCAGATGCTGTGTTATTTCGTTCCGGGACCCGCGGGCGAAACCGCTGCGGGCGAGCGCCGGGTCAACTGGGTCTGGTATTGGAACGTGCCCGAGGGCGATGAGCTTCGCGCAACGCTTACCGATCGAAGCGGGCTCATCCATGACTATTCCGTGCCGCAGGGAGCGGTCGAGCCGGCGCTGAGGCGCCGCCAGGGTGAGATCGCGAGCCGCGTTCTGCCGGAAATTTTTCAGCGCCTGTTCGCCGCTACCGCGCAGCCCTTCATCCAGCCGATTTACGATCTGGCGGCGCCGCGGATGGCCTTCGGGCGCGTCTGTCTGCTTGGCGACGCCGCCTTCGTTCCGCGGCCGCACCCGGCGGCCAGCACCTACAAGGGGGTCGCCAACGCCGTGGCGCTTGGCCAAAGCCTCGGCGCTCACGGACGCGACGTCGCCGCGGCTCTCCGCCTATGGGAGCCGTCGCAAATCGAACTGGGCGAGAATCTGGCGCGGATCGGCCAGGAGCAGGGAAATCGCTCCCAGTTCAGCGCTTCCGAGGGGCCGATCGTGATACAATCTCTTGCGCGAGCAATGCGAGCGCGGACGCCGTTATGAGCGCCGCTACTGCAAGGAAGCTTTGATGGAATTCGTAGATCTTTCCAATAGCCGATCGTTTGCCAATGGATTTCCGCACGATTTTTTCACCTGGCTTCGCCGCAACGAGCCCGTGTGGTGGCATGAACCGACCAGCTACACGCCTAACAACATCGGATTCTGGGTTGTCAGTCGCTATGACGACGTGGTCGCCGTCTTCAAGGATGCGGAGACCTACTCTTCAGAATTGGGCGGTACGCAGATTTACGACGGCAAAGGTATGGGTTACCAGCTCAACCAGACCGACGATCCCAAGCATCGCCGGCTGCGCGCACTGGTGAACAAGGGCTTCACCCCGCGGATGATCGGACGCATGGAGGACGAGCTGCGCCGGCGCACGCGGGAGATCCTCGACGCCGTGCCGCTAGGTGAGACCTTCAACTTCGTCCCCGCGGTCGCGCGCGAGCTGCCGCTCCAGGCGATCTGTATGGTGCTTGGCGTGCCGCAGGAAGATCGCACGAAGATAGTCGAGATTGTCGATCTCGCGATCGGCGCGGGCGACGGTACCGTCATGTCGCCGCAATACCTCAAGCAGCTGAGCGCGTATGCCGACAAGATAGTTGAGAGCAAACGCTCCAATCCGGGCGACGACATCTTGTCCGTCATCGTTCACGCGCGGCTGGACGACGGATCGCCTCAGCTCAACAACCAGGAGCTGCGCGCCTTCTTCAATCTGCTTTTTCCGGCCGGAGCCGAGACCACCCGCGGTTCGATCGCAGGCGGGCTGCTCGCGCTGATAGAGAAGCCCGAACAGCTCGAGCGGCTGCGCAACGATCCGCAGGTCATGAGGCCCGCGGTCGAAGAGATGGTGCGATGGACCTCGCCGTCGGTGTACAAGCGTCGCACCACGACCCGCGACACCGAGCTGCACGGGCGCCGGATCGCCAAGGGCCAGAAGGTGACGGTCTGGGAGATGTCGGCCAACCGCGACGAGGACGCGTTTGAAGATCCGTTTCGCTTCGACGTCGCACGCGACCCGAACAATCACGTCGGGTTCGGTCTTGGGACGCATTTCTGTCTCGGCGCGAATCTCGCGCGGCTCGAGATCCGCGTCATGTTCGAAGAGCTGCTGGCGCGGTACGAGCGGTTCGAGGTGGCTGGATCGGTGGCCTGGACCAATAACAACCGGCTCGTGAGCCTGACGGATCTGCCGCTGCGCGTGTTTCCGAAGAAATAAGGACCGTATCGCCCGTGTATCCGAAACGGGCTGGCGCAAAAAATGGATAGTCTCGAGCAGTTCGAGAGCGCCCTCCGGCCGATCGTCGCCGAGGCCGAACGCGACGCTATCGCGCAATGCTGGATAGTGAGGCTCGCGGCCAATCGGCCGCCGTGGACGCCGAGCGGAATCGAGTTGTCCGCCGGCGATCGCGTGAGTGTGTTTTCCGCGGGGCGCGCCAGTATCGCCGCGGCGCCCGAAATCTGGGTCGGCTCCCATTGTGCGCTCTGGATGCGAGTCGGGATCGCGGGAGAGATCTTCCGCACTCCCGGCCGCTCGTACACTTTCACCGCTCAGAGCGGCGGCGAACTCTACCTGTGCAATCTCTTCCCCGGCGATTGGGCTGATCGCCACGGGGCGCTCGCGACTGATCCGCGCGCTTACGATCGCATCGCGGGAACGATCGCGGTCCTGGTCGTGCGGTGGAAAGCCGGGCCGCAAGCCGGGCTGGAGCGGCTCGCGGCTGGCGCCTCTGCCGGTGCGGCTATCATGCGCGCGGAGGCTGAGCGGCTGAAGCATCCGGCTCTGACGCCCGCGGGATGGCACTATATGTGGTCGATCGGCGACTCCGGCGTCTTCGATTCCGGGCGCGGCGTGCGGGGCGAGCCGATCATCCGATGCCGTGTCAACGACGATGCGACGATTCTGCAGCGCCCCGTGCATCTGAAGTTCAACGACTCCGTTAGGCTTCGGTGGTCGTGGAAAATTGACGCGCTCCCGGCTTCCGAGCGCGAAGACGCGGTGCCCACGCACGATTACTTGAGCATCGCGGTCGAATTCGACAATGGACAGGACCTCACCTATATGTGGAGCGCCGCGATGACGCCGGAGAGGAGTTTCCGCTGTCCGATTCCGCGCTGGAGCAAGCGCGAGACTCACATGGTCGTGCGTTCGGGCAAGGAGCGGCTCGGCGAAAGGGTCAGCGAGGAGCGCGGCGTATGGGACGACTACCGCCGCGCGATCGGAACCCAGCCCGCAAATATCGTCGCCGTCTGGCTGATTGCCGTCAGCGTCTTCACGCATACCGATTCGTACTGCGAATTCTCGGATATCGAACTCGCGGCTGACAATCAGACGATCCCGCTTATCGCGCCGCCCGGCTGAGCGGCCGCGAGCACGATCATTCCTCTTCGCCTTGACTTTTCTTTTTTCGGCGTAAACTATGGCGCAGGTTTCGCCGCCGGAGGACTCGAAAGCTCCGGCGGCGCTGTATCAGTACAACCCCGATCAGCGCATCACGGAGGAAAGTCATGTCATTTTTGGCTGATCGCGCGTTCCAAGATCGCTTCGTGTCGGCGCTCAACGCGCATCCGACCTTCAGCGAACAGGCGCAGGTTTTCGACGGGTCGGTCCTGCTCGAGGTCGGGACCGATCTGCTCTGGCTCAAGATCTACAAGGGCAAGGTAATCGATCATCAGCCGGCCGTTCCACCCTTCGGCTACACCTTCAAATTCTCGGGCAGCGAAGCCTCGTGGAAGCTGCTCACCGGCGGGCAAAGGCTCTGGTCGGATCTCACCTATCCGGGCAAGCGGTACTTCGAGGACGACCCGTCGCTCGCGACCGCGGGCTCGCCGCACGTCGAAATTCGCACCGAGGGAAATCTGCTGGAGGCGTTCCGCCTCACCGAGGCGATGTTCCAGATGGCCTACGTGCTGCGCGATTGCGTGCGCGGAAGTTCGCGCTGAGAGGATCACGACTATGGCAGGCACCGAAGATATTCGCGGGCACTACGTCAAGGTCAACGGCACCAGGATCTTCTACGATGAAATCGGCGATGGCTATCCGATAGTCTGCGTTCATACCGCGGGAGCGTGCTCGCTCGAGTATTCATACCTGTTGCCCCTTCTGGCCGAGCGGGGGTTTCACGCCTATGCGCCGGATCTGCCGGGCCATTCGCGTTCCTATCCGGTCAACTGGAAGCCCCATCGCACGATCCACGAGCACGCCGAGTTCGTGCACGCCTTTGCGAATACGCTGGGGCTGAAGAAGCCGGTGATCATGGGATGCTCGATCGGCGGCGATATCACGCTCGACTACGCGGCGCATCACTGGCGCGAGATGGCGGCCGGGATACCGATGGAGGGAATGTCGCGTTCGCCCACTTTTCCGAGTCCCGCGGGCGTGGCGCTTCCGGCGTGGGGACCCGGATGGCAGGATCAGCTCGAGCGGGCCGCCACGGAATCGCTCAATAGAAACTGCGCGGAGGAAAAAATCGTCGAGCTGCGCTGGCAGCATCGTGGGCCGCAGGTCAGCGCCGTCGGGGACCTCGTGGCCTGGGCGACGCATGACGTGCGCAAGCTGCTCGGCGCGGTCGAGTGCCCGATGCTGCTGATATGCGGCGAAGACGATTTCTGGGTGCCCAGGCCGCTGGTCGAAGAAACCGCCAAGCTGCTTAAGCATTCCGAAGTGGCGTATCTCAAGGGTATCGGCCATTATCCGATGTTCGAGGACCCGTCGCTGACCGCTAAACTGGCGACCGATTTCTGCCGCAAGCATTCGATCCTGAAGTAAGTTGCCGGGCGCTGAACGCTTGCCCGATCTTCGCTCGGCTCCGCCGCTGACGGTTGCTCCGGCGCACGCGCGGCATCGCGCGCGCACCGCTGTCTTCCGATATTCCTTGACATGCGGGGGCATTAGCGCTGCTCTCTACCCTGCCGGCCGCGGTTAATGTTCCGCACATCGTAACCTTCAGCGAAGGAGGATCCTCAAATGAACGTCGACGATTTGGAAAGGCGGGTTCGGCTGATTGAAGACGTGGAAGCGATCAAGAAGCTCAAGCATCAGTACTGCCACTACTGCGACGACAGCTATGACGGGATAGCCGCGCTCTACACCCCCGATGCCGTCTGGGAAGGCAACGGTATCGGCAAATTCGAGGGACGCGAGGCCATCCGCAAATTCTTCCAGGGCGCGTCGAAGTCTTTCCGGTTCGCGATCCACAACGTCATGAATCCGATCATCAATGTGCAGGGCGACCGCGCAACTGCCGAGTGGAAGCTGCTTCAGCCCTGCACGGTGGACGGAAAGGCGGTGTGGCTCGCGGGCGTTTATAACGACGACTACGTCAAGGCGGACGGCAAGTGGCTGTTCAAGCATCTCAGGGTGAAGATCCTGTTTCTCACGCCGTACGAGGATGGTTGGGTCAGAAAGCAGTTCGTGGATGGCTTCAAGGGCTGAGCGCGACGCTAGTAA
>Ga0335083_10003004_pt1 | contig 22053 bp, 21 predicted proteins | sample Lox_Sample_42_FD_206716 | JGI IMG/M metagenome (GOLD analysis project Ga0335083, IMG submission 206716) | Soil microbial communities from Loxahatchee National Wildlife Refuge, Florida, United States - Lox_Sample_4.2 | ecosystem: Environmental > Terrestrial > Soil > Wetlands | place: USA...
CCTGCGATCTGGTGCTCGTCGCCACGCCGGTCGATCTGGCCCGGATCATCCGGCTACAGAAGCCGAATCTGCGTGTCACCTACGAGATCGAAGAGATCGGGCATCCGCAGCTGCCGGACCTGATCGCTGCCTTTGTCCGCAAACACGCGCCGTCGCATCTGAAAACTGCTTCCCGGCGGTGAGATCGCGAAAGCACTCAAACTTGAAGTGTCCGTCTGACCAAGCGCCCAGCTGTCGCGCGCTTTGGGCGCGCCCGCGCCGCGCAGACAGGACGGCCAAAATCACGGTCGCCGCTGCGATCACTTGCGACCAATTAGCTCTCCCGAGCGCGGGTCCACCCTCAGAAGTGGGCTTCGAAGCCGTGCCGCCAGGCCGCTGCTCGCGCAGCGGGTGTATAATCCGCGACCGAAATCGGGTTGCGGGCCAAAGGGGGGACCATGAAGAATCGGTCGTTGGCATGGATGTCGCTGGTGCTTTTTGCTGCGCTGTTGCTTGCGGCGGCGGGCGCGGGCGCGCAGCAGTCGTGCGAAAGTCTTGCGTCGCTCCATATTGACCACGTTACGATCACCTCGGCGACCTCCATTCACACACCGCCCGATTTCGACGTCCCTAGCACCGGTGGTCGTTTCGGCTCTCGCGCCGGATTGAGAGTCTCGGTGCCTTTTTGCCGCGTGATCGGATTCTCGACCCCGACCAGCGATTCCCACATCGGATTCGAAGTCTGGCTCCCCATCCCAGAAACCTGGAACGGCAAATACATTGGCATCGGCAATCCGGGATTCGTTGGCGACGTCCGCTACGCGGGACTCGCGCGCGAAGTCTCCCGCGGTTCAGCCGCCGCCTCGACCGATACGGGGCACGCGGACGTCAACGTGACAAGCGAGGCCCCCGATGCGTGGGCCATCGGTCATCCGGAAAAGGTGACCGATTGGGGACATCGCGCCGTCCACGAGACCACCGTCGCTGCGAAGGCCGTGATTCGCGCGTATTACGGCAAACCCGAAAAGCTGTCCTTCTGGAGCAGCTGTCACGAAGGCGGCAACCAGGCGCTCACCGAAGCGCAGAAGTATCCGAACGACTTCGACGGAATCGCCGCGGGTGATCCCGCCTACTACATCACGCATCTCCAGGCCGGTTCGGAGTATCTGGCGTGGGTCAACGTAAAGGACGGAGTGAAAGCGCCGGGTTACATTCCTCCCGCCAAATTTCCGGTGATTCACCGCGCCGCGCTCGATGCGTGCGACGCACTGGACGGCGTGAAGGATGGCATCATCGAAAGCCCGACGCGCTGCCACTTCGACCCCAAGACCATCCAGTGCCCGGGAAAAGCGGATTACTCCTTCTGCCTCACGGGTCCTCAGGTCGAAACCGCCAGGAAGATTTACGAGGGCGCGAAGTTCAACGACGGAAGACAAATCTATCCGGGCTTCGAGCCGGGCAGCGAAGCTTTCTGGGGCGTCATGATCTCGGGCCCCGATCCGCTGAGCATCAACAACGGCTTCTTCAAGAGCGTCGTGTTCGAAGACCCCAAGTGGGACTACCACACGTTTGATGTGGATCGCGATACGAAAACCGCTGAATCAAAGGACGGCGCTTTGGTCGACTCGCACAATCCGGATCTGAGCGCCTTCAAAGCCCACGGCGGAAAGCTGTTGATCTATCAGGCGTGGGAGGAAACGGCGGTTCCCCCGCGCAGCATGGTCGACTATTACCAGAGCGTCCTCGCGAAGATGGGCGACACGGCGGAGACGCGCAATTTCGTCCGCTTGTTCATGGTACCGGGGATGGGCAACTGCCCCGGCTTTGGATTCGGCGATGACGGCACATTCGACGCGCTCGCCGTCGTCACGAAGTGGCGCGAGACCGGCGTCGCACCCGATAGCATCCTGAACTCGCACAAAGTGGGCGACACGGTCGACCGCACGCATCCCGCGTGCCCCTATCCGCAAGCCGCGATTTACGACGGCAAGGGCGACCCGAACGACGCCTCGAGCTTCAAGTGCGGCAACCCGAAGTGGTGATCACCCAATTCTGGAAGTGCACAGCGCAGAGGACACCGGGAACTACCATGCTCGCGGAGGCCGTTCCTGGGATTGTCCCTCCGTGCGCTCGATGCCTTCTCTATGGACTCTGTGTCTAGTAGGCTCTCTGAAGATTACTCACGGCAACCCGAGGCTTCCGAAAGACCTCGGATTCGTAACGATTCCCCACGGAGTTTGAAATCCGCCGATCGTCGCGATCGGTTGGTAGGTGTTCGCGTCGATCACGCGCACATCATTCGACCGCCCGCATGCCAGGAGCACCTTAGAATCATCCGGAGTGAACGTGAAATGCCAGCATCGCTGGCCCACCGGGGCCTCGCCCAATAGTTGCAGCGTGTCCGCCGAAAATACCTGCAGCTTGCGCGCCATCGCAGCGGCCACGAAGACTCTCTTCCCCGACCGGTCGAATGCGACGCCATACGGCTTCGCCGCCGTCGCTGTCGATTTCGTCACATTGAAATCCTTATCCAGCAACAGCAGCGTTCCCGATCCTTCCATCGTCACGGCGTAGGAATTTCCCTGCGGCGAGAGCTTCACGCCGCGTGGCCTCTTCCCATACGTCGAGAGGTTCACAACCTTCACCAACTGTCCGTTCGATGTGTTGTAGATCGCGACGTTGTCCTGCGCCTCGTTCGCCACGAGCAGCAGATTTCCCGCGGGCGAAAATTCCAGCCCTTCGGTTTCCTTCCCCGCCGTGAAGACTTCTCCGGTGGACCAATCCTGCACTTTGAACGCCACGATCTGCGAAGGCTGCTCGCTGTCGTCATCCTCTTCGACGTCGCCCACCGCCGCCTCTTTGGGCGGTCCGCCCGTCGATCCCGGCTCGAACGACGTGAAGACCCAACTGCCGTTCGGAAACATCTTGATGAACTCCGGGTTGTCGCCAACGTGAAGCCGCCGCACCAGCTTCAGTCTCATTCCCGCCGTGTCGAACACGGTTGCGTCGGCCGTATCCTTATTCGCCGTCACCAGGAAGCGCCCGTCGAACGTCAGCCCGATCCCGCGCGGCGCCACATCCTTCGGATGCACCCGCTTCACCACCTGTAAGGTATTCAGGTCGATGATCGAAATCCCTCCGTCTTCCTCGCTCACGTACGCCACGTTTGTCGGAATCTTCGTCAGCCGCAGATAGAGCAATGCGCCGAAAGCGACCACGACAACGACCAGAAGCAGCCAAACGATCCATTTGCGCGCGTTCATCCCCAGGGCCCCTCCGGAGCGGGCTAACCTCTTCTGCCTTTCACGGTTTGCTCCACACAACGTTCGACGCGCGGGTCAGCGGGAAGGTTCTTCTATGATTGCCGTCAACCGCGCGGCCCGATGACAGGTCGTTGGCATCCCGAACCCGACCGCTCAGTTCCGCTTGGCGTGAGGGATTTGCTCTTGCCGCCCGCCTCGGTGATTCGCTTCACATCATCGTGCTGAGCTTCGCCGTCACCCAGCCATTCGCTTGTTTCACCTCGAGTTTGTCGACCAAAATCGATCCGTTTCGCAGCTTTCCCGTCACGCGAATCGTTTGCCCCACGTATTCCGCGATATCCGGCGAGGGCGCGAGCAGAATGAGAAGTTTTTTCTCCGCCGTCACAATCCCGGCCGGCTTCCCCATCTTCAGGCACGCCGTCCCGCACTTCCTCATGTCCAGGTGGTCGTTTCCGGATTGCGTGTTGTCTGTCGCATAGCAGGAGGCGTCCACCAGCTTCCCGGTCCACACCTGATTCCGCTCGGCGCCCGCGGCCGCTGCCGCGCCCGCCAACACCGCGCACACCGCCAGCATCCGGAAGATCCTCATCGGTTTCTCCCCGCTATCGCGATCGGCACGACCGCCGACGATTCTACACTCCCTCTGATGCAATATGCCGAGTGAAGCCCCACTGTTCAGCATTTGTTGAGAATCTTCACCCGCGGGCGCCATTCAGGTGGGCAGGTAGCTCGACGAGGCTGTCCAGCATCAAGTCCGGCGGATGCGCCCGCATCCCCTCGGTGCCCAGTCCGTAGCTCACGCCGCACGCCCATGTGCCCGCGTTGCGCGCCGTCCGCACATCCACTTCCGAATCGCCCACGATCATCGCTTCGCGCGGGCTCACCGACATATCGCGTAACAGCACGTTCATTCCTTCCGGGTCCGGCTTTTTCGTCGCGAAACTGTTCCCGCCGTACACGAATCGGAAATAGCGCGAAATCCCGAGCCCGTCCAGAATTCCCTGGCTGAATCGCACCGGCTTGTTCGTCAGAACGGCCATCGGATGTGCACCCAGCAGTTCCAGGCCTTCGCGAACGCCGGGGTACGTCACCGTGTTGTCCAGCATGTGCGCGCGATAGTACGAGAGAAAGAAACTCAGCCCCTCCTTCGCCTCCATATCGGTCGCACCCTCGCCCAGCGCCCGCTGCACCAGGGACGGCGCTCCGTTCCCTACGTAACCATAGATCTGTTCGTGCGGCAGCGCGGCGCGGCCCATGTGCTCCAACGCTGCATTCACGGACAGCGCTAGATCCAGCTTCGAATCGATTAGCGTGCCGTCCAGATCGAACACCAGAGCCCGCACACTCGCGAATTCGCCGTTACCCGGTTCGGTCGTTCTGCTCATTTCACTCGTTCACGCATCCGCCTTCAATTCTAGTCGGCGCCTCGCCGCCTGTCACTCGCGCGGGCAGAAAGAATGGTTCTCTTGTCCCGGTTACTGAAACGAAAACGCGCGCGCCGCTTTTCTCCGCTCCCGCGCCGCGCCCCTTTATTGTGGACCAGCGGCGGAAACCGCCGCTTGGGAGCTTGGCGTGAGCCGCATCTGGGACGCTTTGAAACAGGCCGAACGTCAGAGGTCTCGCGCCACCTCGCGCGGCTCCGATGAATCCGACCGCCGCGCGGATCTTCGCCATCCCCATAGCGCAACGCTCCTCGTTTACGGCCTCGACGTCGAAAAGCAGCCGTTCCACGAAGAAACCGAAACGCTCGACGCCAACGACGAAGGCTGCCTCCTCGCTCTCGAAACCGTCGTCGTCTGCGGCCAGCGCCTTTTCCTCACCAACATGCGCACGCAGGCCGAGCTTGAATGCCGCGTCGTCCACGTCGGCCAGCGAATCAAGGATCGCACCCGCGTCGGCGTGGCGTTCGCCTCTCCCGCTCCTCACTTCTGGCGCCCCCAGTAGTATCCCCTCCGTCTTTTGTCGCTCGCGCCGCCCGCTGTTACAATGTTCCGTCTCCGCGGTGCCCACAATTTCATACCGAGGCCCTCATGGCTGAAATCCGACCCTTTCGTGCATACCGCTATGACACGAAACGCGTCGCTCCGCAGGATGTGCTCACGCAGCCCTACGACAAGATCAACTCGGCCATGCAGGACCGCTATTACGCCGCGAGCCCCTACAACCTGATCGCCGTCGAAAAGGGCCGTACCTCCCCGGATGACACGTCCGAGAACAGCGTCTACACGCGCGCCGCGCGCAAAGTCGACGATTGGATCGCCGAGAAAATTCTCGTGCAGGACGCCGCGCCGAACTTCTACGTCTACTCGCAGGAGTTTCTCGTTCCCGGGACGAATACGCGCCGCACGCGCATCGGCTTCATCGCGCTCTTGCGTGTCGAGGACTATGACAAGCACGTCGTTTTCCGCCACGAACGGACTCTCTCCGCTCCCAAGGCCGACCGCATCGAGCTTCTGCGCCGAACCCGCGTGCAGACCGGCCAGCTCTTCATGCTGTACGACGACCCGGCCCGCCGGATCGACTCGCTGCTGGAAGAGGCCGCGGCGAAACCTCCGCAAATCGAGCTCACCGATGAGTTCGGCGTCGCACATCGTCTGTGGCCTGTCGCCGATGTGGCGTTCATCCGGCGAATTCAGAACGCGATGGCCGCCCAGAAACTCGTCATCGCCGATGGCCATCACCGCTACGAGACGGCGCTCGCCTATCGCAACGAGTGCCGCGAGCACGGCGGAAAAGCCGACGCCATGGCCGCGCCCGAATTCGCCATGGCCACGTTCGTCAACACCCACTCGAAAGGCCTTACCATCCTCGCGACGCACCGGCTCGTCTCCCGGCTCGCCGATTTCAATTTCGACCGCTTCCGGAAAAATCTGGCGTCGCTGTTCGACTGGTATTCCTGGCCGTTCGCGAATCCCGATCAGCGCGCCAGCGCGCATGACGAGTTCCGCAGGGACTTCGAGAAGGTGAACGAGAGCCGCCGCGCCGTCGGCCTCTACGCCGGCGCCGTGCAGCCCGGCTGCGGCGCGTTCTATCTTTTCGTGCTGAAACCTTCCGCGGATCTGAAAGACCTGCTGCCCGATCTTTCCGAAGCGCAGCGCGGGCTCGACGTCGTCCTGTTGCACCGCCTGATTCTGGAAAAGGGATTGGGGATCACCGCGGAAGCTGTCGCTGCCGAATCAAATGTCGGCTACGAACGTGAAGTGGACGCCGCAATCGCCGCCGTCGACACAGGCGCCGCGCAGATCGCGTTCCTGCTCAATCCCGTTCGCATCGATCAGGTCACCAAAATCGCGCTCGGCGGCGACGTCCTGCCGCAGAAATCCACCGACTTCTACCCCAAGCTTCTCAGCGGTCTCGCGATCTATCGAGTGGAAGGAACAATCAACAGCTAGAGTTTCGTGCGGGGGAGAACGTCATTTCGTGCGGAGCGCCCCGACGTTCTTCGCTTCGCCGGAGATCGGCGTTACCGATCCCCGGGTCGGGACGCGTCGTCGAGAATTCTTGGTCCGGACAGGCTGGCTTACTTCCCGAAGCTCTGAATCGCCGCCGCTTCGTTGTCGTAGGTGTCGAACACCGTCATCAGCTTCGTCACCTGCAGCACTTCCTTGAACTTCGCGCCCAGATTCGTCAGTTTCAGCGTCGCTCCCTGCGACCGCGCGCTGTGGAACGTCGCCACCAGCGTGCCCAGCCCGGCGCTGTCGATGTAGCTGACATTCGCCAGATTCAGAATCACCTTCTTCTTTCCGGCGGCCAGCAAGCTCTTCACTTTTTCGCGGAACGAGTTGCTCTCCTCGCCCAGCACGATGCGCCCCTCGATATCGAGCACGCTCACTCCACTCACATCTCGTTCGGTCATTCGCAGTGCCACGTTCGTGCCTCCTGGAAAAATCGAGATTTGTTTCCGGCTATCGGGTGAGAAAGCAGCCGCGTGGGCTGCGAACCGCTGGTCGATCTCCTCAGTAAAAGTCCGAGCAGGACATGTAGTAACCGCAGTCCGGGCAAATCAGCTTGCAGCTTCGCGACGCCAGCCGCGTCGAACATCGCGGACAGTAACTCATCGCCAGGCCCGCCTCTTCGCCGCTCGGGCGAGCCGCCGCTCCCGAGTTCGTCACCGCTGTCGCTGGCGTTACCGGCCTGCCGCGCCCGTCCGGCTCTTCCATTCCGACTCCTGGCCCGCCCTCGGAGCGACGTTTATAGCACATCCCGCCCCTTGCACAAAGCAAACGGTCCTTCCGCCGCTGGTTCGGCCTGCAACCCTCGCCTGCCGGCCGGCGTCTCATCAGTTGGACGCGAGGTGCAAAGATGACCACCCGCCGTTTTCGCATGCTTGCCGTTATTTCCGGTGTTTCTCTCGGATGTGCGCTGGCTCCGGAAATGGCTCATGCCCAAAGGACGGCCGTTGCTGCTGTCCCGCGTGTCGCACCCGCCCACGTCCGGCCCGTGTCGCGGGTCGTCGTCTCACAAGCTCGCCCGGCCCCGAAATCCGCGGCGCGCGTTCGTTCCCGCGTCGCGCCCGGCGATTTCCTTTTCGGCGGCGAGTCCGGCCTGTCGGTGCAGCAGCTTCTTGATCCCGTTCCGCCGCCGGGTTTCACTTACGAAGACCTCGCAGCGTTCGATCGTGACATTGGAATCAAAGCCGTCATCGATCCCGCGACGCAATGGCGCCTGGCGGTCGCCGAAAGACTCCTTCGCGACTCGCGCTTCGCCGGCTCCGGCTTCTACATCCTCGACGGCGGCGGAGCCTACGCCGTCCCGGTCGATACATCGGTCGAGTCGAACGAGCCTCCGCAGCCCGCGCCCCAGCCACAAGTGATCCTCGTGCAAGCGCCGCCCGCCGCCTCGCAGGAAGCGCCGGTAGTCGCGGCCGGACCCGAGTCATCGGCGCCGCTGCAGGACGTCGGTCAATTCGTTCTCGTCCTGCGCAACGGAACGCAAATCCAGGCCGTCGCATGCACGCGCGCGAACGACCGCATCATCTACATCACTGCCGAAGGCCTCCGCCGCACGCTCGCCTTCGCCGATCTCGACTCCGAATCCACTCTCCGCGTCAACGAAGAGCGCGGCACGCTGCTTCGCCTCTAGCGCCGCCGCAAGACCAGCACAGCCCCGATCACGGCGAATCCCCCCGCGTACACGAATCCCGCCGCCGGACTCACAATCGACCACAGCGCGCCCACCACCGCGCTCGAAACCAGGTCGCCGATCCCATTCGCCGTCGCCAGCACGCCGAAGCCCGATCCGCGCATCGCCCGCGGCAGCAGCTCCGCCGCCAGCGACTTCTCGATCGACTGTTGAATCCCGCCGTGAACTCCCGCCAGCCCGAAAAGCGCGGCCAGCACAGGAATCGTCGGCCGTTCCAGAATGAATCCCGCGCACGTCAGCGCGCTCACCAGATATCCCGCCGCCAGCAATCCGCGCTTGCTCACGCGGTCCGCCAGCGCTCCCGCGGGATACGACGCCGCTGCGTTCACGACATTGTAAAAGGTGTAGAGAGCGACCGAAATCGTTGCCGCGCGCCCCACGCCCAGGCGCGGCGCCAGAATCTGGCTCGCTCGCAAAATGAAAAGCGTCGGCGCGAAGTCACCGACGCCATGCGCAAACACGCCGGCCAGGTAGTGCCAATAAGGCCTCGGCAGTTGGGCGAGCCGCACCGCGAAGCTCTGCCGATCCGACTCGCCGTGATGCCCGTCTGACTTCCCCGTCGGCGCGAGCAACGCGAACGCCACCGCGGCCGTGGCTCCCGGCAGCAGCGTCCAGCGCAGCACCCCGCGCACTCCCAGCGTGCCCAGAAGCGCCGTCGCGCATAGCGGCCCCAGCACCGCTCCCAAGGTGTCCATCGCGCGCTCGAACCCGAACGCGCGTCCTTCCTGCTCCGGTGCCACGCTATCCGCTAGCAGCACGTCGCGCGAGGGCCCGCGGCTTCCCCTTCCCATCCAGCCCAGCGAGCGCATCAGCAGCACCGCTGGCCAGCTTTGCGCGAACGCGTAGCCGAACGTCGTTAGCGCCGTCGCGACGTAGCCTGTGATTGCGGTCGGCCTGCGCCATCGCGGATGATCGGCGATGAATCCGCCCGCGAGTTTTGCGAAGCTCGAAAGCCCGTCGGAAATCCCCTCGACTACGCCGAGCACAACCGCCGGCGCGCCCAGGCCGGCCAGAAACGCGGGCAAGATCGCCGTCGCCGCCTCGTGACCCCAGTCCGAAAACAGGCTCGCCAGGCCGATCCCCAGCACTCCGCGCGTCAGCCAGCGTTTCGGCTGCGCGGATGAAATCGTTTCTTCGCTCATTCGCAGCTCCAGGCAGCGCTCATCCTATGCGCCGCCTTTGCCCGGCGCAACATTGGCGGGACCATGTAGAATCGACCCGATGCGAGCCGTTCTCCAGCGCGTCACCCGCGCGCGAGTGGTGGTCGACGCCAGCGTCGCCGGCGAAATCGGCGCGGGCCTTCTCGTGCTCGTCGCCGTCGGCAAAGGCGACACCTCCGAGACCGCCGCTTCGATCGCGGACAAAATCGTGAATCTCCGCATCTTCAATGACGATCAGGGCAAGATGAATCGCTCCCTGCTCGATACCGGCGGCGCCGTTCTCGCCGTCTCGCAATTCACGCTCTACGGTGACGCGCGCGGCCAGCGCCGCCCGAGTTTCATGCAAGCTGCTCCGCCCGAGATCGGAAAATCGCTCTACGAGGAATTCGTTCGAGCGCTAAGAGCTCTCGGCGTTCGCGTCGAGACCGGAGTCTTCCAGGCGCACATGTCTGTCGAACTAGCCAACGACGGCCCTGTCACAATCCTTCTCGACTCCGACAAACTCTTCTAGCCGTCTCTAAACACGCTCGTCATTCTGGGCGTAGTCCCGGTGCGCGAAGCGCGGGACCGGGACGAAGTCGAAGAATCTCTCTTTCTCTTTCTCTTTCCCGTTCCTCCAGGACAATCACCGGTCTCCGCCGAGGGCGCTGGTGTTTAGGGGGTCGGGCCTTCAGGCCCGACAAAACACCGGCGCTTTGCGCCGATCCTATGCGCAGGTGCACCCGCAGCAAGTTCTCTGCAGATCGGCCTTCTCTCCGCTCCCTTGCCATCTCCCGAACGCTGTCCTACGCTTTGACCGGGAGACTTCCAATGCGTGAAATCGATCGGATCCTCGACCAGATGGACCGCGCCTTTTCCGGCGACGCCTGGCACGGGCCTTCCCTAATGAGCCTGCTCGGAGGCATCTCGGCCGAAGACGCCTCGAAGCACCCCGTCAACGGCGCGCATTCCATCTGGGAGCTTGTTCACCACCTGGGCGCGTGGAACTCGATCGTCGCGAGCCGCCTGCAGGGGCAATCCGTCGACGTCACCACCGAGCGCGACTGGCCGCCCGTCTGGGAGGTCAGCGAGACCGCATGGCAGCGCGCCCTCGAAAGTCTGGCCGAAAGCCACGCGCGCCTGCGCAAGACGGTCTCGCTGATGACGGACGATCAGCTCAACCTCGTGGATCAGAAAACCAGTGGCCCGGACGCCTCGCGCTACGTCGTGCTCCACGGCACGATTCAACACAACCTCTATCACGCCGGTCAGATCGCCGTCCTCAAGAAAGCCCTGGCCTAGCAAATTGCGCTTCGCCCATCCATTCGACCCGATCGCAGCGGTCGCCTTCATTTTCGTCGCCGTCTGCTGCATCTCTCTCGGCGGAGTCGCCGCCGCCGGCAATAAGGGCGCATCCACAAACACCATCCGCCGCGATCCGGTCTCTCGCTTCGGCCTGCTCTTTCAGATGGCGGCGTACGCGATCTGCTACCTCTTCCCGCGCCCGTACTTCTCGCCGATTTTCCCAATGACCAAATGGCAGGAAGGAATCGTATCCGGCGTCGCGATGCTGATAGCGTTCGCCTCCACGCTCTTTTGTTACGCGGCGGCTCGTGCGCTGGGCAAGCAGTGGGCGCTCGTCGCTCGCGTGATCGAAGGGCACGAACTGATCGAGCGCGGCCCCTACGCCGTCGTCCGCAACCCGATCTACTTCGCGATGTTCGTCGGCCTGATCGCCGCGGGGATCACCGCCGCGCGATGGCCCGCGTTCCCCGCAGCGTTGCTCGTCTTTCTGATCGGCACCTGGGTCCGCATCCGCTCGGAGGAAAGCATTCTCCGCCAGGTTTTCGGCGCGCAATTCGACGACTACGCCCGCCGCGTCCCCGCTTTCCTCCCCTGGCTTCTCTGACTTCGAATGTAACCGCCGCGAAATCTGGCGCGTCTGACTTCGTTTGTTGATAGTATTCTGCCCGACTTTGGGAGGGGGTTCGATTCATGCACTGCAAATGGATGATGAAATCTCTCGGCGCCGCAATTCTGCTGGCGCTCGCGGCCACGGGAAGCCAGGCGCAATTCGCTGCTGGCGACTGGCCGTACTACCGTCACGACCTCGCAGGCCAGGGGTATTCGTCGCTTAAGCAAATTGACACCAGGAACGTCTCGAAACTCGCGCAATCCTGGACGTTCACGCTCTCCGAACGCGGCGGACTCGAGGTGACGCCGATCGTGGTCGGCGGCGTGATGTATATGCCCGGCACCGGCAAGGTGTTCGCGCTCGATGGCGCCACCGGCAAGGAAATCTGGCATTACGACACGCCGCAATCGAACACGCGCGGCGTCGCCTACTGGCCCGGCGACAAGCAGAATCCCCCGCGCATCATCTTCACCACGATGAGCCGCAAGGTGATCGCGCTCGACGCCGCCACGGGCAAGCCCGTCCCGACCTTCGGCAAGGAGGGCGCCGTCGATCTCGAAGTCGGTTATAACGGCGTTCCCACCGTCTACAAGAATCTTGTCTTCCTCGGCGCGAGCGTCGGCGAATTGCCCGTCGGACCTCCGGGCGATACGCGCGCGCTCGACGCGATCACCGGCAAGCTGCTGTGGACATTCCACACGGTTCCGCAGCCCGGCGAAGTCGGCCACGAAACCTGGCTCGACGACGGCTGGAAGGGCCGCTCCGGCACGAACATCTGGGGCTGGTACATGACCGTCGACGCGAAGACCAATACCCTCTTCATGCCGATCGGCGGGCCGTCGCCCAACTACTACGGCGGCGATCGTCCCGGCAATGGACTGTTCGGCAACTCCGTCGTCGCCGTCGACGCGGATACGGGCAAGCTCAAGTGGTATTTTCAGACCGTGCACCACGCGCTGTGGGACGAAGATCTTCCGCCCGGTCCCGGCTTCGTCGATATCAAGCGGAACGGCAAGACGATTCCCGCGCTCGTGGCCATCAGCAAACAAGCGATGATGTACATCCTCGATCGCAACACCGGAAAGCCGGTCTTCGGCGTCGAAGAGCGTCCCGTGCCGAAAGGCGACGTGCCCGGCGAATGGTATTCGCCGACGCAGCCGTTCCCGCTGAAGCCTCCGCCCCTGGCCCGCAATAGCTTTAAGCCCGAGGACGTCGTCACCGCGGACGACACTTCTCCCGAACACGCGCAAGCCTGCCAGGAAGTGCTCAAGAAAAACGGCGGTTCGTTCTACAACGCGGGCCCGTTCACCGGCTGGCTCTACCACGAGGACGGCGCGCCGCCGAAAGTCACCATCCAGTTCCCCGGCGGCACCGGCGGCGTCAACTGGGGCGGCAGCGCCACGGACCCCACCGACGGCTACGTCTTCGTTCAGAGTCACGACATGTCCTTGATCGGCTGGCTCGAAAAAAGAAAGCCCGGCCTCGTGTACGGCCGCGGCAACGAAGGCTCCACCCAGATCTACGATCGCGGCGGCGTCGATGGTCCCGGCCCGTACTTCAGCTTCAGCGCCACCGTCAAGGACGCAAACGGCAAAGTCCTCGGCAACTGGCCCTGCCAGAAACCGCCGTGGGCGCAGTTGATCGCCGTCAACGCAAACACTGGTGAGATCGCCTGGAAATCCGTCCTTGGCCTCAACGAGGGCCTTCCCGAGGGCAAGCAGAAGACGGGCGGCGCGGGCAGCGCGGGCCCGATCGCGACCGCCGGAGGCCTGATCTTCGTCGGCGCCACTTCGGACAACCGCTTCCGCGCGTTCAGCTCGAAGACGGGCGAAGAGCTCTGGGTCACCAAGCTCGGCAAGAACGCCAACGCCGATCCGATGACCTATCAAGGCAAGGATGGCAAGCAGTATGTCGCCATCGTCGCCGCGGACTCGGTGTTCGTCTTCGGTCTGCCCTGAACTACGACTCACGATAACTTCGCGCCTGATGGCCGGGGCGGGCTCCTAGCCCGCCCCGGTTTTCTTTTCAGCGTGTACTTGCAGTGTCGCCTTTTGCCCGGTATTATATATCGTAATACGATATAAATGGCAGCATGACTGGATCGCCCGACAAAATCGACTACCGCGCCCTCGCCAGCTTCCGCCACGAAATTCGGTCGTTCCTGAACTTCAGTGAGAACGCGGCTCGTGCTACCGGCATCGAACCGCAGCAGCATCAGGCTCTGCTCGCCATCAAGGGCGCTCCGGCGGGATTCGAGGTCACTGTCGGCTATCTCGCGGTGCGCCTCCATGTCCGCCACCACACGGCCGTCGAACTCAGCCGCCGCCTGGAGGCGCGCCGTTTGATTCGGCGCTCTCGCAGTTGGAAAGACGGCCGTAAGGTGGAGCTTTCTCTCACTCGCCGGGGTGACGCGGTGCTCAGGAAGATTTCTCTTGTCAATCGCGACGAATTGCGCACGGCCGGAGTGCGGCTGATCCGCGCGCTTCAATCCATCATCGCGAACGCAGGTGCGTCGGGCCCGGCTGGACGGCGCGGGCGTTAGCGCAGTCGCTGCGTCTCAAATACGAACCACGGAGGAATTCTTTGGCATCTTCTGCGACATCGGCGGCGCGTGGCGGAAACGCCGCGCCTCCCGCTGCGTTCAGGCTCGGTTGGATTTCTCTTCTCGCGGCGCTCGTCGGCGCTCTTGCCGGATTGATTGCCTTCCTTCTGTACGACCTCATCGCGCTGTTCACCAACCTCGTCTTCTACCACCAGTGGTCGCTTCAATTCCGCAGCCCCGAACACACGGCTATCGGTCCGTGGATCGTCGCCATGCCGGTCATCGGAGGCCTGGTCAGCGGCTTGATGGCCAAATACGGCTCGCGGAAGATCAGGGGCCACGGAATACCGGAAGCGATCGAGGCCGTCCTATCCTCGCGCAGCCGCATCGATCCGAAGGTCGCCATCCTGAAGCCGCTCTCGGCCGCCATCGGCATCGGAACCGGCGGGCCGTTCGGCGCGGAAGGCCCCATCATTCAGACCGGCGGCGCCTTCGGCTCTCTTGTTGGCCAGCTCATCTCCACAACCGCCTCAGAACGAAAAACTCTGCTCGCCTGCGGCGCGTGCGCCGGAATGGCCGCCACGTTCAATACGCCGATCGCCGGCGTCATTCTCGCGATCGAGCTGCTGCTCTTCGAATTCCGCGCCCGCTCGTTCATCCCTCTCGTGATCGCCAGCACGCTCGCCACCAGCGTCCGCGTGGTGCTGTTTGGCCAGCGCTCGATGTTCGCCATGAGGAATACGAACTTCGACGTGCTGCACGGATTGCCGTACTACGTCTTGCTCGGCGTCGTGTGCGGCGGCGCCGCCATCGCGCTGACGAAAACGCTCTACTGGGTCGAGGACCGCTTCGAGCGCCTGCCCATCGACGAGATGTGGCATCCCGCAATCGGTATGTCGGCCGTTGGCGTCATCGGATTCTTCATGCCTCGCATCCTCGGCGTCGGATACGACACGATTTCCGACATTCTCAACGGCAACCTGACGATGAAGCTCCTGATTCTGATCGCCCTTTTCAAGCTCGTCGCGGTTCTGTTCTCTCTCGGTTCGGGAACTTCCGGCGGATTGCTTGCGCCCACGTTCATGTGGAGTTCGGCCCTCGGCGGCGCCTTTGCGATGCTCGTCAACCGCGTTATCCCCAGCGCGCACCTTTCGCCCGGAGCCTATGCGCTTGTGGCCATGGCCGCCGTCTTCGGCGCTGCGTCCCGCGCCACGTTCGCTCTCATTGTGTTCGCCTTCGAAATTACCGGCGACTACAACGCGATTCTTCCTCTTATGCTCGGCTGTGTCATCGCCGATTTGATTGCCCTGCGCTGCCTCCCGACCTCGATCATGACGGAAAGGCTGGCGCGTCGCGGTTTGAATGTCTCGGCCGAATACGAGGTCGGCGTCATCCAGGTCGTCCGCGTCGGCGACGTCATGCAGGAGGACGTTCAGCCCGTCCTCGAAAGCATGACCGTCGCCGAACTCGTCGAAAGCTCGAACGGCGCGAAGCCACTCGTCGACCTCGGGGAAGGCCTGCCGATCATCGCCAAGGATGGGCGTTTGAAAGGAATCGTCACGCAAAGCGATCTGCTCCGCGCGTTCGAAAGGGATCCGGAGGGAGAACTGACGGTCGCCGACGCGGGTTCCGCCTCGCTCATCGTCGCGTATCCGGACGAACTCGTCGCCGATGCCCTTCACCGGATGCTGCACAACGATGTGGGCCGCCTCCCGGTCGTCACGCGCCAGGACCCATCGCGCATGGCCGGCTATTTGACTCGTTCGGGAATTCTCAGCGCGTGGACCCGCCAGCTCGAAGAGGAAGGTGTCCGCGAAGAGGGCTGGCTCGCACGCTTCCGCCGCGCTGCAAACCGCTCCGACGCAACTGCAACCTAGCCACAGTAGTTCTCTCAACTCGCGCGCAGGTCGCTTGCCCGCTCGAGCCCGCAAAGAGCCTCCGCTGCAAAGCGTTCTCGGACGTTCTGCGCCACGTGCTAGGATTTCCAGCGCATCTTGAAACACATCAGGGGGTGACGAATCGATGCGCTGGCTGCGTGTGTTTGCTGCGGTTCTGGCAACTTTGGCGGTAGCGCAAGGCGCGGCGGCGGAGAATTCGGAATCGCTGTTGGTGCCGGAATCTCGGTTGCCGCCGAAGAAAATCGCGCTGGTCTTCGGGCAGAAGATCGCTTATTACGACGCCGGTTCGGGGCCAGTGCTGGTCTTGGTGCACGGCTTTGCGAGCGAGGCGCGATTTGACTGGGGCCATGTGATTGTTCCGCTGGCCGCGCATCACCGCGTGATTGCGCTGGACCAGATCGGGTTTGGCGCGTCGGACAAACCTTCCATTGATTATTCCATTCAGACGTACGTCGATTTCCTGGGCGAATTCTTGCGGACCTTGCAGGTGAAGGGATTCAGTCTCGTCGGAGAATCGCTGGGAGGATGGATTTCCGCGCTGTACACGATCGAGGCGCTGGGCCCTGCCAATCAGGGGGCGTATGCGCTGCCGGCGCCGCAGAAGCTGGTGCTGGAGGACGCCGCGGGTATGGTTCCCCTGACCGCAGCGATGAAAAAGGTGATCGTCTCCGGCACGCTGGAGGAGGCGAAGGGCGTAGCGATCGTGTTCCATGACAAATCGCGCGTGACGGATGACTTTGTCCGCGAGAATTTCGCAATGAAGCTCAAAGCGAATGACGGGTCCACCGAGAGATTGTTGGTGGGGAATCCGAAGCTGGACACCGAAGTGGTCGGCGGGCGGCTGTCCGCGATTGCGATTCCGACGCTGGTGGTCTGGGGCGGCGACGACGAGATCGTCCCGCTGGTACAGGGACGCGGGTATGCGGCGGGAATTCAGGGGGCGAAGCTGGTGATTGTGCCCGAATGCGGGCATGCGGCGTCGATTGAGAAGCCGAAGGAGTTTCTGGCGGCGGTGCTGCCCTTTGTTGATTGATCGAGTTCGATCTACAAGAAGTGCCGCGCCTGCGGCGCTTGTTACTGGGGCGATGATTCCCGGGCACCGGAGTCGCAGGCTTGCGCCAGCATCTCCTAGTGAATGCCGAGGTTGTCGATGATGCGAAGAACGTGCTCTGCGGATACGTCGTACAGCGCGTGCTCGTCTTCCTGCTCCAACCGTTCGCGAAGGTATTCCGCCGCGATGTAACTCGCCTCTCGGTCGCTCGGATTCCGTCCGGACTTCTCGCGGAATTTCACGAAGCCGGTGTGCGCCAGCCCGAGCACTACACCCTTGCCGTCGACGAAAAATTTGCAGTCCATCGTGTCGCTGTGGCGCGTCGCGATCGCGTTCCAGCAGTGCGAAAAGCGGCAGTGGTAGACGAAATCCGTCACCTTCGACGGTACGTCGAACGCGCCGATGAACTCGCTCATTGCGCCCGCGTTAGGAATCGTCGGAAACGCCGCTGCCTGCGCCATCGCCGCCTACTTTCTCGCGTCCGCCGTCACCGGCTGAGCCGCGTGCTCGAAACTCCGCACGGCCGCGCCCACGCCCGCGCCCGCTGGCAGCCGGAAGTTCTGATCGAGTAGCGTCTTTTCCAGCGCCGCAAGGAACGTCAGCACGTTCGGCTTCTGGCACGAATAGCCCATCAGCCCGATCCGCCAGATCTTTCCCTTCACCGGCCCCAGTCCGCCCGCGATTTCGATGTTGAATTCGTCCAGCAGTTGCTTCCGCACGATGCCGTCGTCGATCCCTGCCGGAATGTTCACGGCCGTCACGGTCGCCAGACGGTCGGCCGGATTCGTGACGAACATGCTCAATCCCATCGCTTCGAGTCCCGCGATCAAAGCCTGCTGGCACTGCCGGTGGCGTTCCCAGCGCGCCTCGAGTCCCTCTTCCAGCACCGCCCGCAGCGCCTCGCGCATCGCGTAAATCAGCGTGATCGGCGGCGTGTGGTGATAGAGCCGGTCCTTGCCCCAGTAGTTCATCGCCGTCGTCAGATCGAAATACCAGCTGCGCACCGGTTCCTTGCGGGACCGCATCACTTCCTCGGTTCGCGCGCTCACGGTGATCGGCGCCATTCCCGGAGGCGCGCTGATCGCCTTCTGCGATCCGCTGAAGCAGATGTCGATCCGCTGTCGGTCCGCGTCGAGCGGAACGCCCGCGAGGCTGGCCACGGTGTCCACCACCAGCAGCGCACCCAGTTCGTCCGCCACCTTGCGATAGTCGTCGACGTTCTGCACGATCCCGGACGATGTCTCTCCGTGCGTCAGCCCCACGAACTTGATCTTTCTGCCCTTGCCTGCTCGCAGCACGTCCGCGGGATCGACAGTGCGCCCGTAGGGCGCCTCCACCCGGATCACTTTCGCCGGTATGCGCTCGGCGATGATCGCCATGCGCTCGGAAAACGCGCCGTTCACGCAGACGATGCACTCGTCGCCCGCGTCGAGCGGGTTCATCACAGCCGCTTCAATGCCGCCTGAGCCGGATGCGGAGATGGGAAACGTAAGATGATTCTTGGTCTGAAATACCCGGCGCAGCAGCACCTGCACGTCATCCATCATTTTCGTGAACCACGGATCCATGTGGCCCACGATCGGCGCCGCCATCGCTCGATACACCCGCGGATCCACGCAAGATGGGCCCGGCGTCAGCATCAACCGATCCGGAGGCAGCAACTCGCCGATGTTTTCCGTACTCATGTTCCTCTTCCTCGCAGCCTGTGTGCCTTATGATGCCGGCCTCGCGCCGCTCGCGCCCTTGCAGCAGACGCTTCTGCGCGAAGCAAACATCCCTCAGAGGTGTCTAGTCTCGTAAATCCAGCCGTTTCGGTCAACCACCAAAATGGACGCCTGCGCGCGGCGCTGCGCGCATCCGGCCCAAAGCCATCGACTCGCCCGCAAGATTTCTCCGGTCGCTCGATCCCTCACAAGAGCCCGGTGATGCGCGATTGCTGCCGTTCCAGCGCTATGAGCAACTTTTGTCTGCGCCCCCGAAACCCGCCTGAAACTAGGGGGTTAGAGCTTGCGCACCTGTCCTTGCGGTTCATTGAAAGGCCCATACCCCTATGCTAGATTGCGGAATTGACCCCTTGTGAGCACGATGAACGAGAAATCTGCCGCTCTGCCGAAGGAAAAAATCTCAAGGGTCGAGGTGTATTGGCACACGGTGAAGTATCGCACCGTGATCCTCTACGTCATCGTCATCACGGCCATCGTTCTCGCGTCCACCTACCTCGTGTTCCCGGAAGTTTCCGGCCGCGTGCTCAAGAGCGTCTCCGATGCGATCGTGCATCCCGATCCCGGCGTTGCCGCCAATATTTCCGCGCGCCAGGCCCGCTTCGTCAACCTCGACGGCAAGGTGCAGGTCAAGAAAGCCAATTCCGTTCAGTGGGTCAACGCGGACTATCAAATCACGCTCGATAAAGGCGACCTGATTCAAACGGGTCCCGAGGGAGTGGCCCGCATCGCCTTTGCCGACGGCACCACGTACACCGTCAAGGGCGACACCTATGTCACCGTCGAGGAAAACTTCGTCGGCCAGGATCGTCCCACGCAAGTCGCCGTGCACATGACTTCCGGCCAGGTCGATCTCCGCACCGGCGCGTGGCCCGTGCCCGGTTCCACCGCCCAGGTCTCCTTCGAGAACGCGGTAGCTTCCGCGCGCGCCAACAGCAGCATGGCCGTCACCAGCAATCCGCAGACGAACGAACAGCAAATCACCGTCGATTCCGGTAGCGCGGAACTTTCCCGCGGCAACGAGCACGTCGATATCGGCGCCTTCGAGCGCGCCACGATTCCGGCCGGCGGCGGGTCCATCGTGAAAACGCAGGTGCTTGCCCCGCCCGAGCTCACCGAGCCGTTGAATCTGCAGCCGATTATCGTCGCCGATCCGAAGCACGATCCGGTACACTTCTCGTGGAAGCCCTCCGCCACCGCCAAGATGTATGACTTTCAGACGAGCACGACCACCAGCTTCAATCACATCGTGATGGAGCGGAAGACCGCCGCCACGAGCGTCGATATCACCGGCCTCGATCCCGGCGACTACTTCTGGCGCGTGCGCGCGATCGACGAAAAGGAGGCCTCCAGCGAGTCGAGCGATCCTTACAAGTTCACGCTCGTCGCGCAGGGCAAAGAGCAGGAAATGCTGCTCGAAGTGGCCGGCACGCAGCTGCACGGTGATGTTGTGGAAGTGATGGGACGCACGGAGCCGGGCGCGGCTCTGATTATCAATGGCGAGGAAGTGGCCGACATCAAGCCCGACGGCACGTTCCGCTACTTCACGCAGGCAATGACAAGGGGCAGCCACGAGATTGTTATTACCGGGCAAAACCGCCGCGGGGGCACGGCCATCAAGCGCGTCGAAGTCGTCATTCCGTAGCGATCGCGCGGGCATCGGCGGTCCGGCGCTCGGGCAGCGCTGCCGCAAGAACTCAGGGGGAAGCGGGTTGTGAACAAAAACGGCTATAACATGCGGTCTGTCTTTAGCCTCCTCTCTTCGGATCTGGCTATCGACCTGGGCACCGCGAATACACTCGTCTTTGCGCGCGGCAAGGGCATCGTCGTCAACGAACCTTCCATCGTCGCAATTAACAAAAACAACGGAGAAGTCGTCGCGGTCGGCCGCGAGGCCAAGGACATGCTCGGTCGCACGCCCGGAAACGTGGTGGCCATCAAGCCGATGAAGGACGGCGTCATCGCCGACTTCAAAGTCACCGAGAAGATGCTCACCTACTTCATCCAGAAGGCGCACAACCGCCGCGTCCTGGTCCATCCGCGCATCGTCATCGGCGTCCCCAGCGAAATCACGCCCGTGGAAAAGCGCGCCGTGCAGGATTCCGCCTATCGCGCGCGCGCCAGCGAAGTCTATCTCGTCGAGCAGGCCATGGCCGCCGCCATCGGCGCGGGCCTGCCCATCGAGGAGCCTTCGGGCAACATGGTCGTCGATATCGGCGGCGGCACCACGGACATCGCCGTCATTTCCATGAGCGGCATCGTCTATTCGCGCTCCGTTCGCGTCGCCGGAAATGAAATGGACGAGTCCGTCATGCACTACCTCAAGCGCAAATACAATTTGCTCGTCGGCGAGCGCACCGCCGAGCAGATCAAGATCGAAATCGGCTCGGCCTACCCGCTCGAAAAGCCGATGACGCTCGAAGTCAAAGGCCGCAACCTGATCGAAGGCGTTCCGCGCACCGTCACCATCGACGACAGCGAAATCCGCGAAGCGCTCTCCGAAAACATCTCGACGATCGTCAACGCCATTCGCGTCGCGCTGGAGCGCACTCCGCCCGAACTGTCCGCCGACATCAGCGACCGCGGCATCGTGCTCACCGGCGGCGGCGCGCTGATCAAGAATCTCGATAAGCGCATCCGGGAAGAAACCGGCTTGCCCGTTTCGATCGCGGACGATCCGCTCGCATCGGTCGTGCTCGGCACCGGAAAAATGCTGAGCGATTTCAAGCTGCTGCGAACCGTCTCGATCGACTAAGGCGTATCTCGCCGAGGTTTCTTGGGGGGTCGGAGCTTTAGCTCCGGCGTCACAGCGCGCGAAAAAACGGGGCTTCAGCCCCTGAAGAACACGAAGGTCGTAAGTCATGGCCGATCTTTCTCTATCTCGTCATCGCCCGCTGGCTCTGCTGGCCGCCGCGCTTGCCGTGCAGGTATTGCTGCTCGCCTTTCAGATCAAGCGCGAACATGATGTTCGCCTGATCCGCTACTGGGCCGCGGCCGTCGTCACGCCCTTCGAGCGCTTCGGCACCTGGTCGCTCTCCAAGGTCGGCGGCGTCTGGAGCGGTTACATCGGCCTCCGTGGCGCCAAAGCCGAAAATGCGCGCCTCCGCGCGCAGATCGCCGATCTCCAGTTGCGCAATCGCGAACTGGAAAGCCAGGCCGCGGAAGGCCAGCGCCTTGCCGCCCTATTGAACTTCCGCGACGCTCATTCGGAAGCGCCCATGCTCGCCGCCCAGGTGATCGGCGCCAGCGCCGATCCGGCCTCGCACACGCTCTTTCTCAATCGTGGCGAGCGCGACCGCATCCGCCGCAACATGGCTGTGATCACTCCCGAAGGCATTGTCGGAAAAATCGTCGAGGTTTTCCCCACCACGTCGCAGGTGCTCCTGATCAGCGACAAGGATAG